>ERZ795044.3538-NODE-3538-length-13078-cov-5.537587_pt1 | contig 13078 bp, 8 predicted proteins | sample MGYA00375128_ERZ795044 | MGnify/ENA primary metagenome ERZ795044 (study PRJEB30173, sample SAMN05720213) | anaerobic digester metagenome | isolation source: active sludge of municipal wastewater-treating anaerobic digesters | place: USA | collected 2014-12-22 ... | reverse complement strand
TGTATTGAATACTCCCCTTGGTAACGTAGGCGGATTGATCTGTTGGGAAAATTATATGCCGCTTGCGCGTATGGCTCTCTATCAGCAAGGCATTGAAATTTACCTCGCGCCTACGGCTGACTGTCGGGGTACGTGGCAATCTACCCTCGAACACATTGCCTGCGAAGGTCGCTGCTTTGTGCTGGGTTGTAATCAATACCTTACCAAAGAACATTACCCGGATGATCTGAAATCGCTCATTGCTGATAATCATCCTTCGTTGCCGAGTTCGGGTGGTAGTTGCATTATTTCACCGCTCGGTAAAAAGCTTGCAGGACCACTCTACGATCAGGAAGGAACTCTAACTGCAGAAATAGATCACCGCGAAATCATCAAGGCAAAAATGGATTTTGATCCTATCGGACATTATGCAAGGCCGGATGTGTTTGAGTTGAAGATTAAAACAAAATCAGAAAATTAAGGCATTCATAATATACCTTTATTATGAGCGAACTTACCAATTGTCAATTTTCCATTGCCAATTGTCAATTGATCATCTATCTTATCTGAAATTTCTACCCTAAGTCCTATGAGAAAACTCAGCCTGCTTCTCCTGCTCTTTGCTATTTCGATTTCCCTGTTCTCACAACAGCAGAATGATATCTACCAGAAATTAGAAGCCATTGCTATCATCGATCAAAAGGTGATGATGCCCATGCGCGATGGGGAACGATTAGCCACCGATATCTACCGGCCGAAAGGGAATGCTAAAGTGCCAATCGTTTTTTCGCGTACCCCTTACAACTTCAACACCTGGGGCGATGGTGAAATGCGCACCCGCGGACTTGAAGCTGCGTACGATGCCGTACAACGCGGCTATGCCTATGTGGTGCAAAATGAACGCGGACGGTTTTTCTCGGAAGGTGAATGGGATATTCTTGGAACTCCGACCACCGATGGGTATGATGCCTTTGAATGGATGTCGAAACAACCGTGGTCGAATGGGAAAATTGGGGTGATCGGTTGTTCATCTACTGCCGAGTGGCAGATGGCTGTTGCTTCACTCAACCATCCCGCCCTTGCGGCAATGGTAGCGCAGGGTTTTGGTGCCGGTGTGGGTCGTGTGGGTGAGTTTTATGAACAAGGCAACTGGTATCGCGGTGGCGCACAGCAAATGTTGTTCACCTCGTGGTTATATGGAACACAGAATGATGAGTTTCGCCCTACATTTCCAAAAAATATTACACAGGAAGGATTAATCCGGGTGCAACGTTTTTATGATATGGCTACCGAAATGCCTAAAGTGGATTGGGCACAAGCGTTACGCCATCTGCCGGTGCAGGACATTATCAAAAATGTAAACGGACAAAAAGGTGTTTACGAAAACATGATCAGACGCAAGCCCAATGATCCAGCCTGGTTTAAAGGCGGGCTCTATCATGATAACATGCCGTTGAATGTTCCGGCCTACTGGTTTGTATCGTGGTACGATGTGTCCTCCAGTCCGAACCTGACCTTGTTCAATCACATGCGAAAGAACTCAAATAAAGAAATTGCCGATAATCAGTATCTCGTAATTGCTCCTACCCTGCATTGTGCATATAAGCGCGCTACCGAAAATACGGTCGTGGGTGAACGCAGCATGGGCGATGCGAGATTGAATTATGATGAACTAACGTGGGGCTGGTTTGATATGTTGTTGAAAGGCGAGCAGAATGATTTCAAGAAAACAACAGCACGCGTAAAGTACTTTACCATGGGCAGCAATAAATGGCAAACATCAGAAACCTGGCCACCGGCCAATGCCGTTATGACTGATTACTTTTTAAGCAGCGAAGGCAAAGCCAATACCCGCAACGGCAATGGTAAACTGGTTGCTAAAGTACCTTCTGCGGACAAGCCTGATTCATTTACCTACGATCCCGCCAACCCGGTTTCATCGTATGGTGGCAACGTATGTTGCACGGGCAATGCAATTACAGGTGGTGCATTTGATCAATCGGAAATGGAATTGCGTGATGATATTTTAGTATTTACTTCTGAGCCCTTAAAAGAGGGTATGGAAGTGAGTGGATTTATTGAATCTACTTTATACCTATCCTCGGATGTAAAAGATACGGACGTTACTATTAAACTGATTGATGTCTATCCGGACGGCAAAGCCTATAACCTGGATGAAACCATTCAGCGGGTTCGTTATCGCGAAGGGTATGAAAAAGAAGTATTCATGGAAAAAGGAAATGTTTATAAAGTAAAGCTCTCCCCCATGTCGACCAGCAATTATTTTGCAGCCGGGCATCGGGTTCGCATTGAAGTGTCGAGTAGCAACTTTCCGCGCTTTGAACGCAACCTGAATACGGGTGGAAATAATTTTGATGAATCCGCAGGAGTAGTAGCTCATAATCAGATTCACCATTCAAAAAAATATCCTTCGGTGGTTCGGTTGCCGATTGTTAAGAAGTAGTGTTTTTAAGAGTAGGCAGGCAAGTAGCAGTAGGCAGGAACAATCAACAAAAAATTGAAACTCAATCCTGATCCGCCAACTGGCGGAGAAGGATCTCCTAAATTGAAACTAAATCCAGATCCGCCAACTGGCGGAGAAGGATCCCCCAATACAGTAGTGCGTTCTTGATCAAGGGATCTTTGCTCCTTTCTACGAAATGTCTCCCTTGCAGCGCCTTGCGGGGGGAATGGATTGCGGTTTCAGCCATCGCAGCGTCCTCTTCATCACACTAATCCCGCACGAGAGACACTGCGAGGAAATAAATGCGGGGAAAGAGAAGTAGTACCAATCCAGAGCGGTCAGTGTGCACAATTCGAATATAATGCTAGCATAAAATCTTAACCTATCGTTGACCAGAGCATACTGTAGCGAAGGATCTCTCAATACATTAGTGCGGTATCTGATCAGGGGATCCTTCGCTCTGCGATCTACTTCTTTAGAGAACCGCTTTTTAGGAAAATCATTTTTCTTACCAAACCCATACACCATTCGCTCTCCAAAGGAGTCCTTCGGACAGGATTGGACCTACTGGTTTAGCGAACAGGCAGATCATTGTCAAGAATCGTGAGTCATCTTCATCAAAAAAAAACCTCTGCAACCCGGTCGGACTGCAGAGGTCAGTTATCGGATGGGTTCATCAGCTTCTGTATTTAGTGAATTTAATGCGGTCGGCTGCCTTCGCAGCTTCACTACTATATCCGAAGATGGCCTTTACCTGTTGCTTCACAGCGAGGGCAGTCTTTTTCACACTACCCGGGCTGAAGTACAACAAAGCATTTCGATCCCTGCGCGCATTTCCCAATCCGGTAGTTGCTGTTACCACCTTCTCGTTGGCCTTGCGTAATGCGTGCAACTTCTGTTGCAACGTGGCAACCTGTAAGTCGCCAATACCTGGAACATACCTGGGCTCAGCGATCAGCGTTTCGATCAGCTTCTCGAAATGATACACAACGCTGTCAAAGTCCGAACCTGTAACCCGTGGACGACTGACTTGCATTGCTTCGGAGACTTCGGTGACGGCAGGCTTTTTAGCCAACACCCGACCTCTGATCTTACGTACCATGAGGGCAGCATCAGCCACCGTCTGCGGCAAGGCCCCTGTAGATTTCAACTCCACCAAAATACGGGAAGCCAGTTGCCTGATTTCAACAAAGGCTACTTCGCGCTCATTGGTAGCGGTCTCGTACCCGGTCTTGGCGATACTCACGCGGTGCATTACTGCGCGGGCCTGGCTGAGTAACTCCGACAAACTTTCTACACGGAGGTTGGGCGAACCGGGACTGTACGTTCCTCCGTACCCGGTGCAGATGCCGATCAATCTATTGAAGGCTTCTACGTTTTTTGAATTGGACATAATTAATAAGTGTTTATTGACTTATGTGAATTGCAACGCAACCGGTTACAGCGCGTTGTGTTTTTTATTCTCCTTAAGAAAATATTTATTTATTGTTTTCACTGCAACTCAAAATGCATTGGCACGTTTGCAGGCGTTTGTTTTCATCATGTTTGTAGGATGAAAGACGAAGTGCATTTTTATTCGACTAATGAAAGTGTAAACTTCTTAGCTCGCTCTATAGATTGAAGAACCTTTCCATTACAGTTTAATGTTCCGCATCCTTGATTATTACGGCACTCGATTGTTTAACCCATTCCGGCTGTCGTGAAGAATCGACTTGCCACTCTTTATTAATGGTCCCCTCGCTGCAGAACGTACCGGCCAGAGGTGCAGAACGTACCGGCCACTCCTGTTTCGAGTACCACCCCTACCTGTAGAAAGCACCGACCGCAGGTGCAGCACGCACCGGCCATCCCTGTAGAATCGACCGGCCAAAGGTGCAGAATGTACCGGCCACCCCTGTTTACTATACCACCCTACCCTGTAGAAAGCACCGGCCCCAGGTGTAGCATGCACCGGCCATCCCTGTGGAATCGACCGACTAAAGGTGTAGAATGTACCAGCCACCGTTGTATACTATATCACACCACCCTGTAGAAAGCACCAGCCACTCCGTTTAGTTTAGAGTACCGTTCATGGCTGAAGAAAGCACCCATTCCTCGAATGCCCTGTCATAAAAAGAATTCATCCCCGTGAATGCCTGCTGTAAGCTTTAGGCTTCCCGTATAATTAATTACCTTGTTCCAATAACCTCACCCCTCATGAAACAACTTGCCTTTACTTTTGCCATAGCGTTCATTCTTTTCTCGTGCGATTCGTCTAAAAATCAGAACTCCGCCTCTACCCTCGAGCTGAAAGTAGATAGCCTCGTTCAACATTACCTCGATAGTGCCCGGATTGCCGGGGTCGCTATTGCGGTTGTAAAAGATAACCAACCGCTGTTGCTGAAAAGTTATGGCTATGCCGACATTGCTTTTGATACCAAACTTCCCATCAACGCTTCCTTCGAAATCGGATCGGTAACCAAACAATTCACAGGAGCCGCTATCCTGCAATTGGTGGAGCAAGGGAAACTTGCCCTGGATGATGACCTTGCGAAGTATGTCACCTTCGATACCCGCGGAAAAAAAGTAACCGTGCGCCAGCTCCTCAGTCACACCTCGGGCATAAAAGGATATACCGAACTTCCTGTATTCGAAAAGCTGGCCGCAGAGAAACACAAGCGCGACACCTTATTGCGCATCGTAGAAAAAGAACCTTTTGACTTTGAGCCAGGCGAAGCCTTGATTTATAATAACACCGGCTTCTTCCTGCTGGGACTGGTTATTGAAAAAGTAAGCGGCCTCTCCTACGATGCCTATGTAACCAAACACCTCTTTGAAAAAGCAGGCATGGCCAACTCCTACTATGCAAGCGAACGCGCCATCACCAAAAATAAAGCGCACGGTTACCAGATGGGAGAAAAGGGTCTGGAGAATGCTTCTTACCTCGATCACACCTGGCCCTACGCAGCCGGATCACTTTGCTCCAGTGTGGAAGATTTGGTGAAATGGAATACCGCCCTGCACCACGGCCAGATCTTAAACGAGAACACGTACAAGGAGTTTATTACTCCGGTAACACTCAACGATGGTACTGTTACAAAGTACGCGAAAGGAATCACCGTGACGGAATCGCATGGACGAAGAAGACTGGAACATGGAGGCGGCATCTATGGCTACCTTTCTGAAAATGCCTACTACCCTGACGACAAGGTGAGCATTGTCGTGCTGATTAATACGGCAGGTCCGGTGAGTCCGGGTGATATTGGTGACAAGATTGCGGATTGGGTATTTGGAAAATCAGAAACCAACGTTGCTTCTTTCACCGGGGATGCAGCGAAGTTTACCGGTACGTTCAAGGGCCGCGGGCGCGGGCAGGACTTGTTGGTTACCATTGAAAAAAAAGACAGTGTACTTACCGCTAAGTATGATGACGACAAACCGGCAACGCTGAAGTATGTAAAAGAAAACACCTGGAGCGATGGCAACACCATGTATGTTTTCAGTGGCCCTGATCTTATGGAACTACGAATCGACCAGGTGTATGGGTATTATGTGTTGAAGCGAAACTGATCTCAGCAACCGTTCTGGCGAAGGATCCCCAAAGCGTTAGGGGATCCTTCGCTTAAAGCAGGTTCATGATGAAGAGTAACTTACCTGTTTTTTTTCTTGCTATGATTAAATCTCATCATCGTTAGCCGCTCTGGATTGGTCTACTTGTTTGTATGAACGTAAGCCAAAAATATAACACAGCAATCCAGAGCGGTCAGCGCGACTTTATTCTTTAAAGATTTCTGCATGAGCTTAAAAACCAACTCTCTAACCGAAGCTTACCAGAGCGAAGGATCTCCCAATCATTAGGGGATCCTTCGCTCAAGGCAGGTTAGTGGTGAAGTGTGTTACCATACTTTTTTCTTGACATGATTAAATCCCATCATCTTTAACCGCTCTGGATTGGCCTATTTTTTTTTGAGTGTACGCGGACTTGGTTATGATTGTTCTAACGTAAATCACCGTTGTAATCATAGTTACACCCTAACACATAAAAACGGAAGCACTGATCATACAATTCTTTACATTTAGGAATGAGAAAAATTCAATCCCTCCTGGTCTCCTTGTCTATTGCCTGTTCTTCCTTATCAGCACAAACTATTCCACTGCCTGAACATCCACGTCCTGATTTTGAACGGACGCAATGGCAAAATCTGAATGGGGTCTGGCAATTCGAATTTGATTCGCTCGATCAGGGTGTCTCGAAAAAATGGAATGAGGGCACTGCTGCTTTCACCCATAAAATTACGGTTCCATTCCCATGGGGATCACAACTTTCGGGTGTGAAAGACAAGGCGGATATCGCGTGGTATAAACGAGAGATCACCATCAACCCCGAGTGGAAAAATAAAAAAACCTTTTTAACCATCGGTGCATCCGATTGGGAAACTACCGTGTGGCTTGATGGTAAATTATTAGGCACACACCAGGGAGGTTATACTCCTTTTTCATTTGAGTTAACAGAAAACCTTAAGTATGGTCAGTCGTAAAAATTAGTAGTACGTGCCGATGACAAGCGCAGGGATTTTACGCTTTACGGAAAACAAGGCTATGGCAATGCGCGGGGTATCTGGCAAACCGTATATGTGGAAGCGCGTGGCAAGGAGTATGTAGAAGCCGTTCATTTCACTCCTGATATTGATAAAAATCAAGTGACCGTAACCGCCTACTTACCTACTGAAGCGAAAGTGGATACCAAACTTTCGGTATCCATAAAAACTTCCTCCACTCCTATCATTAAAGAAGTCACTATACCAAAAGGGAAAGATAAATTCATTTTCTCCATCGCAATTCCTCAAGCCCATCTGTGGTCGTTGGAAGATCCATATCTCTATGAAGCGGAAGTGAAACGAGGTGATGATGCTGTGAAAACTTATTTCGGTATGCGCAAGGTTTCTGTCGTGAATCTACCCGGCACTGAATTCCCCTATGTGGCGATTAATGATAAACCCATTTATCTTCAGCTTACGCTGGATCAATCGTATCATCCCGAAGGATTCTATACGTTTCCCAACGATGAGTTTATGCGCAAAGAAATTGAACTCGCGAAGTCGATCGGGTTAAATGGCATTCGTCCGCATATCAAATCAGAGATACCCCGCAAACTATATTGGGCGGATAAACTCGGAGTGTTAGTGATGGCCGACTTGCCCAACAGCTGGGGCGACCCCGATGCGAAGATGCAGCAGGAAGCAGAGAATACGTTTCGCGACATGGTGAAGCGTGACTTCAATCACCCTGCTATCTTTTCCTGGATTTTATTTAATGAAACGTGGGGACTGCGCACGCATGTTGAAGTAGATGGAAAGCGGGTGGGCAACTACCTTCCCGAAACGCAGATGTGGGTTTCATCGATGTATTACCTCGCCAAATCACTGGACCCAACCCGATTGGTGGAAGACAATTCAATTTGTTGTGGCGCAGGTCACACCCAAACCGACATCAACTCCTTTCATGATTACCTGCCGGGCTGGGAATGGGAAAATCATTTAAAGCAATTAACTGAAAATTCGTTCGAAGGAAGTACGTTTCAATTTGAAGCTGGCTTTAAACAAGGCGCGCAGCCTAAAATCAATTCCGAATGTGGCAATGTGTGGGGCTATGAAGGCAGCACCGGGGATGTGGACTGGAGCTGGGATTACCATCGCATGCTGAACACATTCAGAAAGTATCCGGAAGTGGCTGGCTGGCTCTACACCGAACATCATGATGTTATCAATGAGTGGAACGGCTATTGGCGTTTTGATCGCACCCATAAATACACGGGTATGGAAGAACTAATGCCAGGTATGAAACTCAACGATCTCCACGCATCAGTTTATCTTTCCACGGGCAATGAAATCTGTACTACCGTAAAAGGTGGCGAAACGGTTAAGGTACCACTCTATCTTTCTTCAATGACGGGAACAGATTATGGCAAGCAGTTAAAACTTTCGTATCAAGTGAAGCTGACCAACGCGATTGGGGAAACTTCATTAGTTACTCAGGGAACAAAACAGGTCGACTATCAGCCTTACCTTCAGAAAGAATTAGAATCGCTATCCATCGAGATGCCAGCGACCAGCGGCCTCGCCATACTCACGCTTCAAGTAGAAGATATGAAAGGAACTATTCTCCATCATAACTTCATGCACTTCGAAATCATTTCGGAAAGCAAACCCCCCAAGACGGAAATCCGATCTGTTGCACCCGCAGCATTTACCAACGCACAATGGAGTATAAAACAATGGAACGTATTGGACGGACTCAAAGTAAACGGCACTGGCACTGGATTTTTTGAATATACCTTCAAACTCGATAAGTCCGCGAATACGAACGTAAAAGAAGCCTACTTCCTGATTGAAGTTTCCGCAAAGGAATTGTTCGTGAAAGACCGCGATCAAAAAGAAAAGACGGATGTCGATTTTATGCTGGGCGGAAAAGCTTCACCCAGTGGCAATCCAAACTCGTACCCAATGACCGATGAGAAGTTATTCCCATCCAAAATTTCAGTAACCATTAATGGCGCACCGGCTTTGACGACCACCCTGACGGATGATCCTGCTGATCATCGCGGAGTATTGTCATGGCATCATCAGTTGAAAGATAGAAAGTTACGTGAAGCTGGATCGTATGGATACCTGATTAAAGTACCGGTTTCAAAAAATCAACTCAAGAGTGCTATAACAAAAGGTGAATTGGTAATCCGCTTACAGACGGTGGGTGATGGCGGCATTGCCGTGTACGGAAAATCATTCGGAAGATATCCGGTAGATCCATCGTTGGTGATGAAGTTCAAATAAGTTTTGTAAAAACCGAGATAAACAAAAAGCCTTTGATATATAAGTCAAAGGCTTTTTCGCTTGTATGCTTATCTATTCGGTTGCAACGAAACTCCTTGCGGGTTTGAATATTTTCTGGGAAGCAGACCCTGGCGATTGGCTGCCATCCAGGCAAACGAAGCCGTTATTACCGCATTGTGTTTAAGATCTTCTTCCAACGCTTTGTCATATACATCCATGGTGGTGTGATGAGTCCTCGTTGAGTATTCAATAGGATCTTGTATAAACTGGAAACCCGGAAGGCCAATAGCATCAAACGGAACGTGATCGGTACTTCCTGTATTGCGAAGAGTTAGTGTTGAAGTTCCCATCTTTTCAAATGGCTTGAGCCAGGATCGGAAAATGTTTCGCACACCTTCATTGCCTTGCATGAACACCCCACGGTATTTACCGGTGCCATTATCCATATTGAAATACGCTGAAAATTTCTGTGCTGCCGGTTTCAACACGATAGAATCATAGGGTGCTGTTTTATCAAGTCGTTCACCTAAGATGCGTTTCACATAGGAACGTGAACCCAACAAACCTTGTTCTTCTCCGCCCCATAAGGCAATACGAATTGTTCTCCTGGGTTGCCCGCCAATTGATTTAATAATGCGCATGGCTTCCATCATCACCGAAGACCCCGCAGCATTGTCGGTAGCACCCGTGCCGCCATGCCATGAATCCAGGTGAGCACCGATCATGACTACCTCATCTTTTAAGTCTGTGCCAGGTATCTCCCCAATAACATTAAATCCTTGAGCTGCTGGTGTAAATTCTGTTTCAAGGGTTAATTCCAGTTTGATATTCATGCCAGCCTGAATCTGACGAATTAGCCTATTATAATGCTCATCGGAAACAACTACTTGTGGTAAAATTTTTGGAGCATTGGCACTTTGGGCCCGTAATCGTTTGGCTTGTGGCACATCAGGCGGATAAGGAATAGTGGCTGCACCCACCAAAAGAGTACCATCTTCCAAACGTGCGCTGGGGCTCGGTTCTAACACGGCAAGTGCGCCTTCTTTCATACAAAAATCCCATTTGGCAAAAGTAAGCTTCTGTGCCTCTGGATTTCCACCACCAAAATTTCCCTGGCCACCTTCTTGCGGAGCACCCGCATTGGCCATGACTAATAGAGTTGAATCGTTGAATCGCTTCGCATCGGCAGTAAAGCCCGGCTTAACAGCAACCGGTGCGCTGAACAAAATGATTTTATCTTTTAGCTTTCCTTTATATCTGGCAAGATCTGCTTCTGTTTTCACATCTAAATAAATTGCCTCGGTAGCAACGGTTCCTTTAATGCCAGGCGTCCAGGCTTTGGGATAAGCAATGATTGGAGAATACACAGGCTCTAAACCTTGTAGAGTAAATTTCTTTAACTCCCACCCACGACCAAATTCTTCACCCCAATAATCGATCTGAACATTTTGTAGTCCATAGGATTCCAGCGTAGCTTTTGCATAGTCGGCAGCTTTCTTATGATTCGGTGAGTTGGAAAGTCGCGGGCCATACACATCCGTAAGCATACTCAAATTAGCCATCAGTTTAGATCGCTTAAAACCCTCGTCTTTAATCTTATTAATAGTGACCGTATCTAACGGTTCAGATTGCTGCGCATAAGAAGCGGTAGCAATGCAGAGGATTACTAAATAGTAGAGTTGTTTTTTCATAGTTTCTTCGAATAGTAATATATCCTAGTAATGATTTTAAGGGTGTTGATTGGCCATGTGGTTCAACAATCTAGGAAAATAAACGTAAAGCGCTGATTGAATTTATTTGGGTGGTCAATCGCTGAAATAACTTACCAGTAAATAATCACATAGTCAACTGATTCGCCCAAAGAATAATCCACCATACCTGGTAACTTCTTCTGTTATTGATCTACTAAAAGGAGAAAGTTGCTTATATTACTAAACAGTTTCAGAGATTTTCTCGCTCTTAGAATTATTTTAAAAATAAGGCTATGAAAAAAATTATCATCCTGCTGATTTGTGGTGCGCTTGGCGCCTGTAATCAGGCGAAAGAAGTAGCTCCCATTGAACTTGTTGATCCTAAGTACGTAGGCTTTTCAAAAGATATTCTTACCGCATTATGTAAGGGAGACATAGACAAGTTTATAGCACCTTATACCGAGAATGCGACCTATCGTTGGAATTACGGGGATAGCCTCGTGGGGCGACAAGCTATAATTGATTACTGGAAAGCCAGAAGAAGTGAAGTGATCGATACAATTACATTCAAGAACGAATCCTGGTTAGCAATTAGGGCCAATAAACCTCCTGCCCATCTTAAGCCCGGGGTTTATGTTCTTAGCTGGGCAGACTTTACAATTACCTATACGAACGGCAGTACAATCGACATGAACATTCACACTGTTTTTGGTTATGACAATAATGACAAAGTTGCTATTACCGTTCAATATCTTGACCGCTCACTCATTGAAAACGCGTTAAAACCAAGTGAAAAGTAAGGCCATGTAATGCTATATATTCTCCAATAAATTACTTTTGTTGCCGTACTTAATTTCACGTTATGGAAAAGAGATGTTTTATTATTATGCCGATGGGCGATCCTGACGGTTATACGCCCGGGCACTTCAATAGAGTTTATCAATATATACTTGTGCCCGCTTGCAGGTTGGCTGGGTTTAGTCCTATACGAGCAGATGATCCGGCTTCGCACGACACTGCGTTGGATATAATAAAAACAATAATTGAGAGTGACGTTACTATCTGTGATATAAGTTCGAACAACTCAGCAGCACTTTATGGATTTGCAATCCGGCAGGCAAGTAGTCTTCCGGTAACCTTAATTAAAGATCTCAAGACAAACACGATTGCCAATATTCCTGAGTTTGACATAGTGCAGTATGATGATTCTCTAAGAATTGATACAGTACAAACTGAAATTGAAACATTAAGCGAGGCATTAAAAAAGAGCTTTGAGAATAAGGCGGTGGGAGATTCATTAATCAGTCGTTTAAATATTGGGACCGCTCAATCAGATGCTTCTGGTAATGCGGAAACAGATACCATACAAACACCTCCGACAGATACGGTAGGCCATGATGAAGCTCAACAAAAAGAAAGTCACCTGCCTGTAATTTCACCACTACCAGACTATGTAGGCAATCCGATTACCCAGGAGGAAATTGATTGGCTCAAAGTGGGTGCTTCAATTTTTCATATGAATTATGGTAAAGGCGAGATACTAACAATTAGTAAAATGCCAAAAGGCAGAATTGCCAAGATTCAATTTGAGTCAGGACCAAAACTATTAGTCCTGGAGACATCGGGGATCTTTAGAAAAGTAAAAGCTTAGTTGGAGCAATGATTGAACAAGTACCTACGTCACTTGACATGGGTAAGGTTATAACAATAAAAAAGCCTCTAATATTATGAATATCAGAGGCTTAATTATGTTTTAGTAGCCCTGGCCGACAGATTGTCGAACCCACTGCGCCAACTGTATACTGTAAGTCAGCAAGTTATGAGTGAAGTTCGCATGTAAAAGGGTTCGATGGTTCCTTTGGGGTTTTAAAGGAGCTAATCATCACTCCCACCAAAACTGAAACTTTGCGTATTTTAGTAAATCGTGCCCAAGCTTTAGGTATCAAGCCTTGAGCTTGGGCGTTTTATTGAAACGATCCGAAACGTAAACCATATGGCATTATGAATCGAAAAGTGCGCGAGTTGCTAATAAATCATGCCGTCAATGATCGACCTGTTCACTACAGCACAATAATGCAACAACTAGGCCTCAAACGTGGTGTGAGTGAGGATCATGCTGAGCTAAGTAAAGTGTT
>ERZ795044.3537-NODE-3537-length-13084-cov-6.227569_pt1 | contig 13084 bp, 13 predicted proteins | sample MGYA00375128_ERZ795044 | MGnify/ENA primary metagenome ERZ795044 (study PRJEB30173, sample SAMN05720213) | anaerobic digester metagenome | isolation source: active sludge of municipal wastewater-treating anaerobic digesters | place: USA | collected 2014-12-22 ... | reverse complement strand
TGACGATGCTGGGCACCATCGTGCTCGTGGTGCTGGTGATCTTCCTGTTCCTGCGGCGTTTCGTCGCGACGGTGATCCCGACGCTGTCGCTGCCGGTGTCGCTGGTCGGCGCGATCTCGTTGCTGTGGGGCCTGGGCTACACGCTCGACAACATCTCGCTGCTGGGCCTGACGCTGGCGGTCGGCCTGGTGGTCGACGACGCGATCGTGATGCTCGAGAACATCATCCGCCACGTCGAGGACGGCATGGCGCCGTTCGAGGCGGCGCTCAAGGGCTCGCGCGAGGTCGGTTTCACGATCCTGTCGATCTCCAGCTCGCTGGTGGCGGTGTTCATCCCGATCTTCTTCATGCCGGGCGTGATCGGGCTGCTGTTCCACGAGTTCGCGGTGATCGTCTCGCTGGCCATCGTGGCCTCGGCCTTCGTGTCGCTGACGCTGGTGCCGATGCTCGCCAGCCGCTTCCTGAGCGACGAGGCGCACAAGAAGCCCCCGGGCGCGCTGGTGTGGGCCTTCGAGCGCGGCTTCGACCGTCTGCTGGCGGCCTATGCCCGGTCGCTCGAGGTCGCGCTGCACCACCGGCGGTTCGTGCTCGCGGTGGCCTTCGCCAGCTTCGCGCTGACGGCCTGGCTGTTCGTGATCGCGCCCAAGGGCTTCTTCCCGGAAGAGGACATCGGCCAGATCAGCGCGTCGACCGAGGCCTCCGAGGACACCTCCTTCGCCGCGATGGTCGGGCTGCAGGACCGCGCCGCGGCGATCGTGCGTGCCGACCCGAACGTGCTGTTCGTGTCGTCCTTCAACGGCGGCGGCAACAACTCGCTGAACACCGGCCGCATGTTCATCACGCTCAAGCCGCGCGCCGAGCGCCAGCCGATGAAGCAGGTGGTCGAGGGCCTGCGCCGCAAGCTGCGCGAGGTGCCGGGCCTGGCCGTGTACCTGCGGCCGATCCAGAACCTGCAGCTCGGCGGGCGCCAGAGCAAGGCGCAGTACCAGTACATCCTGCAGAGCGTGAAGGCCGACGAGCTCGGCGAGTGGGCCGCCCGGCTGCAGGAACGGCTGCGCGCCGACCCGGCCTTCCGCGACGTGACCAGCGACTCGCAGCTGCGCGGCCTGCAGGCCTCGCTGCGCATCGACCGCGACCGTGCCAACACGCTCGGCGTGTCGATCGACAGCGTGCGCAACGCCCTGTACAGCGCCTTCGGCGAACGCCAGGTCTCGACGATCTACACCAGCGCCGACAGCTACCAGGTCATCCTCGAGGTGGCGCCCGAGGCGCGCCGCGACGAGAGCGCGTTCAACGGCGTCTACATGCGCAGCAGCACCGGCGCGCTGGTGCCGCTGTCGAGCTTCGCGACGGTCGAGCGCACCATCGGCCCGACCTCGGTCAACCACGTCGGCCAGCTGCAGGCGGTGACGGTGTCGTTCAATCTCGGCCCGAACGTGCCGCTGGGTGACGCCACCGCGCGCATTGACCGCTATCGGGAGGAGCTCGGCATGCCCTCGTCGATCATCACCGCGTACGGCGGCGACGCGGCGGTCTTCAAGAGTTCGCAGAGCAGCCAGGCGATCCTGATCGTCTCGGCCCTGCTCGTGATCTACGTGCTGCTGGGCGTGCTCTACGAGAGCTACATCCACCCGCTGACCATCCTCGCCGGCCTGCCGTCGGCGGCGGTGGGCGCGCTGCTGACGCTGCAGCTCTTCGGCATGGACCTGACGCTGATCGCGACCATCGGCATCCTGCTGCTGATCGGCATCGTCAAGAAGAACGCGATCATGATGATCGACTTCGCGCTCGACGCGCAGCGCCACCACGGCCAGGACGCCGAGCAGGCCATCCGCGACGCGTGCGTGCTGCGCTTCCGCCCGATCATGATGACCACGCTGGCGGCGCTGATGGGCGCGCTGCCGATCGCGCTCGGCCTGGGGGCCGGCGCCGAGCTGCGCCAGCCGCTGGGCCTGGCGGTGGCCGGCGGGCTGGTCTTCTCGCAGGCGATCACGCTCTACATCACGCCGGTGATCTACCTGTACCTCGACCGCTTCAGCGGCACCGGACCGGTGACCACGCCGGAGAGCGCGCCCGCCTGAGCGCCGCCGGCACGCGGCGCTTCAGTGCAGCTGCGGGTCGGACGGCCCGGCGTCGGCCAGCGTGAACACCGGCGCGCCGACGCTGCCGGCCTCGATCTCTTCGTCCGTGGCCTGGCGCACGTCGCGCACCACGACGTGCAGGCGCAGCGCGATACCGGCCAGCGGGTGGTTGCCGTCGAGCACCACGTGCTCGGGGTAGACCTCGGTGACGGTGTAGATCGCGTCGGTCGGCAGGCCTTCGGTCTTGGCGCCTTCGGGCACGCCGTCGAACTGCATGCCGGGTTCCACGCCGTCGGGGAAGATCCGGCGGTCCTCGAAGAACACCAGCGCCGGGTCGTACTCGCCGAAGGCGTGTTCGGGTTCGAGGTGGAGGTCGGCCTCGAAGCCCGGGGCCTGATCGGCCAGCGCTTCCTCGACCTTCGCGAGCAGGTCGTCGCCGCCGTAGAAGAACTCGACCGGGTCGGCCAGTTCGTCGATGAGATTGGACTGTGCGTCCTGCAGTCGCCAGGTCAGGCTGACGACGCACGGGGTAGTGATCAGCATGGATCGATGATCGCACAATCGCACCATGGAGCACCCCCTGGACCCCACCCGACCGCTGGCGCTGCTGGGCGGCCTGTCGCCTCAGGTCTTCATGCGCCGGCACTGGCAGAAGAAGCCGCTGCTGATCCGCCAGGCGCTGCCCGGCGGCGTGCCGTGGCTGACGCGCGCCGGCCTGTTCGAGCTGGCCGCGCGCGACGGCGTCGAGTCCCGCCTGATCGTCGCCGACGGCCGCGCCTGGACGCTGCGCCACGGGCCGTTCGCGCGCCGCGCCCTGCCGGCGCTGGCGCGCCCGCGCTGGACCCTGCTGGTGCAGGGCGTCGACCTGCACCTCGATGCGGCGCATGACGTGATGTCGCGCTTCCGCTTCGTGCCCGATGCGCGCCTGGACGACCTGATGGTGTCCTGGGCCAGCGAGGGCGGCGGCGTCGGCCCGCATTTCGATTCGTACGACGTCTTCCTGCTGCAGGTGCAGGGCGTGCGGCGCTGGCGCATCGGACGCCTGGCCGACCCGCGGCTGGAGCAAGGCGTTCCGCTGAAGATCCTGTCGAACTTCGTCGCCGAGCAGGAGTGGCGGCTCGAGCCGGGCGACATGCTCTACCTGCCGCCGCGTTGGGCGCACGATGGCGCCGCCGAGGGCGAGTGCATGACGGCGTCGATCGGCTTTCGGGCCGCGGGCCGGGCCGAACTCGGCCGCGCGGTGCTGCAGTGCCTGCTCGATGCCGCCGAGACCCCCGAGGGGGACGTGCTCTACCGCGACCCGGCGCAGCCGGCCACGGCGACGCCGGCGCGCGTGCCCGAGGCCTTGCAGCGCTTTGCGGGCGATGCGGTCGAGCGCCTGCTGCGTGCGCCGAGGGCGCTCGACGCCGCGCTCGGCGAGATGCTCAGCGAGCCCAAGCCCGGCGTCTGGTTCGATGGCGGCAGCGCGCTGCCCGACGGCGCAGGCGCCCGGCTCGATCGCCGCACCCGCATGCTGTACGACGACCGGCACGTCTTCATCAATGGCGAATCGTTCCGCGCCAGCGGTCGTGACGCGACGCTGATGCGCCGGCTGGCCGATGCGCGGCAGCTGCTGCCGCGCGAGCGCCGCGCGCTTGGCGACGACGCCCGCGCGCTGCTCGACCAGTGGGCCGAGGCGGGGTGGGTGCACGCCGCCGATGCGTCCTGAATGGCCGTCCCCATCCCCCACGGAGTAGCCCGATGACCGACCCCTCCCGCACCTTGATCACCACGCGGTCCGCGTTCCACGATGCCTTGCGCTCGGCCGTGGGCGAGGTGGCGGACCGCGGCTGCCTCGAACTGTGGCTGGTCGACACCGATTTCGCCGACTGGCCGCTGGGCGAGCGTGCGGTGATCGAGAACTTGACGCGCTGGGCGCAGTCGCACCGGCGCCTGACGCTGATCGCGCAGAACTTCGACGAGGTCGTGCGGCGCCATCCGCGCTTCGTCGAATGGCGTCGACAGTGGTCGCACGTGGTGCATTGCCGCACCAACACCGAACTCGAGGCGGGCCAGATGCCGACGCTGCTGCTCGCGCCGGGGGTCGTGCTGGTGCGCCTGTCCGACGCCGTGCACTGGCGGGGCGTGCGCTCGAGCGATCCGGCCGACCTGATCCTCGCGCGTGAAACGATTGACGCTGTTTTGCAACGCTCGGCCGAGGCATTCCCTGCGACCACGCTGGGTCTGTAAGGGACTTCCCTTAGGCGGGCTATACTCGCAGGCTGGGCAGTGAAGTGTTTCACGCCACGCCCATGTGAGTGCGTTGGGCCTCTGAACCGTCGGAGGGTTCCCGCAATTCCTGGTGATTGTTCGACTCTTTGATTCGAGGACACAAGTAATGAAGACGTCTATCCTGCTCGCCTCCCTGGTTGCTGCCCTGGCCCTGGCCGCTTGTGGCAAGAAGGAAGAAGCCCCCGCGGCCGCCGCGCCGGTCGCTGAAGCCGCTTCGGCCGCTGCCCCCGCCGTCGCCGAAGCCGCTTCGGCTGCCGCGTCGGCCGTCGACGCCGCCGCCACCGCTGCCGCCAACGCCGTTGCCGGTGCTGCCAGCGACGCCGCGTCCGCTGTCACCGACGCCGTCAAGAAGTGATCGGGATGTCCGGTGGCCCTTGGGCCACCGGGATCCGAAAAGAGCCGCCTCCGGGCGGCTTTTTCTTTGCCGCGGCGATCGGTTACTCAGTCGATCGTTATCCAGTCGGTGCCCAGCGCGGGGTCGGCCACGCCGACGTCCTGCGGCTCGCTGCCCCAGGCGCAGGCCAGCGCGGCCTGGGCGAAGGCGGGCCGGTTGTTCTGCGCACTGAGGTGGGCGGCCACCAGCCGGCGAAGTCCCGGATGCCGGCAGGCCTGCAGGATCGACGCCGCCGTGGCGTTGTCGAGGTGACCCCGCGGGCCGGCGATGCGACGCCGCAGCATGGGCGGGTAGCTGGAGTTCGCCAGCAGCTCGGCATCGTGGTTGCATTCGAGCAGCAGCGCGTTGCAACCCTGGAGCCGGTCCAGCACCTGCGGCGTGGGCGAGCCGAGGTCGGTCAGCACGCCCAGGTGTTGGCGTCCGTCGGTGAGTCGCAGCTGCAAGGGTTCGCGCGCGTCGTGCGGCACGGCGAAGGGCGTGAGCCGCAGGTCGCCGATGGCGATGTCGACGGCGTCCGCCGCGAGCTTCAACAGACCGTCGTCGAGGAGGGGCTCGCCCATCGCCTGCCAGGTTCCCCGGCTCGTCCACAACGGCAGCCGATGGCGCCGCACCAGGGTCAGCGCGCAGCCGACATGGTCGCCGTGTTCGTGCGTGACGAAGACGGCGTTCAGGTCGGTCAGCGCCAGCCCCGCGCGGGCCAGGCGGCGCTCGAGTTCGCGCGCCGAGAAGCCGCAGTCGATCAGCACGCGGCTGACCGTGGTCCCGCTGCGCGCCTCGACGACGGTGGCGTTGCCGCCGCTGCCACTGCCGAGGCTGCGAAAGCGCATCGGCGCGTCGCGCGTGGCGCTCAGCGCAGGTCTTCGAGCAGCAGCGCGACGATGCGCTGGCCGGCGGCGCCGTTCTCGGGCTGGCCGGCGGCGTCGAGCACGCTCACCAGCGTGCCGGCGCCGTCGCCCCGCACGGCGATGCGGTAGACCACCGGCGCGACGCGGTCGGACGAGGCGCTGCCGAAGATGCGGCTGAAGAAGCCGGGCTCTTCCTTGGCGGTCTTGGCGCTGTCGATCAGGCGCACGAAATACAGGCCCAGGCCGCGGTCGCGGTCCTCGACGGTGAAGCCGTTGCGGTCGAGCGCGAGTCCGACACGGCGCCAGGCGCTGTCGAAGCCGTCGTCGACCTGCAGCGTGGCCGCCGGACGACCGGCGAGCACGCGGGCGCGCGCCGTGCCCGCCGCGGCAGGGGTGCCAGCCACGGTGGTGGTGGCGGCCTTGGCGGCGTCGGCAGGCGCGCCGAGCTTGACCATCAGGCGCTGCAGCAGTTCGGCCTCGAGTTCGGGGTCGGCCGGGCGCGGCTGCCAGATGGTGCTGTCCTTGTTGGCATTGGTGTAGACCTCGACCATGCCGCGGTGGCTGATGTAGATCTCCGAGCCTTGCGCGGTGCGCTCGACGCGCGTGCGGAACTTGTCGCGCTCGCCGGTCGAGTAGAGCGCGCTGAAGACCTTGCCGATCGTGTTGCGGATGATGTCGTTGGGCAGCTTCGCGCGGTTTTCGGCCCACTCGGTTTCCATGATGCCGGCCGCGGCGTCATCGACCTCGAGCGTCAGGCCACGTTCCTGCCAGAAGGCCTTGACCTGCGGCCAGACGCGGTCGGGCGGCACGGCGGTGGCCAGGAAGCGCTGGCCGCCGACGCGCTCCAGACGCACGTCGGCGGTGGTGGTCGCGACGCTGCTGGTCGGGGTCGCCGGCGCGGACGCCCCGGCCTGGAAGGTCGAGGCGCTCACCGGGCCGGACGGCGTGGCGTAGCGCGACTCCTTCTGCAATTGCGTCAGGTCCGGCGGCACCTCGAGGCCCGCGGTCTTCTTGGCGGTGCCGCGGTAGTCGATCTTGTCGTCGGCGACGAGGTTGTCGACCGACGAACATCCGGCCAGCAGGGCGGCCAGGGCCAGGGCGACGGCGCGCAGGGTCGAATCCACGGGGAAAAAGGTCACGGGAAGCATCTCCGGGAGGCAGGGCGGCCGCGCGAGGCGGGTCACCGGCCTGGGTTGTCTCGAGTGCGCACCGGCGCGTCCGCCGGTGTCGCGCATCACAGCAGGCCGGCCTCGCGCATCGCCGCCGCGACCTGCTCCTGGCCGGAGGCGGTGAGCGGCGTGATCGGCAGGCGCATCGTCTCGCCGCAGCGGCCGAGCTTCGTCATGGCCCACTTGGTGGGCGCGGGGCTGGGTTCGCAGAACAGCGCCTTGTGCACGGGCATCAGCCGGAACTGGATCGCCGCGGCCTCGGCCGCGCGGCCGGCCATCGCGGCGACGCACAGTTCGTGCATCAGGCGCGGCGCGACGTTGGCGGTGACGCTGACGTTGCCATGCCCGCCGAGCAGCATCAGCGCGACCGCCGTGCCGTCGTCGCCCGAGTAGATCTGGAAGCCCTTCGGCGCCTGCTTGATGAGCCAGCAGGCGCGCTCGATGTCGCCGGTGGCCTCTTTCACGCCGATGATGCCCGGCACCTGCGCCAGGCGCAGCGTGGTCTCGACCTGCATGTCGGTGACCGTGCGGCCGGGCACGTTGTAGAGCACCATCGGGATGTCCACCGCCTCGGCGATCGCCTTGAAGTGGCGGTAGATGCCTTCCTGCGAGGGCTTGTTGTAGTAGGGCACGACCGACAGCGTGCAATCGGCGCCGACCTTGCGCGCATAGTGCGACAGTTCGATCGCCTCGGCGGTGGAGTTGGCGCCGGTGCCGGCCATGATCGGCACGCGCCCGCGGGCGTGCTCGACCGCGATGCGGATCACCTCGCGGTTCTCGTCCATCGACACCGTGGGCGACTCGCCCGTCGTGCCGACGACGCCGATGCAGTCGGTGCCTTCGGCGATGTGCCAGTCGATCAGGCGGCGCAGGCCGTCGTAGTCGATGCTGCCGTCCTCGAGCATCGGCGTGACCAGGGCGACGATGCTGCCAACAATCGGTTTCATGCGGGTTCCTTCGAATCCGGCATTTTAGCCGGCGTCGCTGGCGCCCAGCGGCCAGCGCGCCGGTGGCGACGCCGGCGCCGCCGCGGCCGGCTCGCGCACGGCCACGAGACGCTGCACGAAGCGTTCGGGACGGACCTCGAAACCGTCTTCGTAGGCGACGACGCGCAGGGGGCGGGCGGCGTCCAGCAGTTCGCCCGGCCTCAGCAGGATCGCCGGGTTCGACGGCTTGCCCACCGAGCCCTGGCCCTGGGCAAAGGTCTCGTAGATCAGCACACCGCCCTCGGCGACGCTGGCCACGATCGTCGGCAGCAACTCGCGCCAGAGGTAGTTCGTGACGACCACGGCGTCGAAGACCTCGCCGGGCAGCGGCCAGGGGCCGTTCTCGAGGTCGGCGACCACTGTCCGCGCGACGCCCGCCAGCGGCTGCAGGGCGGCTGCGTCGCGGTCGACGCCGGTCACGGTGCAGCCGCGTTCGGCGAACCAGCGCAGGTGGCGGCCGCTGCCGCAGGCCACGTCGAGCACGCGCGCGCCGGGCGCGACCAGGTGCGACCAGCGCCGCACCCAGGCCGAGGGCGCAAGCGCGGCGTGGGCCGGCAGCGCGCTCATCTCAGAAGCAGTTCCACAGCTGCGTGGCCAGCGTGAGCATCAGGTCGGGCCGCAGGTAGGCGGCAAACACGATCGCCAGCGCGAGCGCGGCGCCGGCATAGCCGCCGAGGCGTCGCAGCTTCATCAGGCCGCCGCCGAACCCGGCACCGCGTGCCGTTCGATCGTGCGCTCGTCGACCGGAAGGTTGACCAGCGCCGCAAACACGCCCAGCGCCACCGCGATCCACCACACGACGTCGTAGCTGCCGGTGGCGTCGTACAGGCGCCCGCCGAGCCACACGCCCAGGAAGCTGCCGACCTGGTGGCTCAGGAACACGAAGCCGCCGAGCATCGACAGGTAGCGCACGCCGAAGATCTGCGCGATCACGGCGTTCGTCGGCGGCACCGTCGACAGCCACAGCACGCCAATCACCGACGAGAAGAGGTAGACGCTCCACGGTGTCAGCGGCACGTTCAGGAAGATCACGATCGCCACAGAGCGCAGCGCGTAGATCGTCGACAGGATCCAGCGCTTGGGCATGCGCGCGCCCAGCGAGCCGGCGGCATAGGTGCCGATCACGTTGAACAGGCCGATCAGCGCGAGCGCCGTGGTCGCGACGTTGGGCGACAGGCCGTGGTCCTTCAGGTAGCTGGGCATGTGCACGCCGATGAACACGACCTGGAAGCCGCAGACGAAGTAGCCCGCCATCAGCAGCTGGAAGCTGCGGTAGCCGAAGGCCTCGCGCAGCGCGTGACCGAGGCTCTGCTGGCCCGGCGTCGCCGCCGTTGCCGCGGGTTCGCGCAGGCCCAGCGACAGCGGCACGATCGCCAGCGCCAGGCAGCCCAGGATGAACAGTGCGGACTGCCAGCCGAAGCCGCCGATGAGCCAGTTCTCGACCGGCACCATCAGGAACTGGCCGAAGGAGCCCGCCGCCGCGGCCACGCCCATCGCCCAGCTGCGCTTGTCGGCCGCGACGTTGCGCCCGATCACGCCGTAGACCACCGCGTAGGTGGTGCCCGACTGGGCCATGCCGAGCATCAGCCCGGCGCTGCCCGTGAAGGCCGCGCCGGAGGTCGACAAGGCCATCAGCACCAGCCCGCCGGCGTACAGCAGGCTGCCGGCGATGAGCACCCGGAATGCGCCGAAGCGGTCGGCGAGCGCGCCGGCGAACGGCCCGGCGATGCCCCAGGCGAGGTTCTGCACGGCCAGCGCGAAGGCGAAGGTCTCACGCGTCCAGCCGCGGTCCATCGTGATCGGCTGGAGCCACAGGCCGAAGCCGTGTCGGATGCCCATCGACAGCGTGACGATCGCGGCGCCGCAGATCAGCACCTGGGTCATCGACAGTCGGGCCGGTTCGCTCGATTTCATCCGCGAACTTTAGCCGCTCGGCCGCGGCCTTGCCGGCGCCGTCCCGGTCGACCCCGGGCCGCACCGAGGGATGCCGCGTCCCTCGTGCGGGGGTGGCGGCCCGCGCCACGCGCGCCTATACCTGGGCCCATGAACCTCTCCGCCCCCGACGCCGACGCGCTGGAACTCGCGCCCGACCTGTACCGGCAACTGCGCAAGCTCGCGCGCTCGAGGCTGCGCGGCGGCGGTCGCGAGACCTTGCTCGACACCACCTCGCTCGTGCACGAGGCCTGGCTGCGCATGGCCGACCTGATGGGCGGCTTCGGCGACTCGCGCAGCCTGTTCGTCTACGCCAGCCGCACGATGCGTTCGGTGATCGTCGATTTCGCGCGCAAGCGCAGTGCCGGCCGGCGCGGCGGCGATGCCTGCTTCGTGACCTACACGGGCAGCCTCGACGCGGCGCAGGACCGGTCGGCCGACGACATCCTGCGCGTGCACGAGGCGCTGGGCGAGCTCGAGGCCATCGACCCGCGGCTGGCCCGCGTGGTCGAGATGCGCTGGTTCGCGGGCCTGACCGAGGCCGAGATCGCGCAGGCCCTGGGGGTGTCCGAGCGCACCGTGCGGCGCGACTGGGAGAAGGCCCGCCTGCTGCTCGAAGGCGCGCTGGCCGGCTGACATGCCTGGGCGCCTGGGCGTCGACGCGCAGGACTGGGCCGTGCTGGGCCCGCTGCTCGACGAGGCCCTGGACCTGCCCGCGGCGCAACGCGAGGCCTGGCTCGACGCCCTGCCGCAGGCCTGCGCGGCCTACCGCGAGCGCCTGCGTGGCTGGCTGGCGCAGGACGGTTCGCCGCGGCTGGAAACGCTGCCGAAGATCGCCGATGCCACGCTCGACGGCGGCAGTCCCCACGACGAGCGCCGGCCGGGCGACACGATCGGGCCCTACCGGATCGTCGAGCGCCTGGGCGCCGGCGGCATGGGCGTGGTCTGGCGGGCCGAACGTGCCGACGGCCTCATCGACCGGCCCGTCGCGCTGAAGCTGCCGCGCGCCTCGACGCGCCGCGGTGCCGAGATCGCCGCGCGCATGGCGCGCGAACGGCAGTTCCTGGCCACGCTGGTGCACCCGCACATCGCCCGCCTGTACGAAGTCGGGCTGACCGACGAGGGCCAGCCCTGGATGGCGCTCGAACACGTCGACGGCCAGCGCATCGATCGGCACTGCGACGAGCGGGCGCTCGGTTTCGAGGCGCGGCTGCGCCTGTTCCTGCAGGCGGCCGAGGCGGTGGCCCATGCCCATGCCCGGCTCGTCGCGCACCGCGACCTGAAGCCCTCGAACATCCTGGTCACGCGCGAGGGCGAGGTCCGCCTGCTCGACTTCGGCATCGCCGGTGCGCTCGGCGACACCGTCGAGCCGGGCGCGGGTGGGGCCTGCACGCCGGGCTACGCCGCGCCCGAGCAGCAGCGCGGCGAGCCCGCGGGCGTGGCGGCCGACGTGTATTCGCTCGGCGTCGTGCTGCACGAGCTGCTCTGCGGCGCGCGGCCCGATCCGGCCCGGCGCGCGCACCAGGTCGCGGCCGCCACGGGGCAACCCTGGCACGCGCGACTCGTCGGCGACCTCGACGCGGTGCTCGCCGCTGCGCTGCAGCCCGACGCGGCGCGCCGCTGTCCGACGGTGCAGGCCCTCGCCGACGACCTGCAGCGCGTCCTGGACCGTCGGCCGGTGGCGGCGCGGCCGGCGCCGGCCGGGCACCGCATGGCGCTGTTCGTGCGGCGCCATGCGCGCGGCGTGGCCGCCGGTGCGGTGGCGGTCGCGGCGCTGTGCGCGACGACGGCGGTGTCGGTGGCGCAGTGGCAGCGCGCCGAGGCCGAACGACGCCAGGCGGTGGAGGTGCGGGACTTCGTGCTCGCCACGCTGCAGCATGCCAGCCCCTACGTCAGCGGCAGCCGCGACGCCGGCCTGCCGGCGATGCTGGTCGAGGCGCGCTCACGGCTCGACCGGGCCGTCCACACCGCCGCCGCGACGCGCGTGGAACTGCTCGACCTGATCGCCTGGAACCAGGCGAGCCTGGGCCAGCTCGACGCCGCGACCGCAACGCTCGCACAGGCCCGGCGCGAGCCCGCCGCGGCGCTGCCGGCGTCGCACCCGCAGCATCGGGTGGGCCGGCTCACCGAGGCCGTGATCGCGCGGCAGCGGGGCGACCATGCGGCGGCGCGGCGCCTGCTCGACCCGCTGCTGCGCGAACTGCACGCGCAGGCCGACGAAGCGCCCGACACGCTGATCCGTGCCCTGCGCAACAGCGCCAACATCGCGATGCACGAGGGCGCGCACGCCCGGGCGCTGGCCGAGGCCCGCGAGGCGCGCTCGCTGAGCGCGCGCCGCTACGGCGAGGTCCACAACGACACGCTGGCCAGCGACAGCGTGCTGGCGATGGTGGCGCTGGCGGCCGGCGAACCGCGCGAGGCGCTGGACGTGGCGCGGCGGGCCGAGGGCCTGGCCGCCGGCTTGTTCGGCGAGGCGCCGAACGCGCGCACGATCGAGGTCCGCGCGACGCTGGCGCGGGCGCTGATGGCGAACGGGGAGGGCCGGGCGGCCGTCGCGATGCTCGAGCGCTGCCTGGCCGACGCGGTGTCGATGCACGGGCCGGACAGCTTCGAGGCGGCGCTGCATCACCGCTCGCTGGCGGCCGCGTGGCTCGAGCTCGGCGAAGCGGCCCGGGCGCGGGCGCACGCCGACCCGGCCTGGCGCCTGTTCGTGATGCGCGGCGGGCGCGACTCCGACCTCGCCGGTGACGCGCTGGTCCTGCGTGCCCGGGCCGAGCTGGCGGCCGGGCGGGGGCCGGCGGCGCTGCCCGACCTCGACGAAGCGCTGCGCATCCGCAGGCTGCAGTCCGGCGTCGGCCATGCGCGCACGGCCGAGGTCGAAGGGCTGCGGAGCGAGGCCCTGGCCGCGTGTCAGACCGTGGCCGCCGCGGGGGGCGATGTCGGCTGCCGCACTGCGCCGCGACTGCCGGTGCCGTAGATCGTCGCGTTCACGTCGCTGAAGGCGAGCATGGCGGCGACACGCCGGTCGGCCGGCGATTCGAAGCCGCAGCGGCCGTGGAACTCGCGCGGGTTGCGGAAGCTGCCGAAGAGCAGGTCCCACAACGGGAAGTCGCCGTAGTTGCCGGCGTGCACGCCCTCGCGGTGGTGGATGCAGTGCGCCTCCGGGCGCTGGACCAGGTAGCCGATCCAGACCGGCGTGCGCACGTTCCAGTGCTGGAACATGCCATGGAAGGCCGCGATCACGCCGACCCAGGCCGCGGCCAGCGGGTCGAGCCCGAGCGCCAGCACGGTGACGAACAGCTGCAGCAGCACCTGCACGACCATCTCGAGCGGATGGAACAGGGCCGACCCCTAGGAGTCTGGGCGGCAGACGGTTTGTAGCCGGTTGAAGCGCCGGGCCGTGATC
>ERZ795044.3529-NODE-3529-length-13098-cov-4.500498_pt1 | contig 13098 bp, 8 predicted proteins | sample MGYA00375128_ERZ795044 | MGnify/ENA primary metagenome ERZ795044 (study PRJEB30173, sample SAMN05720213) | anaerobic digester metagenome | isolation source: active sludge of municipal wastewater-treating anaerobic digesters | place: USA | collected 2014-12-22 ... | reverse complement strand
AACGGCGCTGTGAATTGCTTTCAAATTGAGTTCCTTATTTTTGCATTAACAGCTTTTAACTTAAAATACTCGTCTAATTCATCGCTGTGAATTGCTTTCAAATTGAGTTCCTTATTTTTGCATTAACAGCAAGGGACAGAACAACAACAGACAGAGAGAAGCTGTGAATTGCTTTCAAATTGAGTTCCTTATTTTTGCATTAACAGCCTATACTTGTGACAGTTCCACCAGAACCAGGCTGTGAATTGCTTTCAAATTGAGTTCCTTATTTTTGCATTAACAGCTTATGAAAGTTACGACCCAGATTTATACCTGCTGTGAATTGCTTTCAAATTGAGTTCCTTATTTTTGCATTAACAGCAAACCCCTGTAAAAAGCCTTATTTTACAGGGGTTTTAGCTGAATTTAGGATTAAAAAAATGCTTATCGGGGTCTTTAAAACATCTCTAATTGTTGAGCTGGTGGGTTCAGGGTTTCCCGTTTCCTGCCAAAATATACTTCCATCGCGCCAAATTGCTTGTCCGTAATGGCCATTATCCCAACATGGCCCTTTTCAGGTAAAATTTTCTTAACCCTACTTATATGCACTTCAGCATTTTCGCGACTAGGGCAACTTCTTACGTACATACTAAATTGAAACATGGCAAACCCATCATTCAAGAGTTTCTTTCTGAACTTGGCATAGATACTCCTGCTTTCAGCAGTTTCAGTTGGGAGGTCAAAGAATACTAATACCCACATAAGCCTGTATTCATTTAGCCGCATATCAGAGCATTTGAGGCAAATCCAATTTTCGTTTCGCCCCCTTGAGGCAATTCACATAGCTATCGACAAGCCGTTGGGCAGCATTAAACATAGGACTCGTTTGACCTGCTATCTGCACATCCATTTGAGCTACAGTTAATAATTTACGTTTGACTGCGGTCGACAAAGAGCTTATATCTTCGGCAGATCTAATTAATTCCAGCACAAGCGCATCGGCATAGGGGCGAAAAGGCTCCATTAAATCATCTGCGAGGCAAAATGGATTATACTTATTTCGATGATGAATGCCTAAAGCCGGTAACAAACCAGCGCCCACAATAGATCGGGCAACAATTGCCCTGATAATCGAATAAGTATAATTCAACACGTTATTCGGCGCATCTCCCTCGCGGGCACGCTTAAATTGCACAATATACCCCGTAAATATCTTGTCGAAATACCAAGCAGCCGCGGCACCTTCAACATTACGTGTATCACCGCTTGCCACATCATTAGACCATAGACGCAATTGTGTACTTTCTATTCCAATATTGGACAACACTGCAGCTTGATTGCGAATCTTCGCACTAACTACTTGCTGCCAAAGCTGCTTTTTCAAGGGTTCGCTAGCTTCAATTTGCATGCGATACCTTTCCGTTAACAATGTATTTCCGGAATAGGGCAACATACAACCATGTGGCAGGTGGCGTTCATCGCAAGTAATTACAACAACATTGCAGGTCATCAGGTAATTTAATAAGGCCGAACTCATAGAAACTTGCGGGGAATCAACTAAAAGTATACCGATGTCTTCAATCGGGACGCTTTTAGTATCATGTGGTTCTTCTCCCTTAATATCCAATTCTATTAACAACTGCGCATTTTCAAGCTTTAGTTTAGAACGATTACCAATATAGATTGTCCTTTTAATCATATTTCGGCAGATATACTCATTTATCTAACACTATAGACTGTTACAATCTTCCCTAAATTACTTACTTTAACTTTTATTGGAAGATCTGAGGTAAGGGTCCGCAACCGAAGAAATCGCTTCAGTTCACTTGTTATATTGTTGTCCTCCAACTTGGTCTCCAGGTGATGCCTAAAGTAGTAGTCTTTACTGGCCAGCTTTTGAACACGATACAAATGCTTACTGATTAAAGAAAATTGAGCTGGATCAAGAAAGTCAACCTCTTTAGGATTTAATCCTATTACAACCATATCATTAATCTGCAATGTCAAAACCAAATTATTTCCCATCTCATCCACTGCTGCAAAAACAGGAAGCCCCTGAGCTTTGCGCTCAAGCGCCGTCCAAAAAGAAACTATGTTTTCAAATCGCTCACCTTTCTCATTCTCATAAATTGCGACATGATGATTATTTCTTTCAATGACAAAATCCTTGGGCTTGCCATTTTCGTCAGTATGCAGAGCTCTAAGATTATCATAATTTACATACAAACGCACGCTGGTAATCGGCACGCGTTTGCTTTCATCAAACCAGATTGGATTTGCTGATAAATCTCTAAAGGCTTCCTTTGGATTATGGTTAAATTGCGCCAAGCGTTTTTCAACAATTGCCCGAACCTTTACATCTACAATACTCTGCACATCAGCAGCTTTAAATTGGTCGTTTAATGTTACTCGTTCAACATATCGGTCGATAAAAATGGTTACTGAGTTTATATTTTTGCCAGGTCTATTTTCCGAAACAATAGGATTCTCCTCCAAATTTTTAAACGCCTTTTTAGGGTCAAAATTAAATTCCGAAAGCCGAGCAATTACTGCCGATTTCTCATCACTGTCTACAATAGATTCCCAATCCTCAAAACGTGTATTTAATTGTACTCTTTGATACTTGCGGATTTGACCATATACAGTTTCCATGTGCAGATAACTCCTCGGGGTAAGCGAAACCTGACCGTTAGCAGGATTTCGCTTTTTGCTTGCCAACTTTCTACCCGATTTAAAGGAAATCAAAACTCGAGAAAGACAATTCTCCACCTCCTGGGGTTCAAAAGGTCGCTCCGCACCAATGTCAATTTTCTTTAATCCGGCTACAATTATTTGATTCAAATTATTCAACTGTTGCACATATTTCTGTTTAGTCGCAGCAATTACAAGTGCGTCCAATCCATGGTGACGATGGTCGTCTCGCTTGCTCCAGCCGTTGATGCGTTTTATATGTTTGTTTCTATCGGCTTTAAAATGCTCTTCAACTAAACCAATTGCCGCAAATCGCTCTAAATTCAATCGCATCAAGAGTTCGTCATAACCCCAAATATGCCTGAGATAATCTGTAACGGCCCCGGATGTTGTAGTTACATGAGTGCAAACTTTTTGCAGCATCTCCCTGGCATAACTGGTTATATATTGCGTTTCACGTAGTTGACGGTCAATAAAATTTTGTGGGATTTCTTTTTGTGGTGTTAATAGCTTTTCTCTCTTTGCATAGCTGATTTTTTTGTTTGCATACAAAGCATTCACCATAGCCAAATATCGTTCAAAAGCCTCATCACCTTTGCTCTGCATATAGTCATAAGCTGTCATATTGCCTTTTAACCTGTTTTCATTAGCATCGCACAGCACCTTATTTAAGAAGGAGTCATCAAATAATCGGGATTGTGGAATAATATGATCAACATCTACCCTATCGCCATTTAAGCAGGCAGCTAGCACAAGCTTCTTTCCGCTGTATAAACAAAATCCATCTAATTCATCATACAACTTCCATTTTTCGATTAAGTTTCTGGTTATTGATTTATAACCCATTTCTGTTAAGCGCTCTGCTATTTTTTTATGCTCGGCATCCATTTTGTTGTTTCTGATGTAAGTATCCTTTCGCCTATCAATATTCTGTTTCAATTCCCTGGCCAATTCAATCCGGATTTCATCTGGCCTTCCGTACTCAGGATTTGCGATTATTGAGTTGACGATATTAACCAATTGATTCAGAATCTTTTCTACAACAGGATTTCTCAACTCATTACGCTTAACTTCAGGCAGTTTATCAAGTAACTTTCTCGCCTCTGATTCAGCTTTTGTTTGACTGTCACTATGGTTATACCCGGCAAGAGCACAGGCTTTAGAATATATGTTACCCTCTACCAAAAATGGCAATATCCTGCGCATTGCTCTGGCGCTCTTATTTCCAAAACCTCCGGATTTCATATCCAAAGACGCAAGTGCTTCAACTAAAGCATCAGTAAAACCGTATTTCTCCTTCAGCACGTGCACTAATTGTTCTTCCGGTAAAGAATACAATATATGCCATAAGCGATACAATGGCTGATGTTCAAAATCACCCTTAATCCTAACACGATCTAGGACTTCACCCGATTCCTCATTTATCAAAGTGTCAAAAATTTCAAATTGTAGCAAGTTTTCTCCAGCATGACCATACTTGTCTAATAATTTGCGTATGGCAACAACAGTTCTATTTCCATCAAGTCCCTTTTTAATAATTTTATAGTTAGGGAAGTATTCACCTTCAGGCTTGAGTTTAAGCAATTTCAATAATTGGCTTGAGCTGATATTGGCATGCTGGTGCAAATATTCTACGACCTGTTTCTTCTGTTCCAGCGTTACCAAAACAGGTGCGCCATCCTTGTCCTTGATTGAAATATTATTCACCTCTTCCCAAACCTTACATAACTGAAATAATGGCGATGACTTCGGTGAAACTTTGTGGCTAGGCTCAAATCGACAAGCGCTAACCAAATGTTTCTGAGACTTTAATGGTCTTTGGTAAAATATAATTTTATCTCTGATGTGCTGCTTCAATTCTTCGGTTAACACTGAATGATACACAGCCTGCTGTTCCCAAATTCTATTAAATTCCGCTATATAGGCTTCCCTCGGAAAAATCAAACTTTTAATCGTGGCATGGGCTGACTGATTTAAAATATTTAATAGATACTGACCTACCGTCCAATTGTTTTCCTGAATAGTTGCATTGCGGTCGGCAATAGCATCAAGATATGCACTTTGCTGTGCCTTATTTCCTGATTCCTCAACCTCTGGTCTCCCTTTGTACCCCCTTTTCTGGTTCATATGAAAAAGAACCCGCCCCAATTCCGGAAGTGTAATTTTCTCTTGTATCGCCTTAACTCTCAACGCATAAAGTTCTAAGGGTCTGAGTTCTAAGAAAAGACGGTTATCAGGCATCATACCATGGTCAATCAACACATTACGTAGACTATGCTTGCGCAATTTATATCTATAGTTGTTCCGCCTTGCCGTCCTTTTTAATGTACGATTTCGGTTTTTCGAAATTGCATTTCCCTTAGTAAATTCATTACTTTCATCTGTAGACAAAGGGATTATTCTTACACCAATACCCAAAATTTTGTTTTCAATCGGCAATCGCTCAATCATCGCCCAACCTATCGAGGTAACCCCAAGATCAAGTCCAAGTATTTTTGTCATAGGAATATTTTTTTTGAAAAATACAAAAAAAACCATATTTTTACCTTCAACTCAATTTGAAGCAATTCACAATAAGGTTTTTTACCGTTGTGAAAACATTTTTAAGCGGCCTCCGGGTCGCTTTTTTATTTAACCAATTGCCCGAAGACAGTCTTTATCAGTGTGTTTCATCCAAAATTTCTTTAAAGAATTGTAGTAAGATTATTAAAATTAGTGATACATATTATTTCAGGAATGTCATCAACAAGTAGATGTCACAAAATGGTGATAAATTCAACGAAATTGGATTGTCGATGCTGTTAACTTGTCCTTCAATCTAAACTTGAATGAGTCTGATTAACGGTTTTCCGGTAATGAAATGACATAAAAACAATGAAAACAACTAAATTCAAAATATTTGTCAAATGTCACATTTTGAAAAAAATTAAAATATTTTAGCTTTAAACTTTAACAATTTGCCCTAATCAGCAATTATTTTTATCCAAAATGCAACAGCCATTAAGATTTACATCATGGTGAAATCTCAAATCACAATTGCAGCACAAGCAACATATATTTGAAGAATTTAAATTCAATAAGGAATCCTAGCATAGCATATGTCACCCAAAGGCACAAAACGCACTTGTTCACAAGGACATACTTATTATAAAAGTTCTGATTGTCCGACCTGTCCGGTTTGTGAATCGTTGCGTAAACCGGTGGATGATTTCCTGTCACACCTGGCAGCTCCGGCAAGGCGTGCGTTTGAGCGTGCGGGAATTACTTCTTTAGATCAATTAGCCAATTATAGTAAAGAAGAAATTTTATCGATGCATGGAATTGGTAAGTCTTCTATTCCGAAATTGGAAAAATTGTTGGGTGAAAAGGGGTTGATGTTCAAACAAAATGCAGAGAATTAATATTGCGCATTTAATACCCATTGAAAATTTCGAGGCCGGGAAGACTGTAAGACGGTAAGATTCTTTATGCTCACTCACCCACTGACCCACTGACCCACTCACCACTCACTCTCATACACCCTTTTCACCCTTTGCGAAATACCTGTCATTACTTCGTAGGCGATGGTATTGCGCATGGCGGCGTGGGATTGGATGGAGATATGCGTGCCAAATATTTCGACGATATCGCCTTCATGCACTTCTGGAACTTGGGTGATATCAATCATGGTCATATCCATGCATACACGACCAACTACCGGACAGATATATTGCTGATTAAATTTTCCATCTGCGGGAATAATAGCTACCTGCCCTCGCCCATTACTGAGCTCGCGCGAAAAACCATCCGCATAACCTAAATTAATTGTTGCAATACGCATGGGTTTGTCAGCTACAAAACTGCGACTATAACCAACGCTTTCGCCCACAGCAATATCTTTAATTTGTGCAATACTCGTTTCAAATGTGCTGACCGGTTTTAGTTTCGATTGAATGGCATCCGCCGGGTCAACGCCGTACAAACCAATACCTAAACGCACCATGTCGAATTGCGCATCCGGATAATGACTGATACCGGAAGAATTCAAGGCATGCAAAATAATAGGATAATCCACCGCTTGTTTAATGTGATCGGCAGCTTGTGTAAATTTCTTTAATTGTTCCTGCGTAAAGGCATGATGCGCTTTATCATCCGATGCAGATAAATGCGTAAACACACTGGCAATACGCAGGCGAGGTAAGTGCTCAATAATTGCGTTTATATCCTCTGCCTCAAAACCTAAACGATGCATGCCTGTATCTATTTTAAGATGCACTGCAGGTGAATCAACATGCGCTTGTGTTTCCTGCAACCAGGCTTGCAAAATGCGTTTGCTGTATAATTCCGGTTCCAGATTGTGTGCAATCATATTGGCAAATGCATCCGGTTCCGGATTCATAACCATTATCGGTAATCGAATACCCTGCATACGTAATTCAACACCTTCATCGGCGTAAGCCACTGCTAAATAATCGACGCGCTGATGGGATAAAATACGCGCAATTTCAGCTTGACCGCTGCCATAAGAAAATGCCTTCACCATTACCATGGTTTTTACACCCGGTTTGAGTGTGCTGCGATATACATGCAGATTATGTACCAGGTGATGCATGTGCACACGTAAAACCGTTCCATGTGTTTTTGCTTCCAGCAGGGCGCTGATACGTTCAAGTTTATATCTGCGTGCACCTTTAATTAATATCACCTCATTGTGAAATGCCGATTGTTTAAATTGCCTGAGGCATGTTTCTGTATCCGGCACAAATTGCATGTCAATACCGCTGAACAGCGATTGATGCGACATATACATATCACCAATTGCAATGGCGCGTTGAATATGATATCGTTTTAATAATTGCGCTATTGCAGAACACAAGGCCGCATCCTGCAAACCTGTTTCATCAAATGCAGCAAAAATAATGGTGCGATGTAAACCGGCACCATGCTGTGCCTGAAATCGCAAAGCAATTTCCAATGAGGCTAAATCAGCACTATAGCTGTCGTTAATAATTAAACAATTCTGCACGCCTTTTTTTAATTCAAGTCGCATGGAAATGACAGGAAGGCCCGACGCACGCGTTTGAATGGTGGTAATATCCTTGTCGGTAAGTGAACCCGCTGCCGAACGAATGAGCAAAGCCGCTACAATGGCATGTATGGCATTTTCTATGGAAGCGGCATCCGTAAACGGGATATGCAGATGAATGAGATGTGATTGAAATTGGATGTGGAATTGCGTTGATGTTGCATCAACCAGTACATCCCGCACACAAACATCTGCCTGATCATGTTCGCGGCTCCAGCTGAATCCTTTGCCGGTTGACTGCATAAAACGCTGCACTTCTGGTTGATCGGCACAATATATAATGCGATGACAAGAAGTAATAAGTGCATTTTTTCCTGCAACTTTTCTGCATCATCCCTAAAACCTTCACTATGTGGATGACCAATATTCGTAAACAGACCAATGGTTGGCTGAATTACTTTTTGGAGATATTCCATTTCACCGGGCTGGGAAATGCCGGCTTCAAAAATGCCGAGTTCGTGCCGGGCATCCATCTCCCAAACACTCAAAGGAACACCAATTTGTGAGTTATAGCTTCTCGGACTACGCACAATATCCATTTGCGTTTGCAACAAATGGTTGAGCCACTCTTTAACTATCGTTTTTCCATTGCTGCCGGTAATCCCAAGTACCGGAATATCAAATAGCCCCCTATGGGCAGCAGCTACCTGTTGAAGTGCCCTGATTGCAACGGGCACCAGGATAAAATTGGCGTCGGCAGTCGTTTTTTGGGGCATTTTCTCCACCACAAAGCACCGGACCCCCGCCTGTAGTGCCTGATCAATGTAGGCATGACCGTCGTGCTGCGTGCCCGGAATTGCGAAAAACAGGCTTTCCGCCCCAAAACTCACGTTGCGGGAATCTGTCAATAATTGTCGGATAGGCGCCTCAGGACTGACAATTTGTCCCCGCCCACCTAAAATTTTCGCTATTTCGCCTATGGTAAAAGCCATACGATTTCGGAGATGTAAAGCTATAACAATCCCTGCTAAGTGCCCGTTTACCGTAGTTTAACGGTTTCTGTTTGACGAAATACGTGGCTTTGCGGGGGCTAATGCCTATCTTTGCACCCACGATTGAGGAACGACTTTTGACACTATTGTTACTTCAACCGTATTTCTACGATATGAGCATTTTCACCCAGATGTTGTCCAAAGTTTTTGGTGGCAACAAGTACGAAAAAGACATTAAATCCATAACGCCTTTAGTAGGTCAGATCAACGAGGCTTATGAGAAATTGCGCACGCTATCCAATGATGCATTGCGCGGAAAAACTGCTGAATTCAAGCAACGCATTAGTCAACACCTTAAAGATATCGACGCCCGCATTGCACAAATCCGGGCTCAGGCCGACGATCCTGCGTTAGAAGATGTGGATCAAAAAGATGCCTACTACAAGGAAATTGATGAATTGCGCAAAGACCGCAACAAGCAAATTGAAGTGGTATTGCAGGAATTACTTCCTGAAGCCTTTGCCGTGATGAAAGAAACTTCACGCAGGTTCAGCGAAATGAAAATCATTACTTCTACTGCTACAGAGTTAGACCGTGCCTTATCCGTGCACCACAGCTTTGTGCGTATCGAAGGCGATCAGGCAATATATACCAATGAATGGGAAGCCGCAGGCGTGCCGATTACCTGGAATATGGTGCATTATGATGTGCAGTTGATTGGTGGTATGGTATTGCACTCCGGAAAAATTTCGGAGATGGCCACAGGTGAAGGAAAAACACTGGTAGCCACCTTACCGGCATACTTAAATGCACTTGCAGGCGAAGGTGTACATATCGTAACCGTAAATAATTACCTCGCCCGTCGCGACGCAGAATGGAATGGCCCTGTATTTAATTTTCTGGGCTTGCGTGTAGACTGCATCGACTTATATCAACCGAATAGTCCTGAACGCCGCAACGCCTACATGGCGGATATTACCTACGGCACCAATAACGAATTTGGTTTCGACTATCTACGCGATAACATGGTGCGGAGTATGGAAGAAAAAGTACAACGCAAACATCATTTTGCAATGGTGGATGAGGTGGATAGCGTATTAATTGATGATGCTCGTACCCCTTTAATTATTTCAGGTCCTGTGCCAAAAGGTGGTGATGCTGAAGTATATAACGTATTAAAACCGCGTATCAATAAACTTATTGATGCACAAAAGCGCGTGTTTAATGCCAACCTGCAGGAAGCGAGAAAATTAATAGAAGCCGGCAAGTTTAAAGAAGGTGGTTTGCATTTATTCAGAGCACATCGTGCATTGCCTAAAACAAATGCCTTAATTAAATTACTCAGTGAAGAAGGTATGCGCACCTTGTTGCTCAACACGGAAGGTATTTATATCGCCGAGCACAACAAACGCATGCCTGAAATCGACCAGGACTTGTACTTTGTAATTGAAGAAAAGAATAACAGTGTAGACCTTACCGATAAAGGAATTGAACTCATCACTGAAGGTAGTGATGATCCGAATTTCTTTATTATTCCGGATGTAGGCGTTAAGATTGCTGAAATTGAACGCTCACTCCTGCCGAAGGAACAGCAGGTTGAACAGAAGGATGCCTTAATGCAGGACTTCACAATTAAAAGCGAACGTATTCACTCTGTTCAACAATTATTAAAAGCATATGCCTTATTTGAAAAAGATGTGGAATATGTGGTGATGGATGGCAAAGTGAAAATTGTTGATGAGCAAACAGGTCGTATTCTGGAAGGTCGTCGTTACAGCGATGGTTTACATCAGGCGATAGAAGCGAAAGAAAATGTAAAAGTAGAGGCGCTTACCCAAACGTATGCGACCATCACCTTGCAAAATTATTTCCGCATGTATCACAAATTATGTGGTATGACCGGTACAGCCGAAACAGAAGCAGGTGAATTCTGGGAAATTTACAAATTGGATGTTACAGCCATCCCAACTAACCGGGATATCATCCGTAAAGACCTGGAAGATTATGTATTTAAAACACGTAAAGAAAAATATAATGCCGTTATTGACCGGATTCAGGTATTAGTGAAAGAAGGTCGTCCTGTGTTAGTAGGAACAACGTCGGTTGAGGTGAGTGAATTATTAAGCAGGATGTTGCAGATTAAAGGTGTTAAGCACAATGTGCTGAACGCAAAACAACATCAACGCGAAGCAGAAATCGTGAGCGATGCAGGTAAAGCAGGTGCTGTAACCATTGCAACAAACATGGCCGGACGTGGTACGGATATTAAATTAGGTGCGGGTGTTAAAGAAGCCGGTGGTTTGGCCATCATCGGTACCGAACGCCACGAATCTCGTCGTGTCGATCGTCAGTTACGCGGTCGTTCCGGTCGCCAGGGAGATCCTGGAAGCAGCGAATTTTATGTATCGCTCGAAGATAGCCTGATGCGTTTATTTGGTTCTGACCGTATTGCCAAGGTGATGGATACCATGGGATATAAAGAAGGTGAAGTGATTCAGCACCGCATGATTACCAAATCCATTGAACGCGCACAGAAAAAAGTAGAAGAAAACAACTTCGGTATACGGAAGCGTTTGCTCGAATATGATGATGTGATGAATAATCAGCGGACACTGGTTTACCAAAAAAGAAATCATGCCTTATCCGGTGAACGCTTAACCATCGATTTAAATAACACCATTTATGATTTATGTGAAGAGGTGGTTGGTCTGCATCACGAGAGTAAAGATTATGAAGCCTTTACACTTGATGTAATCAGGTATTTCAGCATGGAACCGGAACTGAGTAAAAAAGAATTTGAATCAGAAAAAGCGGATACCATTACGCAAAAATTATATACCAGTGCTAAAAATTATTACAAGCGCAAATCAGATGGGTTGATTAAAAAAGTGCTGCCACTCATTTCTGATTTACATGTAACTCGTGGAGAAACATTGGAGAATGTAATGGTGCCTTTTACTGACGGACGAAAAGGGATTAATGTTCTGGTAAATTTAAAACGCGCCGTTGAAACAAGTGGTATTGAAATCACCTATTCAGTTGAACGCATGATTAGTTTAATTGTAATAGATGAACATTGGAAAGATCACCTGCGCAATATGGACGATTTGAAACAATCTGTTCAGGGAGCAGTGTATGAGCAAAAAGACCCGCTCTTAATTTATAAGTTTGAGGCTTTCGAATTGTTCAAGAAAATGCTGAGCGAATTAAACCGTGAAATAGTATCATTCCTCTTTAAAGGTAATGTGCCAATTCGCACAGCAGATGAAGTGCGCACAGCCGCTCCTCAAAAGCAACAAACCGATATGAGCAACCTGAAAACCGGTCGCGACGAAGCTCAGCCTGCAGGTCCGGGCGCACAACGCCAGCCACAACAGGAACGTCGGGTGGTTGAACCAATCCGCGTTGAGAAAAAAGTGGGCAGAAACGACCCTTGTCCTTGTGGCAGCGGTAAGAAATACAAAAACTGTCACGGAAAAGACGAAGCATAATTTATTGCATACAAGTTTATGGCAACATCAAAACCGCTCGCATCTTATTTTGAGCATACCGTATTAAAACCAGACACCTCTCATGAAGATGTAGAACGTGTGTGCAGAGAAGCCTTACAATTTCATTTCGCAGGAGTATGTGTACCGCCTTATTTTGTTGAACAGGCCGCTGACCTGTTGCAGGATAGTGATGTAGATTTAGTTACGGTAATCGGATTTCCATATGGTTACAGCACAACGATGAGTAAGTTTCAGGAAATGGAAGATGCCATGCAGGCAGGTGCTTACCACATGGATATGGTTATCAATATTGCTGCTGTTAAAGCACAGGATTGGGATTTAGTAGAAACTGAAATACAAACACTTACCCGTTTAGCACATAGTGAGGACCGCATCGTAAAAGTGATTGCTGAAAGTGGTATCATGTCAGAAGTTGAACTTGATTTAATCATTCGCATTGCCAACGATTGCGGTATTGATTATTTGAAAACTTCCACCGGCATGAATGGCACCGGCGCAACGGCTGAGGCTATAGAGCAAATGCGTAAAGGTTTATCTGCCGGTATTCGCATTAAAGCCAGTGGTGGCATACGCACACGGGAAGCTGCTTTAGAGATGATTTCGCTTGGTGCCGACCGCATTGGCGCTTCTGCAAGTGTGGCTATCATGCAGGAAGGCGCTAATTAACTCAATTGAATTTACTACCTTCGTTATTATGGTTGTTCGATATGTATGTATACTTGCTTTCTGCTTTGCTGCCTTCCGGGCTCAAGCACAAACAGGTATTACCATACATGATCAGGCCGGTGCAGGCGAATTAATTGAACGTCATATTTTCTTTAACAAAGAACACGGCGAATTGCCCGGCTACCGTATTCAGGTATATGCGGGCACCAGTCTTTCTGAAGCTAAGGACCAGAAATCCGGATTTCTTCAAAAC
>ERZ795044.3525-NODE-3525-length-13109-cov-5.453960_pt1 | contig 13109 bp, 6 predicted proteins | sample MGYA00375128_ERZ795044 | MGnify/ENA primary metagenome ERZ795044 (study PRJEB30173, sample SAMN05720213) | anaerobic digester metagenome | isolation source: active sludge of municipal wastewater-treating anaerobic digesters | place: USA | collected 2014-12-22 ... | reverse complement strand
CGGGCTTTTTCAATTTGGTACTTAGATTTTGCTTCCTGGTAAGACTTTCCTGAACTAACATTCTCAGCATTCAATTCCTTTTGCCTCAAATAATCCTTTTCAAGATATTCGAGACTTGAACGAGATGTGAGATAATCTTCCTGAAGCCTGATTAGATCCGGTGTGGAGAGATCCATGACTTTTTGACCTTTGTTCACATAATCACCTTCAATGACATTAATTGATTTAATGATGCCTCCAATGGGAGTAGACACCTCAGCAAAGTTTTGTGGTGGAAGGTCTAATTCACCCGTCACCTCAAAAGTCTCTGACAATTCCGTTTTTTGTACGTAGTCCAATTCAATTCCTGCAGCTTTAAACTGCTTCGAGGTTATTTGAAAAACGTCCGTTTTGAGTAAAACGGAATCAACATGCTCATGTGAAGCAACTTCCAGTTCTTCAACTTTTTCTTTACAACCTGGGGCGAAACAAATACCCAATATTAAGGAAGCAAGATAAATGAGCTTGATATGGCGCTTATTCATAACTGTTAGTTTGAGGATCCTCAATAGATGGATCAGTGTGAAGTGATTTTTTTGTAAAAAGGATATATAGAATGGGGAGTACCATTAAAGTCAGTAGTGTGGCAGAAATCAATCCACCAATGACCACAGTGGCTAAGGGCTTCTGAACTTCTGCTCCAGCAGAGGTGGACAATGCCATCGGTAAAAAGCCCAAAGAAGCAACTGCAGCAGTCATGATAACTGGCCTAAGTCTTATTCGGGTTCCGGTTAATACTCTTTGCTTAATATCCACCATACCTTCTTTTTGAAGTTGTATGAAGTAGGATATTAAAACAATCCCATTCAAAACGGCTACGCCGAATAATGCAATGAATCCTATCCCGGCAGAAATGCTAAAAGGCATGCCACGAAGCCATAGTGCAATAATACCACCTATTGCTGAAAGAGGAATTGCAGTAAAAATCAATAATGCGTAACGCATTGATTTGAACGTAAAGAATAACAGGATCAGGATCAAGAGCAAGGCAATTGGAACGGCAATCTTCAACCGTTTGTTGGCCTCTACGAGATTTTCAAACTGGCCGCCATAGGTTAAGTAATATCCAGGAGGCAAGGAGAGTTCATTATCTAGCTTATCCTGTATTTCGTGCACTACAGATTGTACATCACGGTTCCGGACGTTCAATCCAAGCGTAACTCTCCTTTTACCATCATCCCTTGATATTTGCATAGGTCCGGAAGTAAAATTAATTTCCGCTAACTGCGATAAAGGAACCTGCGAACCATCGCCAATCGGGACAGAAAGATTACGGATGTTGGAAATATCGGACCGGAGACGCGTATCTAAGCGAACCACCATATCAAATCTCTTTTCACCTTCAAAAACAACGCCTGCAACATCACCAGCAAAGGCCGTTCTGAGAACCCGGTTAACATCGTAAATATTTAAACCGTATTGCGCAATTCGTTTGCGGTTGTATTCAACAATAATCTGGGGCAGGCCAGTTGTTTGCTCTGCCTTCAAATCTGCAACGCCTTCAATATTTTCAATTAACCGGATAGCTTCGACTGCTTTGTCAGCAAGCAAATCCAAGTCATCCCCAAAGATCTTTATGGCAACATCAGATCTGACTCCTGTCATAAGTTCATTAAATTTTAATTGAATTGGTTGGGATATCTCCATACTTACACCGGGAAGGTGGGACAATTCGCTTTTAATCTTATCAAATAATTCTTCGCGAGAACTTGCACTCGTCCACTCGTCTTTATCCTTGAGAATCACAATCAAGTCAGCAATTTCGACCGACATTGGATCCGTGGGGATTTCTGCCGCACCGATCCTTGTAACAACTTCTTTCACTTCCGGAAATTTTTTCAGGAGCATCGTCTCCAGTCTTGTTACGATCTCTATATTCTGAGTAAGAGAGCTTCCTGCCAGAACCCGTGTATTTATAGCCAGGTCTCCTTCTTCAAGTGTTGGAATAAATTCACCCCCCATTCTGGAAAACAAAATAAGACTTCCAATGAACAGGATTATTGAAGTGGCTAATACTACTATCTTTTCCCTCAATGCAAAATGAATTAAAGGGTTATATGCCCTTTGAAAGAAATTCATGATTCTGTCAGAAATGTTTTTCCGGTGTGCTGTTTTCTTACTCAACGCCAATGCAGCCATCATAGGCACATACGTGAGTGATAAAATGAATGCACCAAGAATTGCAAAAGAAACAGTTTCTGCCATAGGCCTGAACATCTTCCCTTCAATGCCCACCAAGGTCAGAATTGGCAAATAAACAATTAGAATGATGATCTCTCCAAAAGCTGCTGAAGTACGGATCTTAGAAGAAGCCTGAAAGACCTCGTCATCCATCTCGCGTTGTGTCAGGAATGGTCGACCGATTAATGATAAACCTGTAATCCTGTGAACGATACTTTCTACGATAATCACTGCACCATCGACAATAAGACCAAAATCAATGGCGCCCAGACTCATGAGATTTCCAGACACACCAAATATATTCATCATTCCCAATGCAAACAATAAGGAAAGTGGGATCACCGATGCCACTACTAATCCTGCTCTAAAATTTCCCAATAAGAGCAACAAAATAAATATTACAATCAGCCCTCCTTCTATCAGGTTTGTAGTAACAGTGCCTATAGCTCGCTTTACAAGATCACTTCTATCGAGGTATGGTTCAATAACCACTCCTTCGGGTAAAGTTTTTTGAATGATCTCAATCTTCTTTTTAACCAGATCAGTAACCACTGCAGAATTCTGGCCTTTGAGCATCATTACAATACCGATAACAACCTCACCTTCTCCGTTACGGGTTGCAGCACCATATCTCGTAGCACTTCCATATTGCACAGTTGCTATGTTCCTTACTAAAACAGGAACACCGTTTATTTTCTTAACTACAATGTTCTCTATATCTGACAAACTTTCCACCATCCCTAACCCACGAATAAAGAATGCATTGCTCCCCTTTTCAATATAACTTCCACCGGTGCTTTCATTATTTTTTTCCAGGGCTTCAAAGAGATCAGAAATAGTGATGCCAATGGACTTTAGTTTCTGGGTGTTAATGGAGATCTCATATTGCTTTAAATGTCCACCTAACGTATTTATTTCCGCAATTCCCGGCACATCCAGCAATTGGCGTTTGACGATCCAATCCTGGATTGTACGGAGTTCCATATCCGGATACTTGTTTTCATATCCCGGTTTTGCATGGAGTACATATTGGAAAATCTCACCAAGACCTGTAGAAACAGGAGCCATTTCTGGCATACCAACTCCTGCAGGTATATGATCTGCAGCTTCGATCAATCTTTCATTGACCATCTGCCTGGCCAAATAGACATCTACCTTGTCCTTGAAGACAACAGTCACAACAGAAAGACCAAGTTTGGAGATCGATCTTAATTCAATCCTGTCAGGCAGATTGGCAAAAGCTCTTTCAATTGGAGCAGTTACATATTGTTCGACTTCCTGGGAGGCTAAAGTAGGGGCCACTGTTATTACCTGAACCTGATTGTTAGTAATATCAGGCAAAGCATCAATGGTTAGCTTAGCCAATGAGTACACTCCCCACCCAACAAGAGCAACAACAAAAATGCCTATTACAAATTTGTTTTGTATTGAGAATCTGATGATTTGATTAATCATTGTGAAATAGCTTAATAGAAAATTAATCCCGCAGCAATGCTTGCAGGACAAATGAAAATCAAGAAATCTATTAACCTATCTTAGGGGGCTGCCAAATGGAATTAAAAACAGCTTCGTTGAGATGTTCGACATATATAACTTGTTGCACCGAATGTGAAACCGGAACATCAAAAAATTGAAGTGTTGTATATTCCAAATAAGAAATACTGTTGCAGCAAGACAACGGATTGCAAGAACTGCAATCGTTTATTGGATATTCATGTGATGAATGGTCATTTTTCAAAGGTGTGCAATGCAAACAACAAGTGCTCTCCCCTTTACCTGTACTTTCCCAGGTACAAGGTATAAGACTTAACGTCAACATATATGTTGCCAGCAGGCAGACCCAGAGTTTCATTTCCGTGACTTACATCTTCTTTTTACAGCAATCTTCTAATCCATCGTAGCCTTCAGGAGTCGCTTTGACATTATCGGCATCAAAACCTGTACTTGCGATTACCTGACGAATTTTATCGGCATCAATTTTAGATGGATCAAAATTAACCAGAATCGTCTCATTTTCGAGTTTAAGACTGGCAGATTTAACTCCAGGAGTGGCTTTCAATGCATTTATAATTTTGGGCTCACAGGAATCACATTCTTTGCAGTGATCACAGCTTATATCTGTTTTGACAGCCAATTCGTTGCCGCCTTTAGCTCCACTGTCTGGCGCACAGGAACCAGTCAGGATCATGACCCCAAAAACAGAGGTAATAAGGATAAGTTGTTTGTACATAATCGATTAGTTTTTAAATAGTTAAAATAAGTCTGCCAAAAATACATGATTTTAGCGAGCCAAGACCTCATAGGTTTTGAAAGTTAATTTCATTGGAGCTTCTTTGCCTTCTTGAGGTGCTTTCGCCATATCTTCAAAACCCCGTTTGTGACCTTCAATGAATTCCGGCGATCCGGTCTATTGTTTAAAAGCCTCTTCGCTTTCCCAAAAGCTCATGATCAGATAACTACTTTCCCCGTCCTTGGGTTTGAGGAACTGCATGCTTTGAAAGCCAGGCATACGATCAATAGCCTGTGTTCTGCTTCCAAATAATTATTCAAAACGAGGTTTGTAGGAAGGGACGCAATCAATAAAATTTATAGCGACAAAATTGTTTTCTTTATTCATGATTTCAGATTTAGTTTCTTGTTTACTGATTCGGTGACCAATTTCATTATCGATTTAATTCTTCTTTCTAAATAAGGTATGCAGGGTTAAGTAATACCCTAACCCTGCATCTTCTATTTAGTGTTTTTCTCCCTCTTTATGCTCATGGCCATCGCCTTCTTTATGTTCGTGGCCATCACCTTCTTTGTGCTCAGTGTCTTCCTTCTTGTCTGGTTTTCTGCAGCTTGTTGCAGTCCAGAGGACCGCACTAAAAATCAACAATAAGAACATCCATTTTTTCATATCATAATTTGTTTAGGTTACGTGAAGATAAAAGGTTATTAAAATTGCATTCGCTGAATCCGGACCGCATTTAAGATCGCCAGCAACGCTACACCAACATCTGCGAATACAGCTTCCCACATCGTTGCCAATCCTCCAGCGCCCAGAATCAATACGATTACTTTGACCGCAAAGGCAAGCGTGATATTCTGCACCACAATATGCTTCGTCGCACGCCCAATCTTAATGGCGGTGATGATCTTCGATGTGTGCCAGGTTTGGATCACCACATTGGCGGTCTCAATTGCGGCATCGCTACCCATGGCCCCCATCGCAATCCCTACATCACTCAAGGCCAGCACAGGGGCATCATTGATTCCATCACCTACGAAAGCGATGATTTTTGATTTGTCTTGCTTTAGGAACTCCACTTTTTCGACTTTGTGTTCAGGTAATAAATCACCATATGCTGTATCAATACCCAAATCTCCTGCAATCTTTTGGGTGATGGCCATCTTGTCACCACTGAGCATCACGATCTGTTTGATGCCGTTGAGATGCATTTGCTTAATCGTCTCAACAGCATCTCCTTTGATCTTATCAGCAATCAATACATAGCCGGCAAACTTTTTATTGATGGCTACCACCACGATGGTCTCGACAATCTGATTTATGGCCGGATCATATTCCACATTGTATTTTTTCAGTAGCCGTGTGTTTCCCGCCAGCACTTCCTGTCCATTCACCTTCCCGGCCAATCCATGGCCGGAAATCTCCCGGATATCTTCTACTTTAAAGGATGCCGTATCCGCGGATTGATATTCAGTAATCGCTTTGGCAATCGGATGCGTCGATTTGCTTTCAAGTGCGGCTAACGTATTTATAAATGCTGCTTTATCCATACCATCCGTGACGACTTCCTTTACTTTAAAAACACCTTCCGTCAGCGTCCCCGTCTTGTCCATCACGATGGTATTGACTTTGGTCATTAACTCCAGATAATTGGACCCTTTAAATAAAATACCATTTCGGCTGGCTGCACCTATGCCTCCAAAATAACCTAAGGGAATAGAGATCACCAATGCACATGGACAACTGATCACTAAGAATATCAATGCCCTGTACAACCAATCCCTGAAAACATAATCCGACACCACAAAGAATGGAATAACCACCAGGGCAACGGCTAAAAAGAAAACAATAGGTGTGTATATTTTTGCCAACCTTCGAATAAGCAATTCCGTCTTAGCTTTTCGTGCCGTTGCATTTTGCACCATGTCCAGAATTCTGGCCAACGAACTGTCACCGTATGCCTTCGTCACCTTCAGCTCTACTACTTTGTCGAGATTGAGCATCCCCGCAAGTACCATTTGTCCTTTATGGATCGTATTTGGTTTGCTCTCGCCTGTCAGTGCAGCAGTATTAAAGCTACTACCATCACTCATCATCTCTCCGTCTAACGGTACTTTCTCTCCTGCTTTGATTTGTATCGTTTCACCTATCTCAACCGTTTGGGGCTTTACGGATTGAAACTTATTGTCTCTGTATACATCCGCTGACAAAGGGCGTATATCCAGCAAAGCTTTGATACTACTCTTCGCTCTGTTGACCGCCGCACTTTGAAATAATTCACCGATGGCATAAAACAACATGACGGCCACACCTTCAGGATACTCACCGATCACAAATGCACCGATGGTCGCTAAAACCATTAAGGTGAACTCTGTAAAAAACTCTCCTTTTGAAACAGCTCTCCATCCCTCTTTGATGACCGGCCATGCAACAGGCAAATACGAAATGCCATACCATGCTAGCCGAATAGGTCCGGTGAAGAATGTTAGCTTCAATAAATTATCTACTGCTATCCCAAGGAGCAACATAAACAAGCTGACGATAACCGGCAGATATATTTTCAATTTGCCTTTACCTTCGTCCACGTGGTCGTGGTCGTGTCCATCATCCGCAGAATGCTCTTCATGGAGCAGATTCTTTGCATCTGCCTTTTGATAGATTTTCTCTTCCAGAGAGCAACAGGTCATATTTCCCAGGGCATCATAGGTATGTATATGATTTGGATCGGTTGGTTTCATAGTCGGTTTCATCATTTATTTGTCAATAAATAAAGGTTTTGAAAATTAGTATCTCAATCATCTACAAAAGGATATTACTCCAGATCTAGCTAAGGGCAATCTGCGCAAGGGTGGCTATAGAAGTCAGCACAATTACACATTTCCAGCAATAGGTTTTTTTCATGTTAATTCATTTTAAGTAGTAAAAAGAGTTATGTTAGTATACAGTTATATAGCATGATTGGCGGGCGAAAAACCCTGCACCTTGAGTACCGCGTCGTACATACCAAGAGTACAGGGCTTCACCCAGATTAAATTATTTATCAATGTGCATGACCTCCACCACCTTCTGATTTAATAAGGTGCGACTGTAAATAATACGTCCCTTTTAAAACAATTTTATCTCCCTCATGTATTTCTGCCAGGGGAGTGACTTGAACGTAGCCAAGTTGGCTTGGGCCGGTCTTGACTTCAATCCTGGCAAAGGCTATCTCTTCTTCATGTTGAGTCTCATCCCCATGGTCGCCCTCTTTCGATGCATGGGCATCTTCACCATCTGCATGATTATGCCCGGATTCAGCATGGGGTGCTTCTCCTTCCTTATGGATATGCTCATCTTCCATGCTCATCATGCCCTCACGCTCCAAAACGAATATAAACTCCTTGCCTTCTGCCTTAATAATGGCATCAGTTGGAAGAGCCATAACCTGGGATGCGCCAATGTCAATCAAGGCATTGATATACATTCCGGGAATCAACATTTTATCATTTTCGATAGTGGCATGGACTGCGACTGCCTTCGTCTCATTTTCAAAAGCCTTGCCAATACCAAATATTTTACCTTCTATCTCCTCATTGTTCTGATTAGTTAGGATAAAACGCACATGCTGTCCGGCTTTAACTTTCATCAGGTCTTTTTCATACACCAGGAGATCAACATGCATCTTTGAATTGTCAACAATATGAAATAGTGGTTTACCTACTTCAGCGGCAGCTCCAATCGTTACATCTATATCAGTGACATATCCACTTATGGGAGATATGATATTGATGACAGGTGACTTGGCGCTTCCACCCAAATGGATATTCTGGTCTGTAATGGCTATCTGGCTATTCAGTGATTTGATTTTTGATTCTTCGGACTTTAGTTCAGCAGATACTTTTTGAAGCACTTTTTTAGCAGCCACATTCTCATCACTTAGTTCCTTCTGTCTCGCATACTCCTGCCGGAGAAACTCTGCATTTGCTTCCGCAGCATTCATGTCCTGTATCAGTTTTTCCCTTTCCAGACGCATATTGTTATATGCTAAACTCTGCAGGGTAGCCAAGGTCTGTCCTTTATTGACATGCTCACCTTCAATAACCTTAATGGATTCAATTGTACCCGGCAACTGTACACTAACTTCGGCCTGGTTCTGAGGAGGCAGTTTCGTATATCCATTAGCATTGATTACTTCACTTAGATTTTTCATTTCAAACCAACCGGTATCAATGCCGGCATTGATATATTGGGCTTGATTGAGATAAACCATCTTTTTATGGGGCATCTCAGATTCACTTTCAGCTGCATGATCTTCATGCCCTGATCCTGCAGTTTCTCCCGAGTTTTTGGAGCAACCGGCTGCAAATAGAATAGAAATGACAAACATACTGCATACTATATTTTGACGACTCATATCGAATGATGTTTTATTGATTGATGATAAATTGAATGGATAAGATGGTTTGATTCAGGGTGTTGATAGCCTCCAGGTTCAAACGCTGAATTTCAAGGTTAGTCTGCAATGCCTGGGCATATTCTACATACCCAATATCACCACTTTGGTACCCTCTGGAAGCATTTCGCAGAATAGATTCAGCATTGGGTAATGCGGAGGACTGGAAATAATCGACATGCTGTTTGCCAAAAGCATATTGCTGAAAGTAATTCGCCAGCTGGTTTTGCAGTTGTGATTCGAGCCATTCACTCTCTTTCTGTTTCACCAGAATCTCCATCTCTGCTTTGGCGACATTTGCTTTGTAACTCTTGAGCCCAAGGAGCGGAACGCTCATCCCCACAACCGCGCCTTGAAATCTTGGCACAGCATCGAATGTTTCAAGCTGGCCATTGACTTCTTGCGGCCCGGCAAATGATTGTATAAAATAACCAACGTTAAAATCAGCACCTGATTCTGCCTTGACCACCTTTCGTTGTGCTTCCATTTGAACAATTTGCTGCCTGGCATATTGTAACAAGGGGCTCTGTTCCAGTATACTTGTATCAATTAGGATATCCAATGGAATAACAGTAAGGTCCGAATCCTCCATATCGATCTCAACCGGACTATTAACCCAATATTGCAGTTTACTTTTTTCAACAGCAATCTGATTGAGTGTCATCTGCAGATTTTGCCTGATCTGTTGCTGTTTTGTTTCTGCTGTTGTTTTCTCCAGCAGGTTGGTTTCTCCTGAATTAAAACGAACATTAGCTAAATAAGCAAATTGCAATAATAAACTATCCTCTCTTTGATATATCCTCGCAATCTCATGGAGATATAAGAGCTGATACCAACTCTGTCGGATGGTGTAGGTAAGTTCCTGTTTGCTGATATTGTATAGTTGCTCACTGCCTTTGAGATATGATTCCCCTAACATCTTTCTTGCTTTTGTCAGCGTCGGATTCGGAATTTCCTGGGATATTGAAAAATGATTGTCATATCGTGCGCTATTTACCTGCCCCAGGGTGGCATTTACATTTGTCTTCGGCACAATAGAATATGCACCTTTTCTCACCTGCCAGGCTTGTATATCGAGCGCTTTGACATTTAACAGTTGATTGTTTTTATACGCGAGTTCCAGAAGATTCTGCAATGACATGGGAGCCTCATTCTGTGCTTTGACATTTTGGCTACCCAATACGAGGAGAAGAGCAATGGGTATTCCACTGACTACTTTTATCTTTTTCAGACCTGTTTCAAAAAACAAATAAAGAATAGGCAATACGATGAGGGTAAGTAGGGTGGCAGAGATCAACCCTCCAATTACCACCGTGGCCAACGGCTTTTGAACTTCAGCTCCGGCACCCATGCTTAAAGCCATAGGAAGGAAGCCTAATGAAGCCACTGCCGCTGTCATGATCACAGGCCGCAACCGAACTTTTGTACCTTTTCTGATTCTTTCCAAGACGTCTGACATACCTTCTCGTTTAAGTTGATTGAAATATCCAATGAGCACTATACCGTTGAGTACGGCAACGCCAAACAGGGCGATAAAACCTACTCCTGCTGATATACTAAATGGCATGTCCCGAATCCACAAGGCAAATACTCCCCCGATAGCCGATAAAGGAATCGCTGTGAAAATGAGCAATGCCTGTTTTATGCTGCCAAAAGCAAAAAACAGCAATACTAATATCAAGGCCAGCGAAGCCGGAACAGCAATGGATAACCGCTTATTGGCCTCGACCAGGTTTTGAAATTGACCACCATAGGTCGTGTAATAACCGCTGGGCAGTTTCAACTGGGCATCAAGCTTCTCCGTAATTTCATTGACTACCGTTTTCACGTCTCTGCCTCTTACATTGAAACCAACGACAATTCTTCGTTTTCCTTCTTCACGGCTCACCTGAGCTATTCCACGCTCATAGGCTATGTCGGCTACTTGTTCTAATGGCACTTGATTGCCTGATGGCAAAGGAATAAATAAGGATTGTAAATCGGCTATATCCTGACGTTCGTCTTTTGTCAGGCGAATGACGAGATCAAAACGTTTCTCTCCTTCGTATACCACTCCTGCCTTTTCACCCGCAAAACTTGCTCTGACGACCTGATTTAAATCACCAACATTCAAACCATACAAAGCCAATTTGTCTTTATTGTATCTTACTGTAATCTGTGGCAAGCCTGAAACCTGTTCAGCCCTTGCGTCTTCTACCCCTTTTACCGATTGTAGGATAGGGACAATCTGATCTCCCAATCCCACAAGCAATTCCAGGTCTTCTCCAAATATTTTTACAGCAACGTCACTTCTTACCCCAGTCATCAATTCGTTAAAACGCATCTGAACAGGTTGTGTAAATTCATAGGTTACACCTGGTAAGGTATTTAAGGCATCTTCCATTTTCTCCATCAATTCTGCCGTTGTTTCAGCTGACGTCCATTCATCCTTATCCTTTAAAATCACCATCATATCTGCTACTTCCATCGGCATGGGATCAGTAGGAATCTCCGCACTTCCAATTTTAGAAACAGCCTCAATAACCTCAGGAAATCTATCCATCAGGATCTTTTCAGCCTTTGTAGTGGCTTCAACTGATTGCATCAGCGAACTGCCCGGAGGACTGATCACATGGGTAGCAATATCTCCTTCTTCCAGGGTTGGTATAAATTCTCCACCAAGGGTTTTAAACACCAAAACCGCACAAATGAAAAGTCCGATTGCAATACCCAGCACAAGGGTTTTCATTTTCAGCGCGCCTTCCAGTACAGGTTGATATCCCCGGTAAAAAAACCTGATAATCCGGTCTGCAATATTATTGGTTGGTCCCGTATGCTTACTCAAAAACAAAGCAGACATCATAGGCACATACGTCAAGGATAAGAGAAAAGCACCCAGTATGGCAAAGGAAACGGTTTGTGCCATCGGTTTAAACATTTTCCCTTCAATGCCGACAAGCGACAGAATCGGCAAATACACAATCAGAATAATTATTTGTCCAAAGGCCGCTGAATTCATCAGTTTTGAAGCCTCCTTGCCCACGACTCCATCCATTTTAGTTAAACTTAATTTCCCTTCATTCGTGTGTTGCAACCGATGCACAATCGCCTCTACGATGATGACGGCTCCATCAACGATCAATCCAAAATCTATCGCTCCAAGACTCATGAGGTTTCCACTCACACCGAATAAATTCATCAAACTCACTGCGAACAAAAGGGATAATGGAATCACCGAAGCCACAATCAGCCCCGCCCTGAAATTGCCAATCAACAATACCAAAACAAAAATGACGATGAGCGCCCCTTCCAGCAAATTCGTTTCTACTGTGCTAATGGCGTTGTTTACCAGCTTTGTGCGATCCAGAAAAGGTTCTATGTCTACGCCCTCAGGAAGAGTTTTTTTAATCAACTCCACTTTTTCTTTCACACGTTTTACAACATCAGCACTATTCGATCCTTTCAGCATCATTACCGTACCTGAAACGGCCTCTCCTTTTCCATCCTTTGTCGTGGCACCATAGCGAATGGCTGATCCGATCCTAACCTCAGCAACATCCCGGATCAAAATTGGTATACCATTTACATTTTTAATCACAATTTTCTGAACATCGTCCATGGATGTGATCATGCCTATACCCCTGATAAAATATGCATTCGGCTTTTTATCTATATAGGCACCGCCGGTATTTTCATTATTCCTTTCAAGGGCATCATATATCTCAATGATATTGGTGTTCATGCTCTTGAGTTTATCGGGCTGGACCGATATCTCATATTCTTTTAGCAACCCACCAAGTGTATTGACCTCCGCTACCCCCGGGATACCTATGAGTTGAGGCTTGACCATCCAATCCTGAATAGTGCGGAGTTCTGTTGGGGAAAATTTATCTTCGTATCCTTCTTTTGGAAAAACGACATATTGATATATTTCACCAAGTCCTGTACTGATTGGAGCCATTTCAGGAGATCCAAGTCCCGGACCGATATTTTCTTCGGCTTCTTTTATTCGCTCAGAAATCTGAGTTCGGGCCCAATATAAATCAGCATCTTCTTCAAACACGGCAGTTACAACACTTAACCCAAATTTGGAAACACTGCGAAGCTCAATTACTTTTGGAACAGACTTAACGGCCTGTTCAATTGGAAACGTGATAAGTTGTTCAACTTCCTGGGTTGCCAGCGTGGGAGAGAGTGTGATGATCTGCACCTGATTATTTGTGATATCAGGCAATGCATCAATTGGTA
>ERZ795044.3524-NODE-3524-length-13111-cov-6.113358_pt1 | contig 13111 bp, 12 predicted proteins | sample MGYA00375128_ERZ795044 | MGnify/ENA primary metagenome ERZ795044 (study PRJEB30173, sample SAMN05720213) | anaerobic digester metagenome | isolation source: active sludge of municipal wastewater-treating anaerobic digesters | place: USA | collected 2014-12-22 ... | reverse complement strand
ATGTACTGCTTAACCTCTTTGGCTTTCTTCCGGACGGCCTCGCACATCTCCTTTTTCAACCTCTGCTGCCGATCGGGATCCTCTTCGCTTAAAAACTGCTCCAACAGATTGGTGGCCGCCCACTTGCTGTCAATCGGCAGAACGCATCCGCTCGGCAAACGGAGTCCGAATTCAACCGACTTGTTAGCAACCGTAAAATTCCGGACCTGCCATTCGGGCGGAAGGTTATTAAACATGACCTCCACGATGTTCTCCCCGGCCCTCCCTTTGGTGTGAGTTCCCGCAATCACGGTCTCAAGCCGGCGGATGGATTCGGCAGTACTCTGATCGAGTTCCTGTCGGGCCTTCGCATGGGTTTCAATCTGTTTCAATTCAAGCATCGCCTGCTGAAGTTCGGTATTAATCCTCTGCACCGACTGCCCCAACTGATCCGCAGAACGGTTTTGGTTCTGCTCAATCGTCGAAATCCTCTCCCGCAAGCCTCTCAGCTCCAGCTGAGACTCCTGCGTATTCCTCACCAAAGTATCCAAAAGAGCCAGTTTCTCCCCCAAGGAGGCCAATGCCCCGCCCGAATCCGTCTTCTTAATCTGAAAAAACACCAATATCCCCACACCGGTCAAGAGCAGCGCCAGTAAAACAATTAAAATCCCTTCGATCATTTCTTCCGCCCCTTTCTTTCGAATCGCTTCGCCTCTTCCCAAAGCCCTTCCAGGACATCCGGCCCGCAGTCAGACCCTCCAAAACGGATCCGCCGTTTCTTCGCGATCGCTTCCATTCTCCGGAAACGCCTCTCAAATTTGGAATTGGTCGAAAACAAGGCGGTTTCGGCATCCAGATCGACTTTCCTCGCCAGGTTCACGACGGAAAAAAGCAGATCCCCGATCTCTTCCTGAATTTCATCGGGCTTTCTTTTTCGAAACACCTGCCGCAATTCGCCGATTTCCTCTTCGATCTTCCCGAAAATATCGGCCGCATCCTTCCAATCGAACCCGATCCGGGCCGCTTTTTTTTGAATCTTCTGGGCCGCAAGCAACGCCGGGAGTCCTTTTTCAAGATCCCCCAAAAGCGACACGCCCGCCTTCTTCCGTTCCTCCTCTTTGACCCCTTGGAAAAATTTCAGCGCTTCGGCCGCGTTTCGCGCTTTCACCCCCCCAAACACATGCGGATGGCGAGAAATCATCTTCCGCTCGGCCCGGCGGATCACGGCATGCTTATCAAAAAGTTTCCGCTCTTCCGCCAGCGCAATCACCAGCCCGATCGCGCAGAGCATGTCTCCGATTTCCTCTTCAATTTTTTCCTTTTGCCCCGAAGCGAGGGCCTCCGCGATCTCATAGGCCTCCTCGATAAAACACTGCCTCAATGTCATCAGCGTCTGTTTCCGGTCCCAGGGGCATCCATCACGCCCCCTCAAGCGCCTCATGATCTTCAAAATCTTTTCCATCCGGAGCAATCTCTCCCTTCCCCGATCTCCCGTTAATTTTCGGACGGCCTCATCTTACACTAAAAGTCGGGACGGGGAAACAGACGAAATAAATTCATTCCGCAATCGCAAAATCGGCGCAAGCAACGCCCCCGGCCCGAATCAAATTGGAAATGACGTAGGGTTCCATTAACTTTGGATGGGCTGAAGAGGTTGAGATCCCCAGCCCCTACGGTCAAATGAAAGATGAAACGCGAAGAAGAATTCCTCTCAATAGCGGCCGGAGGGTCCTTCGGGAAAGCACGCCCCCGTTACGATTACGGAGCGAAGACGCCGTTAACCTTGATCCTCATCCACCGAACCCCCCATTTGCGTGCCTGCTTGTGGCCGCCCCGGGAATCCGGGATAAAAATATCGATCGCCTTCCCTTTGATCTTCCCGCCGCGGTCCTCCACGGTAAAGCTCGTCCGCCCCTTCAGGAACCGGATCACGCCATTCCAATCCGAAGGCCAGAGCGGGACCAATTCAACCTTGCTCCCGAATCGTAACGACGGATCGCTCGCGACCCCGCCCCAGTAAATCTTCTTTCCGCTGGCAAATTTGCCGTCGCGGTATCGCGGTTCGTTAATGCAGATCGGGCAATTGCAATAAGCGGTAATGCGATAGAGATGCCTCCCCCAAAAAACGTAATAGGCAGCGGCCAGAAGCAGAACCCAGAAAAAAACGGCTGTGAAAGTTTTCTTCATACGGGCAATCTTATTCGATACGGACAAAAGTCCCAACAGAGTTCCTTTCCGGTCAAGGTTCGGCGTCGATCCCGTCGAATTCGATCACATCGTCGTCATCGTACGAAGGATCGCCGTCCCCGTACAATCCCCGGGCACCGAAGGTTTCATAAAGCTCGTGAGGGATTTCGTTTAAAAATCTGGACGGGAGGTTGAACCCCCTCACCCCGTAGAGTTTTCTCGAAGACGCGTACGTCAGATGCAATTTCATTTTAGCCCGGGTCATGCCGACATAGCACAAACGACGCTCCTCCTCGATTTCCTCCGAACTCTCCCCAAGAGAATTGGAGTGAGGAAAAATTCCTTCCTCCATCCCGACCATAAAGACGACCGAAAACTCGAGCCCCTTCGCGGTATGCAGGGTCATCAAAGTCAGGGTATCCGCCTCCGCGTCCCAGGTATCCAAATCGGTCTGAAGGCTCAAAGACTCGATAAAACCTTCTATCATCCGCCCGTGATTTTCTTCCAACCCGTTCTCCTCAAATTCCTGAGCAACCCCGATAAATTCGCGGATATTCTCGACCCGGGCCTGCGCTTCGATCGTCCGTTCCGACTGAAGTTCCGTCAAATAGCCGGTTTCTTCCAAAACACGCTCCAGGGCCTCGCTCGGCAGCAGATCCTGCTTGGCCGCTTTAAGATCTTCGATGAATTGAACAAAACACCGGAGAGAGCCCTTCACTTTCGTCCCGACTCCCGGGATTTTCTCCGCCGCCTGAACCGCTTCATAAAGCGAAAGAGAATGCTCCTTCCGATAAGCCTCCAGGACGTCAAAAGTCTTCTTCCCGATCCCCCTCGCCGGAACATTTAAAATCCTCTTCAGGCTCAATTCATCCTGCGGAAACACCAGCACCTTGAGATAAGCCATCAAATCCTTGATTTCCCTCCGATCGTAGAAACGCACTCCTCCCACGATGCGGTACCGGACATTGAATTTCCTCAGCATATCTTCAAAAATCCGGGATTGCGCATGGACCCGGTAAAAAATGACCATGTCCTCCAACCTCATGTCCTGGCTTTTATACTGAAGGATCTGCCGGACAAGATAAAGGGCTTCCTCCTTCTCGTCTCCGCACTCAACCAGCGTGATACGGTCGCCATATCCGTTTTCCGACCAGAGGTCTTTGTGCTTCCGCCTGGCGTTATGCGCAATCAGCGAATTCGCGGCATTCAGGATATTCATCGTCGACCGGTAATTCTGTTCCAACTTGACCCATTTTGCGGCGGGATAATCCTTCTCAAAGTTCAAAATATTCGTGATATCCGCGCCTCGCCAGCTGTAAATCGACTGGTCCGGATCCCCGACCACCGTGATATTTTGATACCGTCGGGCGAGGCAACGGACAAAACGGTATTGAGCGTGATTGGTGTCCTGATACTCGTCGATCAAAATATACCGGAAGCGCTCCTGATAGGATTCCAAAACGGCGGGGACCCTCTCGAAAAGTTCGACGGCTTTCATGATCAGATCGCCGTAATCCAGCGCCTGGAACGCCGTCAGTTTTCTCTGGTACAGCTCGTAAGTCTTGGCCGTCACCTCGTCGAAAAAATCTCCGATTTCGGCGGACATCGCGGCAGGTCCCTTCAGATAGTCTTTGGCCCGGCTGATGGCTTCACGGATCGCCTTGGGATTGATCTGTCTTTCGATATAGTGAAGTTCGGCGAGACATTCTTTGATCAGCACCAATTGGTCGTTGTCGTCGTAAATCGAAAAATCCCGGCGCAGCCCCGCGGCCTGCGCCTCCTGCCGGAGAATCCTTAGGCAAGTGGAATGAAACGTGCTGATCCAAACTTCCCGCTTCACCAGCCGCTGAACCCGCTCGCGCATTTCCCCCGCGGCCTTATTCGTAAACGTCACCCCCAGGACATTGAACGAAGGAACCCCTCTTGACAAAAAATAGGCGATCCGGTGCGTCAAGGCCTTGGTTTTGCCGCTCCCGGCACCCGCGAGGATCAAAAGAGGCCCGCCCTCATAGGTCACAGCCTCCCGTTGCGCGTCATTCAAACCCGCAAGGATTTTTTCAACTGTCGCCTGAGACATCTTCCGGTCCTTCCGAATCTTCCTCGTCCGTTTCCGGTTTCAGCGAAAAGTCGAGATTCTCAAGATCGATTTCATATTTTTTCTCGAAGGCCTCCTTAAAATCGTACACGGCGTCAAAATCCGAAACGGAATCCTCTTCCGTCTTCGACATCATCCCCTCCCCAACCAGGATAAAAACCATTTCGCCGAAATCCCGTGTCGTCGTGACCCCCCAGTGCTCCAGCACCAGTCTCGCCAGCGGACCGTACTGGTCCAGGGCAAACTCCCTTAAGCCTTCGCACAGTTCCTGCCCCGAAACATGGCGGGGCGCCGGCAATTTCCGGATCGTATAATTCAGCCCGGAAAGCAGGAAATTATAAGCCTCCAATTTGTACTTGGGATGCTTTTCAATAATCGCTTCTAATTTGGCTAAAAAATCGTTTGCTTGGTCCATGTCATTTAGGGAAAAACCTTGAGTTTTAAGTCACAAGCCACAAGTCACAAGATGAAACTCGCAGAGCCTGAAGAAACATGCGTTAATCACAACTCAACCGGACCGGATTCTATCACAAATTCCGTCCCGAAATAAGCCCGGAACGCCTCTAAAAACCACTGCTTAAATTTTTCATAAAACGAAAGATAACCCGCCCCCTCTTTCAGGAAAGGGGCCAATTCTACGGTGCCCTGATGGAGAAAAATTCCTTTGGAACGTTTCTCCGCGGCGCCGGCAACCTTCTCCGCTTTGAACATCACGTCATTCCGGACCGGATTCGTAAAGCAAAACCCTCCCGGAGCTCTTCGGCCGCCCCCTTTGAACAATTCCGTTTCGATTCCGCCCTTCGCAAACGCCTCCCGGATGATTTCATGGAAAATACGGTAGGAAGTCTCGATCGAAGCAAACCCGGGGTGATGCATCCTGGAAGCAATCACGGCATACGTGAAATCCGTCCCGTGAAACACGAGTCCTCCGCCGGTCATCCGGAAGGCCGATTCAATCCCCGTTTTAATCTTCTGCGCGAGATCCTTTTGAGAATATCCGCAGGTTACGGCCGGATGCCGGAATCCGTAAATCCGGAGCGCAGGGGAAAAATCCCCGGCGGACAGAGCTTCCTCGAAAAGCCGGCCATCGAAGGACATATTGTAAGCGGCCGTTTGAAATCCCGAATCGATCAGACGCCAACTGCGGTTCATTAAAAACTGATACCGGAAACAAGATCCGACCGATCGCGGCGGTCTTGGCGTCCGAGGAAAGCCCGGTAGGTTAGCAAAGGCTCTCTTGCGGCCTTGACTTCGTCCGGATGGCTGACCGGAAAACAATGGGGGGCGTTTTTGAGGCATTCGGGATCCGCCTCGGATTCCCGGACGATTTTCCGGATCACTTCACAGAAGCGGTCCAGAGTTTCCTTGGATTCCGTCTCCGTCGGCTCAACCATCAGAGCTTCCTTGACGATCAGGGGAAAATAAACGGTCGGCGCGTGAATCCCGTAATCCAAAAGCCTTTTCCCGATATTGCCCGCCGTTACCCCGAACCGCTTCAACGGTTCCGAGGAAGCGACAAACTCATGCATGCAAAACCCGCCGTGGGGAATCTCCAACGCCGACTGCAGGTTTTTTTTCAGGTAATTGGCGCTCAAAACCGCGTCCCGGCTCACCTGCTCCAAGCCCTCTTTCCCCAAACGCCGCATGTAGACATAGGCCCTCAGCAAAATCCCGGCATTGCCGTAAAAAGCCTTAACCCGCCCGATGGAATCGGGAAGGTCATCATCCAGCCCGTACCGGTCCCCTTTTCGCGTCACCAACGGCACCGGCAAAAATTTCTCGAGGGCCTTCTTCACTCCGACGGGACCCGCCCCGGGGCCGCCTCCGCCGTGGGGAGTGGAAAACGTCTTATGAAGATTGAGATGGATCATATCGAACCCCATATCGCCGGGCCTCGCAATCCCGAGCAGGGCATTCATATTCGCGCCGTCGTAATACAAAAGCGCCCCTTTCTCATGCATCATCTTCTGAATTTTCAGGATATCGTCTTCAAACAATCCCAGCGTATTAGGATTGGTCATCATCAGACAGGCCGTTTTTTCGCTCACGGCCTTCGCAAGCTCGGCGAGATTCACGCGCCCCCGCGGATCCGAGGGAATCGTAATCACCTCAAATCCGTAAAACGCCGCGCTCGCCGGATTCGTTCCGTGGCTCGAATCAGGCACGATCACCTGCCGTCTCGCGAAATCCCGCCGCGAATCGTGATACGCCCTCGCGATCATCATCCCGACCAGTTCCCCGTGAGCCCCCGCGGCCGGCTGAAGGCTAAACCGGTCCATTCCCGTCACCCCCTTGAGCCATTCCTCCAACTCCCAGAAAATGCGGAGAATCCCCTGAACGCTCTCTTCGGGTTGATAAGGATGAAGCCCCGTAAACGACGGATGGTTCGCGATTTCTTCGTTGATCTTGGGATTGTATTTCATCGTGCAGCTTCCCAGAGGATAAAAATGCGTATCCACCGAAAAATTCTTTTGTGAAAGCCTCAGAAAATGCTGAACGATTTCCCTCTCGCTGACTTCCGGGAAAATCGCATCTTTTTTCCTCGCAAGGCTGTCGGGAATCAGACGCTTGGCCTCCGAAGAAGGACTCGGCACATAACCCGTCGTCCTCTTACCGGAACGGTTTTTCTCGAAAATAAGGATGTTGGGCTCATCCGTCATGCCGCACCATTCCCGTTTTCCCTCTTTCCGAACCGCCGCCTTGTCTTCCATCATCGACGGCTCCCCAAGCCTTCCGTCAGTTCATTCATCTGCGCATCCGTCTTTTTTTCCGTCACCGTAACCAGAAAATGGTCCTTCAATTCCGGATAGGATTTCTCCAAAGCGTATCCCGCGAGAATCCCCTTCTCCCGCAACTTCTCCATCAGCGGTTTCAAGGGCTTGCGGGAACGCACGACAAATTCATTGAAGATATCCCCTCCGAAAGGAATTTCGAATTCGGGGAGAGCGGCAATCCGCTCGCGCAACGCGCGAGCCTTTTCGACATTCAGCATAGCAACTTCCCGGAGCCCGTCCCAACCCATTGCCGCGAGATAAACGCATACGGTCAGCGCGCACAACGCCTGATTCGAGCAAATATTCGAACTGGCTTTCTCGCGGCGGATATGCTGTTCCCGGGCCTGCAAAGTCAGTACAAACGCCCGCTTTCCCCGCCGGTCCGTCGTCAGGCCCACCAAACGTCCCGGAATCTTCCGCATCAACGCCTGACTGGCCGCGAAATAACCGACATACGGCCCGCCAAAGTTCAGTCCCAAGCCGAGCGGCTGAGCTTCCCCGCAAGCCATGTCCGCGCCCCATTCTCCGGGCGAACGAAAAACCGAAAATGAAAGAGGATGCCCCGTCACGAGGAAGAGGCTCTGATTCCCGCGGATCAAAGCCAAAGCGTCCGTCAGATCCTCGACTCGCCCGAAGAAATTCGGATTGGAAGCCGCGACACAACCGACCTCCGGAGTTAATTTTTCCTTCAAAAACTTCAAATCAAGACAGCCGTTCTGCGTATAAGGGATTTCTTCGATGCGATGATCCGTTCCGGCCAAATAAGTCGCGGCGACCGCCCGGTATTCGGGATGAACCGTCCGCGCGACCAGCGCCTTATTCCTGCCGGTCGTACGAAGCGCGAGCAAAACCCCTTCGGCAAAAGCAGTCGCTCCGTCATAATGCGAGCCGTTCGCCACTTCCAAGCCCGTCAGCTCCGCCATCACACTCTGATATTCGAAAATCGCCTGAAGCGTTCCCTGGCTGGCCTCCGCCTGATACGGCGTATAGGCGGTCACAAATTCCCCCCGGCCCGCGATCTGAGAAACCACGGCCGGAATATAATGGTCGTAGCTTCCCGCGCCGAGAAAAGAATTAAACGTTCCGGAAGTTTTGTTGGAAGAAAGGATTGAATCCAAATATCCCCGCAGTTCGAATTCGCTCAATCCCGAGGGAAGGTTCAGACCTCGTTCACGCAATGCCGCCGGAACATTAGCAATCAGGTCGTCAAAACTCTTGGCCCCGATCGCCGAAAGCATATCCTGCCGGTCGGCATCCGTCAGAGGAGAATAATTCATCGGCATGGAAGGAAATTTCTAATGAGCGCTTTCCTGCAGAACGCTCTCATAAGTACCGGCATCCAGCAGGCTGTCCCATTCCCCGGTTTGGGAAGGCTCGATCTCCAAAAACCATCCCTCCCCGTAAGAATCCGTATTGACCAACGAAGGATTGGCCTCCAATGTTTTGTTGACTTTGACGACCTTTCCGGAAACGGGCGCATACACGTCAAACGCCGCTTTCACGGATTCCACCACCGCGCAGGGCTGCCCCTGTTTGACTTCCTTCCCGATCGCGGGGAGTTCGACATAAACCACATCGGATAATTCTTTTTGCGCGTACTCGGAAAGGCCGGCCACCACCACCCCGTCTCCGCGCCGTGCCCACTCATGCGTCTTTGCGTATCTCAACGTCTTCGGAAAATTCATCGATCCACTCTCCTTGCTGCGTGTGTTTTAAAATACTCGGATATTCGCTAAACTGCGTGCCGGTAAAAAGGGGCCTTGACCACCCGGGCCTTGACGGCCCGCTCGCGGATCATGACATCAAATTCGGAACCGATTGTCGAAAGATCGACCGGCACATACCCGAGTCCGATCGCTTTCTTCAGGGAAGGCGAAAAAGTCCCGCTCGTCACCCGGCCGACCGCTTCTCCCTTCCGCCGGATCTCATACCCGTGCCGGGCGATCCCCCCTTTCGGGATTTCAAAACTGACTAACTTCCTCAAGATACCGTTTTCTTTCTGCTTCAAGAGGGCCTGTTTCCCGAGAAAATCCTTTGAAAAATCGCAGGTCCATTCAAGCCCGGCTTCAAGCGGAGTCGTTTCCGTGTCCATGTCCTGCCCGTAAAGTAGGTACTTCACTTCGAGACGGAGCGTGTCCCGGGCCCCAAATCCGATCGGCCGAATCGAAAACGGCGCTCCCCGCTCGAAAATCGCGCGAAATAATTCCGTCGAAATCCCCACCGGCGCAAACAGCTCAAAACCCCGCTCCCCCGTGTAACCCGTCGCGCCGATCAGGATCTTTTCATTCCTGAAAACGACCTCCCGGCAGGAGAAAGACGGGCAATGATGAAAATCGCACTGAAACACTTCCGACAAAACATCCGGGCTCTTCGGCCCCTGCACGGCAAGGATATTCAGCGAATCCATCTGATCCGTCAGACGCACTCCTCCGTCCGAATTCCGGTTCAACCATTCCCAATCCCGCTCGCGGGTTCCGGCGTTCACAATCATAAAATAACGGTTCGGGGCAAGTTTATAAACAATCACGTCGTCGCAGATTCCGCCTTCCGGATTCAACAGCAGGCCGTAAATCGCCTGCCCGCAGGAAATCTTGGACAAGCGGTTTGAAAAAACCCACTCCAGAAAATCCGAGGCCCGGTCCCCTTCCGCAAGAATCTTCCCCATATGCGAGACATCAAAGACGCCCACGTTCTTCCGGACCGCATCATGTTCATCCACGATCGAAGAGTAGGACAGAGGGACCGTCCATCCGGCAAATTCCATGAAATTCGCACGGAAGCGTTCATGTTCGGCGTGAAGGGGCAATTTTTTAACTTCGGACAGAGACATGTTCATTGACTGAGATGTTTTATGACAGCGATTATAACGTTTGATTCCAAAAATGCAATTAAATTGAATTCATTCCGGATTTATTTTGTTAAAAATAGAAAAAATCGCTACAGGATGATAAATCAACTGCCTCCCGTCCTTGAAAATGGAAATATTGCGGATAAAATCCGAGACCTCCCTAACAAATTTCTTTTCAAGCGAACGGACATCGCACTCCAGAAAAAAACTCAGCAAATCCCTGCCGGGCTCCGAGTCAAAGACCGCGTAATCCGTCACATCCAAAAAACTGTCTAAAAATTCCGCCTGATAAGGAATCTTCCGGCGATCCAGGATTTCCCGCAGATCCCGGCTTGAAAACATTTCCGCCGCAGACCCTTTCGCCGATTTCAAGAAATTCCTCTGAATCTGATGAATGCCTTCCGGAGTCTGATGAAAAACCAGAATCAATCCCTCCTCCGAAATCATATCCATCGCCCGCCGGATCGCTCCCTCCCGATCCGGAAGGTAATAAAGGCATTGCGTGAAATGAAGCAGATCAAAGCGCGCGGCGGGAGAATAATCCTCAAACTTCACGGACAAAACTTCGAAGCGGGTTTTGCCGAAAGCCTCCGAGACGATTCCGGTCTCAAACTGCTTCCGATGCGCGGGATTCGGTTCCAGGACTTGATACCGCAGCTCGCGACACCTCGTTTCCAGAATAGGGATCAGCTCAAAATCAAAATATCCGGTCCCTCCTCCCACGCTCAAAACCGAAAGACCGTCGCGAACCGGTAAAAGCCCCGGCAGACAATCCCTCATCCATCTCAACATCACCGGCATCTCGCCGGAAATGCCGTTGAAAATACGGAATCCGTTCGCGTAAGCTTCGTGGGATAGAGAATCTGCGAAACCCGCCCCGTTTCCGGCCGCCTTACGAAGGCCCGAAGCGGCGTTTGAGTCCCTCATTTTTCGACGGCGGTTTGGACCGCGGTAATCAACTGGTCAATCCCGTCCGTTTTGCAGAAAAATCCGGAAATACTTTCGGTGGGAATCCGGCCCCGGTACTCCTTATGGGCCGAAAACACAAAAACTTTCGTATCAGGCCAGGTGCTTTTAATCGTATTCAGAAGATCGTAGCCCATGCGGCCGGGCAGCATCAAATCCAGGATCACGGCCTGCGGACCGAACTCATTTTTCAGAAGTTTCGAAATCGCCTCGATCCCGTTCTTCACAAGCTCGGGCAAATACCCGGCCAGCTCCAGTCTCTTGAACAGAATGTCCGCAATGTCCTCGTTGTCTTCGATCACCAGTACTTTTTTCTTCGATGGCTTCTCCATATCCCGTCGTCTACACGCCGCCCTCTTTCTTCGAAAGCTTTTCCGCATACATATTCCGGTCCGCCTGCTCAAAAAGCTCGGTCGCGTTTTTCAGGTCGCCGTGATAGGTCGAGATCCCCGCGCTGAAGGTTACGGAAATTTTCTCTCCGTCCTCACTCACTTCAAAAGACTTCCCTTCCAGACTTTTCCGTAAACGCCCGATGGCAATTGCCGACTGCGCTTCGTTTGATTCCGGAAGCAGGACGACAAATTCATCGCCCCCGTATCGAACCAAAACATCCGGCCTCCTAAAAATACCCGTCATCACATTCGAGAACTCTTTCAAAATCCGGTCGCCCGCGGTATGTCCGAACGTGTCATTGATTTTCTTGAACCCATCGATATCCAAAACCGCCACCGAGAAAACGCGACCGTATCGCTGGGCGATATCAAAAAAAAGCTGAAGCTTACTTTTAAAAACACGGACATTCTGGAGCCCCGTCATCGCATCTTTCATCGCAATCTCCTCAAAATAACGGCGTCGGCTGATCACCGCTTCGATCCGCACGAGCAATTCCGGCATCTCGAAGGGTTTGGGGATGTAATCATCCGCGCGAAGGCGGAACCCCTTGACCACATCATCGGCCGTCGCTTTGGCCGTAAGGAAAATCACGGGGATTTCCGCGGTTGTTTTCTCTTCGTTCAGATGATTCTTGACTTCGATCCCGTTCATCCCGGGCATCATAATATCAAGCAGGATGAGATCCGGCATCAACATTTTCGCTTGCTGCAAAACGGCGGTCGGATCCGAAACAATACTGACTTCGTAACCGGCGTCAATCAACCGCCTTGCCAAAATCGTGGCGATATCCGCCTCGTCGTCCGCTACTAAGATTCTTCCTTTTTTTATCATGCCGTATTTTATCTCAATTGAGAGGGAGAGTAAAACAAACCTTTGTCCCCTTGCCCGGCTCCGACTCGACCCATATCCGGCCCCGATGCTGTTCGACGATCATCTTGCTGATCACAAGGCCAAGCCCGGACCCTTCGAAACATCTACCTTCTTTCCTGCCAAGCTGCTCAAACGGAGTAAACAATTTGACGATATCGTCCTGATCAATACCGCATCCCGAATCTTCAACGCAAACGGCAACGCACCCCTTCTCCGGCCTTGTGGTCACCAGAACTCTCCCGTGAGCCGTGAACTTAAGCGCATTGTTCAGCATATTCTCGATCACCTGCGTGATGCCGTCCCCGTCAAATTTGAAACGCCGGAGGTCCGGACTCAGCTGCCGACTCAACTCCAGCCCTTTCTTCTCGGCCAGCGGCTGATACAGTTTAACGGCTTGTGCAATCAATTCATTGAGGTCATTCTCCGCAAGAGCGGGTTTCTTCCCTCCCGCCTCCAGCTTGGAAAAATCCAGAACTTCATTGATCAACCTGGCCAGACGTTTCACGTTCCGCTGGGTGATATCTAAATAATTTTCTTGCTCAGCGCTGATGGGCCCCGCGGAACCATCCACCACCATATTGACGCTTTCTAAAATAGCCGTCAGCGGCGTCCGAAGCTCATGAGAAACCATTGCCGTGAATTCGGATTTGACCTGCGAAAGTTTTTTGATTTCCTCATAGGCCCGGAGCAATCGTTCATTGTCTTCTTTCTGGCGAAAAAGTTCCCTGCGAAGGCGGGAAAGAGCAACCGCGGCAATGGAAAAGATAGCAGCCCTTACAACCATCGACCAAACCATCAGGGCCGGATGCGAATAATGCAATCCGGTCGCGATATCGGTCAGATCGGTTACAACGGCACTCAGAAGCGAGAGCGCGATTCCGGTTCGTTCCCCAAAAAACCAGGAAAAAAACACGATCGGGATAAGATAAAAAACATAGGACGCGATCTCAGGCCCGGTAAAAAAGTCGATCAGCTCGATTCCGACCAACAGAAAGATTC
>ERZ795044.3522-NODE-3522-length-13118-cov-6.042869_pt1 | contig 13118 bp, 9 predicted proteins | sample MGYA00375128_ERZ795044 | MGnify/ENA primary metagenome ERZ795044 (study PRJEB30173, sample SAMN05720213) | anaerobic digester metagenome | isolation source: active sludge of municipal wastewater-treating anaerobic digesters | place: USA | collected 2014-12-22 ... | reverse complement strand
TATTCTGTTTCTCCAAATGTTTTTAAAATTGCTTCTTCGGTATTCATATCCGCACTCTGAAGGTAAATAGGTATTTCGTTCATTTGTTTCTAGATTCACAGTATCAATATTCATTAGTGTATCAGTAATATTCTGCCCATATGCAGAGATATTTTGGGAAACTGCCCCCCCAATTGTCCCTGGAATCATTACAAGGTTCTCAATCCCTGCATAATCATTTGCCACACACCATCTCACAAATTCGTCCCAAATCTCTCCACTCCCAATTTGGATGTCAATATACTCTTTCGTTTCCTTTATTATTGATTTCCCTTTAAAATCAGGTAGTAGTACAATCCCATCCCAATCGTTAAGCAAAAGTGTATTACTTCCACTACCCAAAATTAATATTTTCTCGTTTTTAATAATTTCGCGATTCTCAGCAATTTGTTTGAGATTGTTTAGGAGAAGAAAATACTTTGCTTTAGAATCAATTCTGAATGTATTGTATTTTTTTAAAGAGATATTTTTTCTAATATTCATTTCTTGGAAATTATTTAATATATTTTCTTGGGACTCTCTCAGTTACGTTGCTTAAGAGATCCCACATTGATCTTTCACTTCTCTTTGAAACATCTTGCAAAGAGATTTTGTCTCCCCACAATTCTACTTCATCTCCCACATATCCCTCCCCGTCGATGCCAAGGCTTGCCATGCATTGATCCATGCAAACTCTTCCAATTATCGGATACTTTTTTCCATTTAATAATATAATTCCGTTGTTACTTAGAGAACGAGGGTATCCGTCTGCATAGCCTACAGGAAGTGTAATAATTCTTTCTTGGGACTTAGTAATATATGTATTTGCATAACCCACGGGACTTCCTTTTTGTAAAACCTTAAAATACGATGCTTTTGTTTTAAATTGCATCATGGGTTTTAGTAGATTTTGAATATCTTTGTTTAAAGAGTACCCATACATCATTATTCCAGGTCTTACCATTGTGAAAAAGGATTCTTCCAATTTTCGCGAAATTGCACCACTATTTGCGAGATGTATTAATGGGGGTAAAGAAAAATATTTTTTTACATATTCTAAAACGGTATTAAATCTCTCTAGTTGTAAATTAGTAAACGATGGGTTGTCATATGAATCTGCGAAATGTGAAAATATCCCAACTATTTCAATATTAGGAAGTGAGAAAGCTTTCTTTAAAAATTGCTCCTTTCTATCCCATTGGACACCAATCCTTCCCATCCCAGTATCGATTTTTAGATGTACCCTAGCTTTAGCATTTAATTTTTGTGCTGCAATTGAGATGTTCTCTAATTTTTCTATGGAAGATCCTGTAATATCAATATCATTTTGCAGGAAAAGGGAAATTTGATCATTATCGATTGCTCCTAGAACAAGTATCGGAATTTTTATGCCTTTTTTTCTTAACCACAAAGCTTCTTCAATATATGCGACTCCAAGATAGTCTAATTTCAATTCTTCTAGTTTCTGGGATATCTCAACAAGCCCATGGCCATATGCATTAGCCTTAACAATCCCAAGAATCTTTCTGTTCCCAACGATGTCTCTTATGACAGAGATATTGTTCTCTAGATAGGATAAATGTATTTCAGCTCTAGTTGGTCTATTTTCAAACAGATTACTATTAAACATCAGTATTATTCTACTATCTTGGACTAGACTTGTTAAGGATGGTAAAATATTTAAGTAAAGTTAAATTATTATTTCAAAAAATATGGGATATGTAGGGAATATTGAAGAGATTACTGAGCAGAATAGTAATTTCAGAAAAGTTGTTTTTACTGGGAACCATTTACAGTTGGTTGCTATGTCTTTAAAACCTGGTGAGGATATTGGAGAAGAAATTCATCCAAAAGTAGACCAATTCTTTAGAGTTGAAGAAGGAGAGGGAAAGGTAATTATGGATGGACAGGAGCAGGCATTCTCAGAGGGTTTTGCAATTGTTGTTCCATCTGGGACATTGCATAATATTATTAATACGTCACTCACTGAAGAGTTAAAGTTATATACCATTTACACTCCAGCAAATCACATTGACGGAACAGTTCATGCTTCAAAAGAAGATGCAATGAACGACAAACAGGACGAGGCTTTCTCTGAAAAGGTAAATGCATAGGAAATAAGCAGTGGGACTACCTTGAAAAAATTCATGTGGTAGTCCCACTCTTTTGCTGTTTAAATTCAATGTTGGGTTTTGTCTCCGTTTGTTCTTTTAACACACGGCTTTTGTTTTTCTCTTTCCAAATTTTTACTTTCAATCCTTGTTGCCTTATCTGGCTTCTTTTTCACTAATCTCTCCTTTCCTGAGGATTAATAATCAAAGAGTGAGTAAATAGATAAAAAGTATTTTAAACAGCCATTTATTATAATAAATGGTTTAGACAAACGCAAACTATAATGCTTTCATAAATTATGATAAAATTGAACATATGAAAGAAAGAGATTACCCTTTAGATATTCTAAAAAGCATTGCCATTATGCTAATGTCTTTTGTTCACATAAACTCTCTTCTTCAAGTTAATTCAGGTATATTAGATAAAATTACATTTCTTGGGGCAACTGTTTGCTTCTCTGTTTTTCTTTTTGGCATTGGCTTTGTCGCTGGTAAAAAAATTACTAATGGAGAAAAAGATTCTTGGAAGAAGGTTTTACACAAGATATTGTTAATTTATGTTTCCTATTTGGTCATTGGTATCGCTTCCTACTTTATTTCTAAGGGACAATTATCATTTGTATCAATTTATAATATTGCCATACTAAATAATCTTCCTGAGTACTCAGAATTTCTAATCTCCTTAATCTTTTTTACTCTTCTTACTCAATTAATTCATAAACCTTTACAAAAGCACATAAGCAAGCCATATTTATTAATTGAAATATCTATTTTACTTTTTATTGTTGGTAGTATATTAAGTACCTTTGAATTATCAAATAATTTATTAATTTGGTTGCAAAAACATTTAGTTGGTTCTCAAAATGGGACTCATGTATTCCCAATACTTCAATATATGCCAATATATGTTATGGGAATTCTGTTTGCTAAATACAAATCAAAAATTGTATATCTTTGGGTATTCTCCTTATCTTTTCTCCTCCTGGTAATTTTAATGGCACTGAGAGCTCCTGGGTGGTATAGATGGCCTCCGTCTCTAAATTTCCTTCTTTATGGTGTAATATTCATTTCTTTGCTTATGTTCGCTTTTCAGTTTGTTAAAAGAAATAGAATAATTGATTTTTTTAATAAATTTGGAAAGAATCCATTACTTTCGGTTGTCCTGATTACAATACCAAGTCTCGTTATATCATATTTTTTAATTACTCCAGTTAAGTCAGATCTACTATCTTGGGGAATTAACATAGGTATACTCATCTTCGCCTCCATAATTCTCTTTTTCCTAAAAAAGTAATTTCATGGTATAATATACTATGGGACATAACAATGGACAGAAATTTACAACTTTCTTTCTTTCAATCCTAATATTGGCTTTGAGCTTTGGCGTATTTACGATTTTCAAAAATAATTTAGATGCTCAGTATAAAGCCAAAAAAGAAAGCTCCGAAGAGGTTAAAGGGGATGCAAAAAGTGTGGATTGTGCTATTATCCAGCCTTTAATACAAAATGTGATTGTGGGCTCTTCAATTCCACGAAAATGGTACTTGAAGGATAGTATTAAAGGAGCAACTCAATCAGAAATTCTTCTTGAGGTAGCAAATTCATCAATTCAAGATACCGATTTAGAATTCTTTACTTTAAAGTATGCTGTTGATAAAAGTGAAAATTTTAAGGAGATGGAATACAGCAAAGCTCAGAAAAAATGGTTGGGGAAAATAAATTTAGATGAATTAGAAGCTGGGGAGCATTTGATTAAGATTTCTTCTGATATTAATGGCTGTGATTTTGCCTATACCAAGGAGCTACCTTTTACTTTGTCATATCCTGTGTTTGTTACTTGGACTTTAGACTGGGAGGGAACAGATGTAAAAAACAGTAATTTAGATAGTATTGTTGAAATCTCTTCAAAATATGAAATTCCAGTAACACACTTTTTTAATCCGTATATTTACTACTCTACCTCAGAGAGTAGATCAAAGTATATTACCAATTGGATAATTAACAGAAAAAATTTGGGAGACAGTGTTGGCTTACATTTACATATGTATGATAAATATGTTACTGCTGCAGGTGTCACTCCAGTAGAAGTTAAATGGGGATACAATGGATACGGAGAGGGTTATGATGTTCCTACTTTAGAATACAGTTATGCCGAATTTAGAAAAATCCTTTCACTTGCAAAAAGCGATTTTCAAAAGAATGGATTAGGCAACCCTATTCTTTACAGGGCTGGTGGATGGTTTGCGAATGAAGAGATCCTTAAAGCAGTAGAGGATTCTGGTTTTGTGGCTGATTCTTCTGGGAGGACATCATATGTAATCGGTACAAACAAATTACTTGGTCCTTGGAAGCTAAGTACTAATACACAGCCCTACAAATTAAATATGAAAGATCAAAATGATACCCAAAATGGTGATTCCAAATTATGGGAGATCCCTAATAACGGTTTAGATTCTTGGTCCTTTAATGCGAAACAGATGATTTCAGCTTTCACAGAAAATTACTCAACTGGTGTAAGCCAAAATACTAAAGTTGTTACATATTTAAGTCACCCTCAAGGTTTTGGACATGATTACCCAATCCTAAATGAGGTATTTACCTATATATCACAATTTAGTTTTAATACCGATTCTGGTCCTGTAATTTTTGTAACAATTGACAAGCTCCCAATGTTATCCGAAAATAGATAACAATGGATATAGAAAAAATTGCAGGTTCTCTTAATGGTTACCTAAGTATTTACGGGATAAGGTTTCTTGTTATATTCTCTACTCTCTTTTTTATTCTTGCCCTATTTATTATTAAAAAATTTTTATCTAAATATTCTTCGTTAAAACCAATTCTGCTAATTGTAATTTTCTTGGTAATAATAATTTTAGGAGGGCTGCCTTTTATTTATTATAAAATGCCTTTAGAGAAATCAAATATTATTTCTGTTCTACTAACTCTTCTCCCCTTACTATTTCTTTTTTTTGCCTTCATTTTTAACAGATTATCAGTTAATTCCATTTCAAAAGGGAAGCGGATATTCAATATCTCAAGTTTTGTATCACTTTCCTTAACTGCTTGTGCATTAGTTTTGGTTCTTTTCATCTCTCTTTTCGCGAGACCTTATGTTTCATTGGCTGGTTTACAGGAAGATACAGTGATAGAAGAAGACAGTAGCTTTAAAATGAGATTGACAGTTCCTGTGATGAAGGATTCTCTTAATGTGGTTATTTCTCCACAACAGGAGATAGAAATTAAATATGACTTTGTTGCGAATTCTAACCATTGGATTGATGGATTTGAGGTTGTACCAACTGAAAATTATCCGGCAGATTCAAAGATTGTTGTTTATGTAGTCGGTCTTTCAAGTATGTTCCCAGGAAGTAAAGTACACGAGCAGAGTTTAGAGTTCCTTGCGCCGACACTTCCTAATATTAGCAGTACAAATTTTGATGGTATAACTGAAGAGGTAAATGTAGAGAAAGATTTAGAAATTCAGTTGGATAAAAGCAATCTCATCTCTGCAAAGTGGAGCATTGAAATTGAGCCACCTGTTGAGAATGATGTGGAAATTAATGGAGATAAAATAAATGTGAATTTCAAAAGTTTGGCACAGGGGACATTGTATTCCGTAAAGATTTTTAGAGCCAACAGAATATACAATGCAAAGACTAAGAAAGAGGTGTCAATTCAAAATCAAAAGCTGATAAAAGAGTTTTCATTTAAAACGATAAGTCCTCCAGGAATAAAAAGTTTTAATTGGGATAATATTTCTTTACCAAATTCAACTCCATTAGTAGTTGAGCTGTCCGATTATGTAAATTTAGAAACTTTTACAAATCTATATAAAATTGAACCAAGCATTCCTCATTCGATTTCTATTGGAACTAATGGAAGTTCTTTTATTCTTTCTCCTAAAGGGGGATTTGCCAAAGATACTAGATATACACTGTCTTTTTTGAAAGGATTAAAAACTAGAAGTGGAGGTTTTTTTGAGCAAGATGTTCCTGTAAGCTTTAGAACTGCGGGATTGGTAAAAGTAATTACATTTTCACCTAGAAATGGTATTTATGGTGTGAAAAGGGATACAAACAGAATATCAGTTGTATTTGACCAGCCGGTTGATAAAGCATCTGCTGAGACAAGATTTAGAATGGAACCAAACATCTCAGGGACTTTTTCTTGGAATGGAAATACTATGATCTATACATTAAGTAATTCCCTTGATTTTTATACTAAATACACGTTGTCAATTCTTCCGGGAGTAGTATCTGTATATGGGATTGACTCGAATCAAACATTTTCTTCCTCATTTACCTCAGAAGAACAAATTGTGATTTTAAATGTTCCTCAATACTACCAACCTAGGGGTTTTGATTGCAATCTATACTCTGCGAAAATGGCTTTAGCCTACAGAGGTGTGTCAGTTTCAGTTGAAAGTGCAAAGGCGAGTATTGGTATAGGAGAAGATCCAAATTCTTCCTGGGTTAATGAATACGGAACACATTGGGGACCTCTTTCAGCCTTTGTGGGATCATATAGACCTGTGTCAGTTAGAAGTGGATGGAATGCTGCAGGGTTGGCAGAAGAAATTATGAAAGGAAATCCCTCAATTCTTTATGTTTACAATGGCTCATCTCAACCTATTGGAGCTTTTGAGCTTCCTGGGGGCTTTACTGGATATAAAGGGATGCATTCGGAGGTAGTTGTAGGGTTTACTGGAAGGCCCGATAATCCTACTTCTATTCTTACTAATGACCCATGGAGAGGGAGAAGAAAATATACTCTTGGGAGTTTATACAGTATTTGGGGATATTTAGGTAATAGAGCAATTATTGTTTATTAACAAAAATCTTCCAAAATGGTATACTATGGGATAATTTAATCGCCTAGTATATGGATCCCAAAGAAAAAGCATTTAGTACATTATTTGCTGTGTCTGCCTTGCTTGCTGCAAATTCAAATTTAAGACCTTTCAACCTAGAGAATGGGAAGATAAACAGTAATGAAGTCCCTCTTACCCAAGCAGATGAAAACCTTACAGACAAATTCCTAGAAGATGATCCTATGACACCAACAATAAACTCTTTTCCGGGATATTATTATTTAGAAGAACAAGATAATACTTGCAATCAACCTCTTGAGATTGATAATTCCCTAGAAAAAGGGGAAGTTGAAGATTCTGAATGTTTAGACGGTAAATTTAATTTCTCAGAATATAAGGATTTTGAACTTGATGGAATTGAGCAGATGGATTCGGGTTATGTTATTAAAACTACTGAAGATACAATTGTTTACCTAATTCCAATAAATAATTCCTATTCTACAAGATATGATGAAAATATTAAGCAATTTCCAGTTGAAGAAGGAAATAATTTCGAGTTGGCTGAAATTAGAACAATTTCGGATTCGAAAAATGGTCGTGAGGTAAAAGTCGGAATTATCGCAAATACATATGGAGGAAAATATGTCTCTGCTATTTTGTTGTCAGATAGCGAAAACGGTAAGAAACAATCCTTTGCTATTAGAGATGAAAAAACATTATCCACTGTTGCATATGTTGTGGGTGAAAATAATATTTATCCAAATAAAATAATTAATATACTTAAAGCTTGGGTAAATTTATCTTCGTTTCAAGATAAGAATGGTCCAATTGTTGCCAATTCAAATTACTCATACATGAATATGATAGGTTTAACAAACAAAGCAAATATTGTTGAAGATTACATTAAAGGATTGGATGGTGGTGGTTCTCATATTTATGCGGGAGGGGTTTGTGCAACAGCTACAGCAGTATCTTCTTTGCTGCATCAATTTGAAGATATCCAAATAGAAAGTGCCCCACATACATCTAGATATTTTCAAGGTCCTTTTAGTTTGCCACCACATATCGCCGATGCAACAGTATATTTTGGTGCCTCTGGAAAACAGGATTTAACATGGAAATTTTCTGATGAACAGTTAAATGGATATTTTAAAATGGGGGTGGATATTTTACCACTGGGTCTTGAAGCTGAAGATATTGGAAAGAAATCTGATTCCATTGGGATATTTACCCTTTCATTGACGAAGGAGAAGCCGTTTGAGCAAACCGAGTTTTTGTTAGGTTCCTTAGATGGGTATGAGCAAAGAAGAGAGAGTGAGATATCTGAAAGAGACTCGGATATTAAAGAATTTACATTATCATCTGAGAATATTGAAACAGCAGGTCTTTTCTATGGGGAAGAAAATCTTAATCTAATTCCAGAGAATTTTAATAGATCTGTGATTGTTGATAGTCTTAAAGGTTTTCAACAAACAATATTTGAATATGCTTCCCATTCTGATGTGAGGTTTGGTGAGTTTTTAATAGATACAACTTGGTTTAAAGAAATGGAAATGAAATTTGGAGAAGAGTACATGCAAAAGGTTTTGTCTCCAATTAATAATGTCTGGATAGAAAATCAGCCTGTACAGTGTGTTGGTTTCGTAAATATGGTCGCCATGCTATACCCCGAACTAAATGCCTACCCTATTTCGAATATGAGTGTAAGATATGCCTATGAATTAATTCCTCCCGTGGCTTTAACTTACGATAGGAAAGTAAATCTCAATTATGCAAAATACACAGTAATTGCAGGAAAGGATATCAATATTGATGAATTTCAAGATGGAGATATTGTTGTTAATCCATATGTTGGTATTAAATTAAATGAAGATGGGCAAGTTGATAGCATAAATGGAATCCCAACAGGACATGTAGGAATAATACTTTCGAAATTTATAGATAAAAATGGAAACACAATATTACTTTTTGCAGATTCAAATAGAAGTGGGGATGGGCAAGTAAGATTATCCATTATTGATGAGGGTAATTTTGAGAAATTCTTTGGGAAAAAGGGAAAGTATATAATTAGGTCTGGAGGAAACTAGTGATAAATTTGTTGATTTAAGATAATATTTATTATAGATTAATACACTGTATGGAACCTAAAGAAGCAATAGAGAGAGTAGTAATTGCGTCAGCATTACTTGCTACTTCATTTATTCCTAAGAATAGCGAAGTCAAGGCCTCTTATTATAAGGAAAACATTCCTTCGTATAGTAATCCTCTTCCTCAGAAAGAATTTGCTACAGAGCAAGAATTGTCTCCGGAACCAAATTATTGTGAAATTCCTCGCCAAGGGAATGATTCATTAATCTCCGATTTCGTTGATTGGGATCCATTTTCCCCAAACTCTATAATTGGCCCACAAAAATTTTCGGAAAAGATTGTTGAAAATGAAAAAAGTGAGATTACTTTTGATCCGCAAAATTATGATTTTACAGAATTTGCAAATTATTCTGTAAAATCAACTGAATTATTACCAGATAATTCCATTTTTGAAACAGTTGAAGATAAAATTCCATTGTATTTAATTCCAATTAATTATGACAAGGAAATAGAAACATATTCTTCTGAAGTTAAGCAGGCATACATTGATGAAGGAACGAATCTTGATATTGCCCAAGTTAGAGTGATTGAAAATTCAGATGGAACAACTGCAGAAGTTGGAGTTCTTTCTAATACTTTTAAAAGTCGTTATGCAGGTGTTATCCTTATGTCGATAACTGACAAGGAGGGAAATGTTCTTAATCTTGTTAAAAAGAATGAGGAGATTGAAGCTACCGCTACTGCTGTTATGACCGAAGAAGAAACTTTCCCAAACGAGGTAATTAACAACTTGATGGCAATAAAAAAGATTGCAGAATTCCAAGAAGCAAATTGTTTTGAAGCTGGAAAGGAATATTCGTATATCTCTTTAATAGGAATAGACACATATGAAGGATTATCGAAATACTTAGTAGGATTCAACAATTCTAATGGTGATACACTTGCAGGAGGGGTTTGTGTAACAGCAACGGCGCTTTCATCCCTTTTTCATCAAATTGAAGGAGCAAAAATAGAAAACACCCCTCACAGAAGAGCTTACCCTCAAGGACCCTACAGCGGAGTCCCATATACAATTGATTCTGGGATTGAAACGTATTTTAATGATAAATATAATGTTGATTTGAAATGGATTTTACCTGAAAATGGTTATCTTGTTTTTAATATAAATATGGCACCCTCACAAAAGGATTTTAAAGCAACTACTTACAATGGCGTTGGTGGCTATTCAGATGTATTCTTTTCTTACAGTGTTTCTTTCTCAAAGGAAAGACCAACAAATCAAGTTAAACAAATAGATACAATTCTACAGGATTATCAAAATTATCGAGATGCCAGAGGAAGTCTTCCATTGGATATTAATTCTGACTACCAGTTAAAAAGTTTTCCAGTAGATACAACAAATAAAAATATTTGTGATTTGCTTTACAATAAGCCTGAATGAACGGAGATATTGAAAAAATTCCAACTAGGAAATTAGAAAGAGCTCTTGAAAGAAGAGATATTCGTGCTGTCATCTTCGATCTTGATAACACAGTTTTTTTAACAGATGATTACTACATTACAAAAAAACAAAACGCATATCTAGAGATTGCACAATTATTCCCTATCAAAGGCCTTTCACCAGAGGAGATAATGAAACAAATGTCAGATGCTGTTCATAAAAAATTTGTTGAAAGAAATTGTAAGCCTTTACCAGTAATAGAAGAATATGAGCAAGGTTTAAAAGAGTTCTATCAAGAAAATTTTCACCCCCAAATGTCAGAAATATTAAATAAGCATTTTTTTGGTTTTTATAACAATTCTCCCAAAATAATTCCTGAAGCAATTCCTCTTTTTCATTTCTTATATAACTATCCTCAGATTTCATTCTTTGCTGCAAATACTCTTGCTGATCAGGATTGGACCCAAGTAAAGATTGAACAAATGAAAAAAATGTGTGGAATAGATGAGATACCCTTTTACACGACTGATATAGAGAATTTAAAAGATTGGGGGAAGCCAGTATCAGATGCCTTAAGTATGGGATTATCATTCCAAAATATTCTTGTTATTGGAGATAGTTTAGATTCAGATATTCTTCCCGCTCGATCTTTGGGTGTAAAAAATTTGATTTGGATTGATAGAAGAAATCAATACAATACTTTAGAGCAGTCATCCATAAAACAAGATTTACATGTAGTCAAATCACTTAATGAGGTTTGGGAGATTGAATAATCACTATTGCATAGAGTAATTATTTTTGGAATAATAATGAGTAACATTATCATAATTATTCCATGTCTAAGTACGATATCATTATTGTAGGTGGGGGTCCGGCAGGTTTGTTCGCATGTTATGAATTAATTAAAAGTGAGAGTAAATTAAAAATCGCTCTCATTGATATGGGTAAAACTTTAAACAAAAGAAGGCCCACAGAGGTTATGTCAGGAATTGGTGGTGCAGGAACATTCTCAGATGGTAAACTTCATTTTACAGCAGACCTGTCTCATGAAAAAGCTTTTCATATACTTCCCAAGAGTAAATATCAAAAAATACTTGATTATGTAGATACTGTATTTACGGAATTTGGGGTTGATTCGGAGTATTTCCCTAAATTTACTCCTTCGTATGATGAGTTGATAAGGAGTGCTGTCCTAAATGATATTGATTTAATTGTTAGAAAAGCTAGACATGTTGGAACAGATAAATTAAGAAATGTGATACAAAATTTTGAGGAATTTCTTGTTAATTCAGGGGTTGAAATATTAGACCAAACTGAAGTAGTAGATTTAATTGTACAAAAGAATGCTGTAAAAGGAGTAATTACAAAGAAAAAGGAGGAAATCTATTCAAAAGTAGTTCTTCTTGCTCCTGGAAGAATTAGAGCTTCTTGGATGCAAGATATTGCTGATAAATATGGAATAAGATACATATATGACAAAGTAGAGGTAGGAGTCCGTGTTGAATTTTTAGCTGAAATAATGAGAAAACAAGCAGAGACTCTGTATGAGACAGTTTATAAAATACGAACAAAGACATATCATGACATAATAAGAACATTTTGTAGTTGTCCAAATGGAGAGGTCGCTACAGAATCATATGATGGCTATGTTTGTGTCAACGGTCATTCAAATTCTACCCATTTGTCAAAAAACTCAAACTTTGCATTCTTAAATGAAGTGCACTTGACAGAGCCTGTTGAGAATTCAATAGCATATGCCAAATCAATTGCTCAAGTAGCTTCAACTATTGGTGGTGGGAAGCCTCTTTTACAATCTCTTGAAGATTTGAAATGTGGAAGACGGAGTACGTGGAGAAGACTTGAAAAATCATTTGTAGAACCATCACTAACGGATGTTACACCTGGAGATATTGCTATGGCACTACCCTATCGAATCGTTAAGAATATTACAGAAGGATTAGAAACTCTAGAAAAGGTTATGCCTGGAATTAACTCGGGTTCTACTCTACTGTATGCTCCAGAGGTAAAGTTTCGATCTTCTAAAATTAGTACAGACAAAAAATTACAAACCTCTGTTAACGGTTTGTATGTTGCTGGTGACGGAGCGGGGCTTTCTGGCTCTATCACTGGAGCTGCGGTTACAGGTGTAATTTTTGCTCGTTCTCTTTTTTAATTTTTATAATAAACAAATGAGAAATATAGGAACTTCTGTATATGGTATAAGAACTCCAATTATAAAAGAGGGGGATGACTTGATTCAAATAGTTGTAGATTCTGTCCTAAAAGCGACCAAAAATCATAAAATTGAGATAAAAAATAGAGATGTTATTGGTATAACAGAGGCTGTTGTTTCAATCTGTCAACACAACTATGTTACTTTAGAGAATATTGTCAAAGAAATTCAAAATAAGTATGGTGATAAAGAAATTGGTTTGATATTTCCGATTTTAAGTAGAAATAGGTTTTCGATGATACTTAAAGCTGTGACTATGGCTTGTGAAAACGTTCATATACTTTTTAGTTATCCATCTGATGAGGTTGGGAATCATATAATTGATCCTAAAATGGTTGAAGAATCGAGAGTCAACCCTTACTCTGATTCTTTCGGAGAGAAGAAGTTTAGAAAACTTTTTGGATCAATTATATG
>ERZ795044.3520-NODE-3520-length-13118-cov-15.578504_pt1 | contig 13118 bp, 9 predicted proteins | sample MGYA00375128_ERZ795044 | MGnify/ENA primary metagenome ERZ795044 (study PRJEB30173, sample SAMN05720213) | anaerobic digester metagenome | isolation source: active sludge of municipal wastewater-treating anaerobic digesters | place: USA | collected 2014-12-22 ... | reverse complement strand
GTGAAGATGAATTGATCGGTCTTCTCCTGCCGCAATTCGACACCGGTCAACAGCGTATGGTCCATCTCCAGAAAGCGAATATGGCCTACCAGGTTGGTCACCATCGAATTGGCGTGCCGGCGGGCCACGGCCGGTTGCAGGACCTGAAATCTCTGGAAGGTGCGCTCGTCCGGTTCCAGAAAGAATCCGCCTGCGTATAAATTATTTTTGTCGTCCTCCACGATGGTATGTCTGAACGCATTGCGAATGGACCATTTGTCGTTGAACTGATGGGTGAGGTCATATCCGAAGCGATACGACGTGCGGTTGAACGTACTGAAGTCGCCGAGGGTCACGGAACGGTTGCGTGGAATGGGCCCGTTGAAGTTGGGGAGAATGGTCCCTTGAGCCGGCAGGCCGTAGGGGTCGTTGCTCCACCGTCTGAGATAATCGGCTTCGACGGTCAGCGTGGTTCGTGAGCTCATCAGCCAGGTGATGCTCGGCGCGATGGCCGCGAGATCGCGATTGGCATAGTCGATAAAACTGCCGGCTTTCTGCCCGGCTACGTTCAATCGATACAAGACGGTCTTATCGGCATTAAGCGGGCCGGTGGCATCAAGCTCTGATCGGTAGAAGTTGAAGTTTCCCAACGTGACATTGGCTGAATAGCCTGCATTCGGCAGGGGTTTGTTCGTCACGATGTTGATCACACCGCCAGGATCTCCCTGCCCGTAGAGGACGGCGGCCGGACCCTTCAGGACTTCAAGCCGGCGGATATTGTACGTGTCGGAGGCGGTGAATTGGGCGAAGGGATCCAGCAAGCCGTTGCGAAAGTAACTACGATCCGTCGCGCTGAAGCCCCGAATGATGAGCGAGTCGTAGAGGGAGGCCGCGGACTCCGTGGCGTTGATGCCGGACACGTTCTCCAACGTGTTCTGGAGCCGGAAGGTGCGCTGTTCTTCGATGACCTTGCGCGTGATGACCTGAATCGACTGCGGCACGTCTCGAATCGGCGTATCGGTCCTGGTGGCCGTGGTGGATTCCTCGGCGATATAGGTCTGGGCATCGTCGTCGCGCTCACGGACGTCCTTCACCACGATCTCCGGGACCTTCACCGACTTCTGAGCGGCGGGGCGCGACACAGCCTGAGGCGTGGGTTCTGTCGGCGGACTTTGAACCGTCGGAGCCGGCACGATCGGGAGGCCGGCGGCCTGCTCGAGTGTGACGCTCCCGGCGCTCGTGGTGCGATAGGAGAGGCCTGTGTCCTGTAACAGCATGCGAAGGGCCTCCTCCGGGGCATAGTCTCCCGAGACGCCTTGCGTCTGGAGGTCGCGGGCGATGGTCGCATCGAACAGCACTTCGATCTGCGTCGCGTCCGAAAACTGAAGCAGGGCGGAAGAGAGAGGCTGCGGGGCGATCGCAAAGGATCGCGAGACCGTGGAAGACGGCTCTTGCGCGTGGACGAAGGAGCCATGGTTTGCAAGCATCAGGAGAAGGCTGCAGAGCAGTACGTGAATCGTGATGCAGGTGCCTGGTCGAGGTGAAGCGTCCCGAGGGGTGCACAGCGTCGTGATGGTTCCGAACATTGCTTGGTCCTTTCCGTCGTGGTGCGATGGGTGATGCGGCCGTCTTCACGGCCCATTCACTACGACGGACGGGAGGGAGGAAAGGTCTAGTGCTCGAAGAAAATTTCAGGATTTCTTGGGGAGGCCCCGATACAGGAGGATGACGCGATCGGCGAACGAGACGATCCGGACGGGAAGGCTTTCTTCGATGGCGGGCAGGAGGTGATCCAATCGCTCGGTGTCGAACGAGCCGGTGACGGGCAGGGTTTTCAGGGATTGATCCCGGAGGATGACGAGCCGGCCTGAACGGTATCGTGCCAATTCGGCGAGGACTTCCGGTAAGGGTTGGTTCTCGAAGATCAGGCGATGGTGGCGCCAGGCCAGTACTCGGTCCATGTCCGCCGTTTCGACCGGATCGATCCATCCATCCGGCCGATACCGAAGGCGTTCTCCCGCGTGAACCTCGGCGGACGTCTCTTTCCCCAAGCGGATCCGGATGCTGTGTTCGGTGACCGTGACGGTGGTGCGGTCGGAGCCTGTTCTCACGTTGAACGCCGTTCCCAACGCCCGGATTGTGCCCCTGCCGGCTTCGACCTCAAAGGGGCGAGCCGCATCCGGCGCGACGGTGAAGAACGCTTCGCCCCGATGGAGCGTCAGCCGCCGTCCCTGTTCCGTCATCGACACGGACAATGCCGTATCCGTATTCAGTTGCACGGTCGATCCATCGGCCAGGGTGACCGTTCGCTCTTCTCCCACCGCCGTGCGGTAATCGCCGAACGGCAACCAGGCAGTCGTGATCCAGAGACCGATGCCTGCGACGAGCACGAGGCTTGCCGCCAGCGCCGCGACACGCCGCCAAGAGCGGGATGTTCCCCGCGGATCCGTGATCGTGTCCTCTGTAAGGTACCGATCGAACTCGCGGATGTCGTCGGGATTCAAACGGTCCAGCCCGTGCCAGAATCGCTCGGCCTCCCGATAGGCATCTCGATGGGAAGGATCGGAGGAGAGCCATTCAGCGAAGCGCAGCCGCTCGGTGGCCGTGATCGTGCCGGACTCCATCCGTACCAGCCACTCGGATGCGGTCGAGGCGAGCCTGTCGCGTTCTGGTGTGTCCATTGGGGTGATCATGGTAGCGCGTCGCCCGTTGCCCTGTCATCTTCCGGTTCGACAGGTTCCCACTAACAGTAGACGGGCGAGGCGGGGAGAACATCCATTCTGGCGGGACGTTCAGGATGACAAATCCTGGAGTCGGCTTCTGCAAAAGTCCACCGCCTTGACCATGTGCTTGACGACGGTGCTTTGGGAAATGCCCAGCTTGACGGCCACCTCGGCATGGCTCAAGTGGTGAAACTTGATGAGCACAAACACCTGCCGGCACTTGGGAGGCAGTTCCTCGATCGCCTGTTTCAGGCGCGCGACCTGCTGTTTCGACCAGACGACGGTTTCAATCGAGGGCGCGGGATCTGCCTGGTCGATCGGGCGTTCAGGATCGTCGAGCGTCACGGTCTCGCGGTATTGTCGCCGGCGATGGTGGTCGATGACGAGATTCGTGGCGATGCGAAAGAGAAAGGCGCGCGGATTGGTGAGGACCTCGCCGGACCTGTTCTGCAGCAGGCGAACAAACGTATCCTGGACCAGGTCCTTGGCGGTTTCCGTGCAGCCCAGGCGGCGAGTCAGGAATTGCTGCAGGTCGTGGCCGTGATCTCGGATCAGCGTCGACATTTCCAGGTGGGTACGTGCTTCCATTCAGTATGGTTCCGTCGCAGAACAGGGTTGTGCGATCGTGATTCGCGGCGGTTGGATAGTAGTGGCGGGCAGACGCAAAAGGGAATGTTCGATTTCCAGGTGCATTTGGATGGAGCCGAATATCAGGGTGTGGTCGAAGCCCCCGCATACGTCTTACTCAACAAGGACTGGACGAGCGAAGGGGGGCGACAGGTGAATCGTGCAACTGCTGCAGTCAGGAAATCGGCACTTCCGGATACTGTGTCCGGAAAGCGAGTCCTCGCGACTCAAGAAACGCTCGACCGGGTTCGGGCGAGCCTGGGGCGTTCCCGTTTGAGATGGAGTCCACAGCGGGAACAGATTGTCATGGCCTTTCTCAAACAGGATCACATCACCATCCGCAGCTTGTACGGCGTCCTCAATCGAAACGGGCGCCGGGCCCCGCTGAATACGATTTACCGGACGATGCGGGTGTTGTGTGACAACGGGTTCGCGCAGACGCGACGCTTCGGCGAAGAAACGCAGTATGACAACATTTCAGCGAAAGGAGACCACGATCATCTGATCTGCACAGGCTGCGGTCATATCGTTGAGTTTGAAGACCCGGTCATCGAAGGGTTGCGGCAGCAGGTCGCGTCGGTGAACGGCTTCCATCTCACCGGCCGCAAACTCGAATTGTATGGACTCTGTTCGGTGTGCCGCGTCGACGCAAGTCCGGTCGTTCGGACTTGAGCACGGCGGAATGGATTCACTCTCCGCCCGTTGGTTCAGGCCTCTCGCCGGCGTTGGTGCGCAACACGCTTCAACCACCACATGCGCAGGGCCGTCAGATAAAGTAGCAGCGGGGTCAAACCGGCGAAGAAGATGATCCAGCGGCCGGTCAACCCGAACGCTTCACCGTTGTGCAGGGGGAAGAGCCATGACAACAGGGTTTCCCCGCGGGTGAACTGTCTCCAGTCCTGGCCCCGCCGTACCGCGCCGCTGTATTGATCGATCCACACCTCGGTTTGCCCTCCCGCCTGTCGGACCTCTCCCGGTTGACGGAGCCCCACCGAATAACTGTCCCTGTCATGCTGAGGCAAGCCGAGCCACATCGGTTTCGCGTCAGGGAAGACGGTTCGAGCTATTGCGATGGCCTGATCGGGCGGAAGCTTGGGCAATCCGGTTTGCGGTTCGGATTGAGGTTGTAGTTCCGGCGACGTGTCCCGCACGGGTGAGAACCAGCGCACGACTGAGGTGACGGCGTCGGGGAATTCCAAATAGAACCCGGTCACGGCGAGGAGAGTCAGCAAGAGGGTACCGGCCAGGCCGGTGAGCTTGTGTACATCGTAATGTCTTCTGATGGGACTCCCGCCGGATTGAAACGACAAGGCCCGGCGGAGTTTTCCCAGAGCGGGCCACCAGAGATACAGCCCGGTCCCGATCGAAACGAGGAGAAAAACGGCCATGATCCCGACAAAGACCTCGCCTGGCTTCCCGAGCAAGAGCTCCTGGTGCAATTCGTAAATGAACGAGACGAAAAAACTGCCCCACTGCCGGTCACTCAGGGGGCGGGCGGTCGATGGGTCGACGGCAACGACGTGCCAGCGCTCTTCGGGAGGTGTGGCAGCAGGATCCTTGAACCAGGCATGGAACGTGTCACGCTCGTGGAGCGGAAAGATGAGGGTGTCGGGGGGAGACCAGTCCGGATGCACGGTCCGGGCGCCCGCTACGATGTCGCTAAGGGATTGATCGCTGCCGGCAGTCCGGATCAACTGCTCCGGATTCATCCATTCGTCGATCGTCTTGTAGAACACCAACAGGCTGCCGGTGAGGCTGGTGAGCACGAAGAGCGCGCCGCCCAACAGGCCGACATAGAGGTGCAGGTTTAGCCACACCTTTCGCCAAACCTTGCGGGCAGGCTGGGGCAAGGCCGCGACCGCTGGGGGCGCGGAAGTCTGCGGACGGGACGTGTTTGAAGGCACGCGCACGGGTTGGAGCTGGCTGACGATCATTGTCTGTCTCCGGTCTCCCTCGGCGGCCGGTGCAGGAGATTCGCGCCTGTGGCGAACACCATGAGCCCCTTTTTAATAAGACGCGTGACCAGCCTGAAACCACACCTTGGAGCCACAAGGAGGGCAAGGGCGGATCGGTCTGGAGACAGGGACCCAGAGGGTAAGGTTTTGTGTCGCTCATGCGTCCTAATAAGAAGGGACAGTGACCGCCTGCGTGGGTAGAAACCAACCATGGTGAATAAAGTGGCAGTCTCTCAGACGGGGAAAGACATACGGTGTCTCTGTGGCAGACTCACGGCTCGGCTCGAGAAGCGAGGAGTGGTCGTGAAGTGCCATCGTTGCGGAGAGCTGGTGGTCTTTCCCCTTTCAAAGTTCAAGAAATACCTCACCTGTCCGTCCTCTGATTCCGTGAAATAACCAGACTGATGACGTGCTTCGTCGCGGCGGCTCTGGGGTGAGCTGCGGCTCGAGGATTGCCTGTGTCTGTGAGCCGGCCCGTGGGATCATGAAAGGAGGAGGGGAGTCTCGATGTGAGACTCCCCTGTTGCGGTTGCGGCAGTCGGAAGGGCGACGAGGTCAGTGAAACTCGAACTTGAGGGATCCGATGGCTGTAAACGGCGCGCCCGTGTACACGATCTCGCGGAAGTTTTGCGCACCGCTGAAATAGCGATGGTCGAGAACGTTGGTGAAATTGATGGCTGCCAACAGGTTGGTCTTGTTGAAGACTTCCTGCTTCCGATAGTAGAGCGCGGCGTCCATGCGGACATACCCGGCCATCTCGAATGGTGCTTGGCAATTGGCGGGATCCTGACACTGGAAAATTCCGTTTCGCTTTCCCTGTGCGTACATCCCGATACCGGCGCCGAAACCCTGCACGACACCTTCCTGGAAAAAATAGGTCGTCCACAAACTTCCCTGGTGCAAGGCGCTGTTCGGCGCCCGACTCCCCTCGGCGAACAGGAGATCCTTGGTCACACGCGCGTCGATGTAGGCATAGTTTGCAATGATGTCCCATCCGGGCAGGATCTGGCCCGCGATGTCGAACTCCACGCCTTTGCTGCGTTGTTCTCCCGTCGCAACGGAGAAGAAAAAGCCGTTGAGCGGATCGGCCGTGAGCACATTCTTCTTCCTGGTATCGAAGAGCGCGACCGTCGAACGTAACCGTCCTCCGAACGCCTGATATTTGATGCCGCCCTCATAGGACTTGCCGCGTTCCGGATTGAATAGGTTGCCGTTGATGCTCCTGGAACCTGCGCTTTGCGGCGCGAAAGACTCCGTATAGTTGGCAAAGAGGGTAATCGGCTTCCAGGGTTGATAGGCCACACCGACTGAGGGACTAAAGGCCGAATCGGTTTTGTTGTTTTGGCTGCTGGTGGCGGTAAAATCGTCGGGATGATTCGTGATGGTTTGATCGAAGAGGTCGAACCGTCCGCCGAAGTGCACATGCAGGTTATCCAACAGGTCCACTTGGTCGCCGAAGTACGCACCCAGGATGTTGTTCTGCGTGCTGGCGTCACTGAATTTCGTGAGGGCCGGATTCAAGAATAACCGGTCGTTGGTATTGAAGATGTTGATATAGCTGAACGCGCCCGGCGTGCTCGTGTCGCCGCCGAAATCCCCCGAGGCCGTGGCCGATGAGTTTTCTCGACCGAGTTCGATTCCGATGATCGTTTTATGTTTGATCGAGCCGGTCGTGAAGTTGCCATGGAGTTCATTCTGCAAGTAGTGGCTCTGGACCGTCGTCGGAATCTCATACCTTGCCAGATTCAAGATGCCGTCGCTCTCGGCTCCGACCAGGAAGTTGGATTCAAGGCTGGAATAGCGGCTGCTGGTGACGGCGGTTCTGAACGCGGTTCGCCACCGGAACATATTGCTGATGTCATGCCACAGAGTAATGGTCGCCTTCCCATGATGGGTCTCCAGCTTGCGGGAGGGATCACCCAAGAAGCGCGAGACCGGTATCGGAGCGACCCCGTTGCCGATGGCGACGAGCCCTCGATCGATAGGCGCGCGGTCGTACATGTATTCGGCTTCGAACCGCAACGTCGTCCGTGAACTCATTTCCCAACCGAAGGTCGGGGCGAGGAAGATACGTTCGGTCTTCACGCCATCTCGATAACTCTCCGCCGATTCGTACATGCCGTTGAAGCGGTAGGTGAGCGTCTTGCTTTCGTTCAGGGGACCACCGATGTCGATCGTGGGGCGGTACAGCCCGTAACTGCCGACGATCATCTCCGCCGAATAGTAGGGATTTCTCAACGGAGCTTTGGTGACCTGGTTGATGACTCCACCGGGATCAGAGCGGCCGTACAGGTAGGACGGCGGACCTTTTACGACTTCGACGCTCTCGATGTTGATGATATCGCGTTGCGCACGGGCACTGAAGGTACTGTCGTCTCGGAAGCCGTTTTTGAAGACATTCAGATCGGAGGCAAAGCCTCGAATCATGAAGGTACCGCCTTGTCCGCCTTGCGTGCTGGACTGCGAGACGCCGCTGACGTTCCGGAGGGCTTCACTGAAGCGAATCACTTTTTGGTCGTCCAGGACCTGTCGGGTCACGACCTCCACGGAGCGTGGTGTGTCATGGATCGGAGCGGGAATACGCGTGGCCGAAGAGGATTCGTCGACGGCATACCCGCGATCTTCGACTTCCTTCACAACGATTTCCGGCACTTTCACCGGCTTGGGTACCGCTTGAATCTGGGTGTTGGGGTTGGGCGGCGCTGGCTCTTGGCTCAGCGGAGCGAGAGGCAAGGGCGTTGCCGCCACGGGTTCCAACGTCATCGTTCGGGCCTCGGTCATTCGATAGCTAAGGCCGGTTCCAGCGAGCATCAGCGCCAAGGCCTCCGCCGGCGTGTGACGACCGCTGACGCCGCTGGTGCTCCTTCCTTCAGCCAGGTCGGATGGCAGCAAGAGACGATAGTTGGCTTGATCGCCAAATGCGGTGATGGCGGACCCCAAGGCCTGCGGTGGAATATTGAAGTCCACCGTGTCTGATGTCTCAGCAGCTGCTGTGGCCTGCGCAAGGAGAAGGGGACTGTTGTTCGATGTGGTGAGACGCTCGCTTCGCGCTTCAGCCAGGTTTCCGGCCGTATGCACCAGAACGGCCGATACGGAGAGTGTGACGACGACTTGCCATGAGAGATGCATCATTCCCCCTCTATTAGTCCGGTATGAATAAGCGCACGTATCCGGGCACGGGCCGAGCGACGCGCACTCGGCGCTTCATTAGGTAAAGACGGACCGGGCCGAAAAACTTGTAATCGAAATCGTGTGCGTTGAAAAAAAACTTGAAGGAGATGACGGAAGACAGCGTCTAATTGCGAAGAGGATGGATGACGTCTCAGGAAAACTTCGGTGTCTGTTAGTGCAAGAGGACGAGGTAGGGCGTCAGGGTGGTGTCGTGAATTCGCAACGTCTGTTCAATCATTCGGAGCGCGGCATCCGGGTCGCCAATGTCGAACACACCTGTCACGTTCAGTGAGCGAAGCGCCGGGTTCAGAATCATAATGCGCCCGGCCCGGTACCGGTTGAGCTCTTCGACGACTGCGGCCAGCGGCTGGGCTTCGAAGATCATTTTCCCACGTTGCCAGGCGGCGATGGCATTGGAGTCGATGGCGTGGGCCCTACCCAGTCCGGCCTCGGCACTGTAGGAGATCTGCTCGCTTTGCCGGACCACCGCTGCGGGAACCTGGCGGCCGTCCGTTGCCGATACCTGAACGGCATGCTCCGTGACGGTCACGGTGACGGCATCTTGGTGGCGCTGAACCAGAAAGCTTGTTCCGAGCGCGCGGGTGCTCACATCTCCGCTCTGTACCGTGAACGGCCGTACTGTCTCGGGAGTGACGGTGAAACTGGCTTCTCCGGTGAGCAGCCGGATCGTTCGCTGCTGCGGAGTGAAGGCGACGGCCACTGCGGTATCGGTGTTGAGATAAATACGACTCCCGTCCTCAAGCTTGACGTGTCGTTGTTCCCCCACTGCGGTGCGGTAATCGGCTGACGCGAGGTCGAGTCGTTCTTGAACGATTCCCCATGAGAGCCAACCGGCGGCGAGTAAAACGCAAGCGGCCAGTCCCCACTTGATCGTGCGTCGTGCACGCGGGAGCGTGCCGTGCGGCATCGATGCCGTCAGGTCGGCCGAACCGGCGCAATCGCCATTCGGCAGCAAGCCGATATCCCGCCATAGGATTTCCGCCTCTGTGTAGGCGAGTTGGTGGGCGGAACTTTGCGTCCGCCAGGCAGTGCACGCCAGGCGCTCTTCATCGGAGGCGTGACCGGAATGGATGCGGACCAACCAAGCGAGGGCTTCGTCGATCAGTGGAGAGGAGGCATCTGGAGGTGTCGAGTCAGGCATCCATCGTACCATTGTGCACACGACTGCCCCTGAACGGGATACTGGTCGATGTACGCTACTCTATAAGACGGATGGCGCTCGGCTTTCAACAGTTAGGATGATCTGGTGGATTCCTCCGGATGCAAGCGGGCGCGGCAGTGCCGCAAGGCTTGGACGATATATTTCGCGACCATACTCTCGGACACCTTCAGACTGTCGGCGATTTCCCGGTGTGTTTTCCCTTCCAACCTGTTGAGCAGCAAGGCCCGCCGGCATTTGGGCGACAGTTCGCGCATGGCGACTTCCAATTGGGCGACCCGCTGCTTGGCGTCCAAGGTATCCTCGGCCGACGGGGCCGGACTGGCTGTTTCTTCAGGGGGCGGTTCGATGCTGAGCGCCCCCCGACGGGTGCGAAGTTTTCGCAGATTGTCTACCGCGAGATTGGCCGCGACCCGAAACAGGAAGGCTCGCGGGTTTTGCACATCGATTGAAGGCCTCATGCGGACGAGGTGCATGTAGGTATCCTGAGTGCAATCGGCGGCGAGATCACGGCAGCCGAGCTTGTGGGTGAAGAACCTCAAGAGATCGTTGTGATGCTCTTCGAAGGCAGTGAGACAGGGAAGTGTATGTTCATTCTGCATGATGGATCCTATTCCAGGCGATAGCCGATGGGGATGTGGACGACAACATGGGATTGACCGAGTGGATACTTCAACTGGACCGGAGACGCTTGTTCGAGCAGAGCGACTGCGTCGAGATCGAGAATCGAGTGGCCCGATGGCGTGACGATCGTAATGTCGCTGATGCTGCCGTCTTCATGGATCACGGCTTGAAGCATGACATTGCCCTGCCAGCGACGGCTTTTGGCGAATGTTGGGTAACGTTTGCTCTGTTCGACCTTTGCGAACAACATTTCGGCGAGCCATCCGTAATCGGCATGGAGTATCCGTGAGACGATGGCCTCGCGGGCGCGAGGTGTCGGACGGTTGACGAGCCGGATCGATTCACGAATGGAAGGCATGGAGGTCGTGTGGGATACTTCGGCTGCATCGACGCTCGGAGGCGGTATTTCGGACGGCTCCGTCGTGGTGACCGGAAGATCTACACGTGTGACTTGAGGCGCCTCGTGCACTAGTTCGTCGGATGTCAGGTCCGCTGATGGTGTATGAGGGCCAGGCGAGACACTGTCGACGACCAGGGAGGGGTTCTCGGTGGCTAGTGGGCGGACGAATCCATCTTGCGCAGGTGCGATGATTCCGGAATGAGTCTCCAGCGGGCGGGCCGCTTCGGTATTGGCGGCGTTCGGACGGGACCGGACCTGCCGTGGAGACTTGTCCCTCGGCATGACGGAAGGGGAGACGGACGATGCGGAAAAGGGGGTGGGTACGTCCGCTGCGACAGGTTGCAACGCCGGCGCGCTCACCATTGTAACTTCCCAGCGGAAGGGGCGCGGCTCCGGGAGAATGGAGAATTCAGCCGCGAGGACCAACGCCGTCCCGAGACTCAGGCCATGCAGGGTCAGCGAAACCAGCCATCCTCCCATTCGCGCCAGAGACTCGCGGTTGTCGTTCATCTCAAACCTGCTTCCGGCGTCTGTTGTTTTCGAAATTCGCTCGGCGAACATCCGATGGCTCGTTTGAAGAAGTGGCTGAACGCGAACGCGTCGCTGAATCCCACCGATTCCGCAATCTGGGCGATGGTCAGGCTCTGGTCGCTGAGGAGTTTCGTTGCTTTGGCGAGATGCAGTTGCTTGAGGTATTCGGAAAAGGAGAGCCCCATATACTTGCGAAAGATCTGGGAGGTGTATTTCTCCGAGTACCCCAGGAGAGTGGAGAGTTCCTTCAACGTCAGGCGATCCCCGCTGCGCTTGGACAGCAGGGCCGACAAGCGTGCCGCCGGGATAACGGAATTGAGAGGCGTGATCTGTGGCGTCGGCCAGAAAGGTTGTGGCTTGGTCCGCAGGCTGTGCAATGGCCGTTGCCGTGACGCTTCGATTGAAAGCGGAGGGCTCCCGGATGAGACGATGCCGATGATGGATGTATCGATAGTTCGTGCCCGGCGGTCTTGGTGCATAATTTCCCCCACAAAAAATAAAAAGCCCGCGATCGTATGACCGTGGGCTCTGGGAATTAAATTCCTCGGGCCTCTGCTGAGAGTACTGGCAGAGACTATCTCGTTATTGAGTACGATTCTCAATATCACAATTTAGAAAAACATGTCAAGCGGGCTGTGGAGCAAAGCGTCAGGCCACCGAGTGATCGTTTGAAAATTTGTCCGGAACGGAGCGGAGGATTAGGAGCGATGTCCGCCGACTAATGTCAGAAACATGGCCGTCATCGCCATAAGTGCAATACCCGTCCAGACACCATAGGCCATATGGACCTTGCGGGAGCTCGTGTATGTCATCGCCACCAAGGCAAACACGACATATAAGAGCGATCCGGCGGCTAACGCATACCAGACGAGAGAAAGGTAGGGCGACACGGTGAGTCCACTTAGGACCGTTCCGATACATGTAGGCGCGCCACCGGTCAAGCCGAGTAACACCACCGTGCGCGGAGGGATCGGAGATTGCCCCGCCGCCCCGACAATGCCGAATCCTTCGGTTCCATTGTGGAGGGCGAAACCAGCCACGAGGAGTCCGCTCAAGGCCCATTCTCCGCCGGCGTAACTGGTTCCGATCGCGAGTCCTTCACCCAGGTTGTGAAGACCCATGCCCGCCGCGATGACAAACGGAAGTGTCAGTGCCTGGTCGGCGTGCCGTCCTTTGAGGAATTGATGTTTTTCGAGGTGGACAAGGCCGACAAAGCTGAGAAACAGGCTGCCCAGAAACAGCAGCCACGAGAAGGGATCGCGCACTCCCATCAATTCCACCGCTTCGTGCATCAAGTCGAAGAAGAGATAGGTCAGTACCCCGGTGGAGAGCCCGATCAGGCCGGCTTCCCACGTCCGGGGAAGGGCACGACGAAGCACCAAGGCCGCCGCGATGCCCAGGTAAACCGGAACGACTCCTGCGAGGATACCCAATCCGACGAGGTCGAGCATGGGGCGATCCTAGCCAATATCTGTCGTGCGTGGAATGTTCAGTATCCGGAAACTGCTCAGTGGCAAAAGATAGAGATGAAAGTGTGAGAGGTTTGTCCGAGTGAGGCGCTGGTCATTCGGCGGATGCAACTCGATCTCATGCGGTGATGCTGGGCTTCGAACCTGGTAGGAAGGAGACGGACCCGATCGCTTCTCCCCTTTGTGGTGTTGGTACCTAATCGCAGATCTGCCCGAACCAATTCCCCGTGACGCGCAACGGGTTGCAGCCTGTAATTTTCGACCAGAAGCCCTTGTGCTCTGTGATGAAGATCAGAAAGCACGAATCGTGCGGAGGTGGGGTCGCTTGTCGAAAAATCGGACTCAGGGAGATCCGCGACCGACTTTGGTCGCAAATCGCCTCGCATGACAGTCTTTATTGAAATTTTGGCGGAGGGGGCGAGATTTGAACTCGCGGATAGGTTACCCCATCTCCGGTTT
>ERZ795044.3513-NODE-3513-length-13128-cov-5.961447_pt1 | contig 13128 bp, 9 predicted proteins | sample MGYA00375128_ERZ795044 | MGnify/ENA primary metagenome ERZ795044 (study PRJEB30173, sample SAMN05720213) | anaerobic digester metagenome | isolation source: active sludge of municipal wastewater-treating anaerobic digesters | place: USA | collected 2014-12-22 ... | reverse complement strand
GCGTATAATAATGAACTTAAAGGCGCCGTAAATAATCATATCCGGAACGTGAACAATGCCTTGGGTAAGAACCGCCGCATTTTGGAAAGCCTGCTTCCCGAAGGAGAACAAACAACAAAGGCAAGCAAGGACAAACTGCTCGAAAAAGGATTTCAGTTCAAATACCATACCCACCAATACCAGGCAAAAAACGGGAACACCTACTTTTATTGCTATGAATATGGCTACCTGCATCTTGAAAACAACCGCCTCCTCGTTGTTAAACGAAACGAGCAATAACCAACCCTGTTAAATTGCCTCCCAGGCAACAAATTAATGCCTCCCGCAATCATTACATGCCGGATAATAGAGTAATTTTACAGGCTAATCAATGATTTTTCGATTGTCTTTATATAGAACCGCCGGGCTTGTTTTGTTAATCCTTATCTCATTGTGTATGAGCGAAAGGGCCCTTGCACAATGCAGCACTCCCATTTCCACATTTCCATATACCGAAGGGTTTGAAGCAACAAACGGTAGCTGGGTGCCGGGAGGAGTTGGTTCAGACTGGGCTTGGGGCACACCCACCAAGGCAACGATAAACGCAGCGGCAAGCGGGTTAAAGTGCTGGATCACCGGCGGACTAAGTCCCGGTTCTTACAGTAATGGCGAAGCTTCATGGCTGCAAAGCCCCTGTTTTGATTTTACGACACTTCAATATCCTTACATATCCATCGCTGTTTTTTGGGAAACAGAAAGAAGGTTTGACGGAGCCAACCTTCAATATTCAACCGATCTTGGTGCTACATGGACAAATGTTGGCAGCGTATCCGACCCCATAAATTGTTTGAATGATAACTGGTATAACTACTCACCAATAACCGGGCTTAATCCGCTTGGTTCTGTTAGAGACGGCTGGTCGGGAACCATTCAGCCAACGGCAGGAAGTTGCCAGGGAACCGGGGGAAGCGGGCGCTGGGTAAATGCACAGCATACCATGCCCAACCTGGCCGGAGTGGCCAATGTGATCTTTCGGTTCACATTCGGCGCCGGTACGGTTTGCAATAATTTCGATGGCTTTGCAGTAGACGATATCATTATCGGCGAAGCGCCGCCCAATAATGCATCGTTCACATACTCCTGCACTACCAGCAACTCCATAACATTTACCAACACATCTGCGCTTTGTCCCGGTCTTTCCTGGACTTTCGGCGACCCGGCATCCGGTCCCACTAACAATACCTCCACAGCACAGATCCCCACACATACTTTTTCCGGTCCCGGAACATACACAATCAGATTAGATGTTACCGGCCCGGGCAATGCCCCATCAACCACTTCACAAACAATCAACATACTTGGGCTAACCACTTCACAACTTACCGGGAATAATTGTTTTGGAGATAATATTGCATCTGCAACTGTGAGTGTAATACCAGCCGTCGCCGCCCCTTTCTTTTATTCATGGAATACGAACCCGGTTCAAACAACCCCAACAGCCACCCGCCTGGGAGCAAGTATTTATTCAGTTACCGTAAGTGCGGCCAATAGCTGCCAGGCAAGTACGGTTGTTATTATCGGGGCGCCGGCAAAGCTGTCGCATACGGTAAGTATCATTCAGCCTGGTTGTGCTGCAACAACAGGATCGGCAACCATTAATGAGAATGGAGGTACGCCACCTTATACATATTCCTGGTCTCCATCGGGCGGAACGGGGCCAACAGCCACCAGCCTTACTCCGGGAAATTATACAGTAACAGTAACAGATAACAATCTTTGTACCGAGACGATCAATATTGTTATTGCCACCTCCCCGCCAATTACAGCAAGCGTATCAAACGTTAAAAATGTAAGTTGTTACGGGTTGAGCGACGGATCAGCAACCGTACAGGCTAGCGGAGGTACCCCACCCTATACCTACAGCTGGAATACAAACCCGGTACAGAATACAGCAACAGCCACCAACCTTCGGGCGGGTAATTATACTGTTACTATAAACGATAACGGAGGGTGCTCCACCACTTCTTCTTTAACTGTAAAAGAGCCGGCATCCGGCACTTGCGGCGATGTATATTTTCCCAATTCGTTTACCCCCAACGGCGATTCAAAGAATGAAGGCTTTGGACCATTGGGAAATATTGCTGCGATCAGTAATTATCAACTGATCGTATACAACCGCTATGGCGAACTTGTTTTCAGCAGCAAAGACCCGAATGAAAAATGGAACGGCTATCATAAAACAAAACTAAACAGCCCGGGAGCCTATGTGTGGCACGCCAGCTTCCTGTTCAAGAACAGGATTAAACGGGCCGAACAGGGAACGGTTACGGTGATAAGGTAATTAACACCCATCTACATAGAAAACTCGGGTTTCTTATTCTTGGGAAGAACCCTGAAGTTTGGTGACACCGTAGCTTGTTCCTGCGGAAAGTCATCCGAATGCAATTCGATCCTCCTGGTAATATCTCCTAAAGACGAAAGCCTGTCAAGCGTATAGGGAATGGTATCAAGTCCTGAAGCGAATTTTAAAATATAGCTGTATATCGCAAATAAGCTGCCGGCCATTACGGTAGAACTGTGCAGGTTCCTGGAAACAATCAACGAAACAGCAACCACCACTAATACCATTATTTCCATGAAACCGAAATTCCAGGCCTCTTTATCGGAGATACGAACCTGCCATTTGCGTAAGTTATCATAATGATGACGGATCATGGAATTGTTGCCGGTAGAAATAATATCAACCTGTTTTTCCAGCTCATCGTTTTTGTGTTTGTTCAGCCGCTTCATCCTTTTGCCATACAACATACTGATGATAACAACAGGAATTAAGATCGCCAGGCAAATACCTACCACCGTTTTATCATAAAAGAATAAGATCACCAGCGAACCAAAAATATTATACCCGGCTTCGATTACATACACCAGGTCGTGTTCTAAAAAATCAACAAACTCTCTTGCCAATGTTGAATGGGCGCTGAGTTTTGACACCTCAATTTTATTATACCTGCGGCTCAGGAATTTTGTTACAAGCGATGTATATATGGCTGTATAGGTACGGGTATCGTACATGTGTCGTATGGTACCGATGAGCAGGTAAGAAAGATGAACAATGGTTAAAACGATAAGGCCATGATAACTTCCATTTATCAGGTCGTTGATCGCTTCGCCAAAAAAGTAAAACCGCAATAAACTGCCCAGCATCTCCAGCGAGAATAAAAAATACGTAATGATAAGCTGGTATTTATGCTTCATCATCAAGGCCCGTAAAATCTGAAACTTAGACATAGCGCTGTTCTTTTGATCCTTAAATCATCTGTTAAATAAGCCCAATATGGACGATGAATTGTAATGTTTATGCTACGCAGCTTTTGCGAAGCAGCGATGGTTAGTAAGACGGGAGGAAAAGAAGTGAGTTTAATTGTTCCGGCGGCTTTCTCTTTCCGTTACCGAGTTGTTCGGTGTACCGGTAACCCGTCCGCAACAATTAGCTGCACCGCACCGGCAATCAAAGGGCTCCATATGTTCATCCAGGAAGTCTGCGTAGTTAAGGGTTAGTTCTTCGCCTTTAGAAATGTTTCGCAAAGCCACTACATTTAAGCCTTCATATCGGGTGTTAGGATCACAACTGTGATTTTGTGGGGCCCAGTTTGCCGGATTATCATCCCACAGCAAAAATACCTCTTTACTGAGAGGGTAAGCGTACTTTCTAAAAGTTTCTTTTTCCTTAACACTCCACGAATTTTCTACATACCTGCGGGTAGTGATGCGCTGCGCCATCCCCTCTCCCCTGAAAATCACTTCATTGGCTTTCATATGCTGATTTGCATATATGCCATAACCCGCAATGGCATTGCCTTTCATAGTATATTTTTTTTGCCTGCGAAGGTGGCGGGCAATACCCTCATCAATTATTTTTTTAAGAAAGCCGGCCTGGCCAATGCCGTCGCATTTGAGAATATAATCAGCAGAGCCTTCGTAACCGTCTTTATAAAATACCGAACAGGTAAAATTTATTTCCAGGAAAAAGATCTCTTTCTTTTCATTTACCCTGAAGTCGAGCCGGGCATATCCTACACCTCCAAATCCCTGGAATATCTGCAGGGCGGCGTTTTTCAGTTCCTGTTCCAGGGCAGGATCATCGCATGGAATATTTGCTTCGGGATGAAGCTCCGAAGTCTTTAGTGCATAGGTCTTGAACTGAAATCCTTTTGGAAAAATATACTCGATCGGCTTAAATACACTGCAACTTTTTCCTTCCTCTGCATCCGCAACAAGCATTACGGTAAACTCTCTGCCTTGTATATATTCCTCCACCAGCAGGGGGCCATATTCCTCTATGATAGAAGCACATTTTCTTATAAGATCTTCTTTATTATAAACAAGAGAGCTGTCGTCAACGCCCAGGCTGTCTCCTGCCTTATCGGGTTTAACAAACAACGGGTAGTTTAAATGGCCACATTCTTTCTCAACATCATCAATGGATTCTATCAGTGCAAATGCCGGTGTTTTAATTCCGGAAGTATAAGCCACATACTTCATCAGGTCTTTGGGAGGATCGTAAAGCAAGGAAGTAGGACCGGTGAACGGAAGGTTCAGCAACTCCATAAAATAAATAACATCAACCGAAGGAACGCTCCATTCAAGGTACCCTTCACACAGGTTTACAAAAATGTCGAAGTTCTTTTTCTTAAGTTCTTTCAGTTGCTTGTAGATGGTAAGTTTATTAAGCAGCACGTGCTCAAATTCTGCACCGGGCATTAAATGGGTAAGATCCCGGGCCGGATCGTAATTTTTATAATCTACATCGGATGTGGAGTAATCGGGTTGAAGAACGCAAACTTTCATATTCATTATTTTTCCGCCGGCCTCAGGAAATGCCTATTGATCCTTTGCGTTTCAGCGCTTTTGCAGAAGCTTTCTTTCTTTGGTAAGCGTCGTTTATTATGGCCACCACTAATTGAGTAAATGTTTTGCCGCTCAGCCGGAGTATGGCGCCAATAGAAGTATAATCCTCGTCTTCACTTAATCCGCATTGCGCATTAACCTCCAGCACATATATCTTACCGGTTTCCTTGTCCATGCGCAGATCAACCCTGGTATAACCCTTTCCCCTGGTGGCAACAAAAGCCTCCCAGCTTATTCTTTTTATTTCGTCAATCAAAGAAGCGTCGGGTAATTCGTATTCATAAAAATTTCCTGCATCGGGCATGGGCTTTTCTTCTTCATAAATTTCCCAAAGCCTGTCGAAGCTTAAGAACTTTTCTTTATCGGGTAACGATGGATGAAAAATGCGTTCTACCGGTTCGTATATTTTTGCCTTGCCGGGCTTATCGTGAGATCCTACAATAAGCACCGTATATTCCGGTCCGTTTATAAAAGATTCGGCCACGATGCCATCGCTGGTCAGTTGCCAGCCACGATACCCATCAAACATTTGCTGAACCTGCCGGGCAAGTTCTTCAGTAGAGTTCACCACGTTTCGTATACCAACCCCCATGCTTCCACCCGAAACAGAGGGTTTTACAATAACAGGAGAACCCAGTTTCTCTATGATCTTGTCAATATTCTGTTCTCTTGTAGTTATTGCTTCCCAGGCCGCATTGGGCACGCCGGCCCTGTCAAAAGCCTGCTTCATGGGTATTTTAGACGTGGTGATATGATAAAAATATTCGTCGGACCCGGTATAGAACAAGCCTTTTTCTTCCAGCAGTTTAACCACCGATATGCCGGGGGTGCCGTTTACCTCATCGCCATCGCAGAGGTTAAAGATGAGATGGATCTTGTTATCCTTCTCATTCTTCTTTGCAATATTGGCAATAACAGAAGCGTAATTGTTTATGGTAACAGGCTGCCATTTCCACTCCACATCCAGTTCGTTGAATGTTTTGGTATACTCGGCAATGCTTTGCGAAAAGTCGTAGTAATAATCAATATTGGGGTCGCTTGTTTCCAGGTGCGGCGCCAAAACCCACACATAAAGCTGGTTTAACGGAACGGCGGATAAAAATGAATTAGATGGGGCCATGCTTGAACAAATGGGTTACAACGACAGCTTTTGTTTTACCTGTGATTTGATAAAATCAGTTAAGCGGTATTTCGACAGCGTTTCCACAGAAAGATGTGAAGCGCCGTTTATCAGTTGTAAACAATCCTTGCTTCCACAGTTGCAAACAAAGGGTTGTGCCATGTCCCACTCGGTGGAAGGATAGAAAAAAGTAAACTCGTCGCCTGGCTGCAACGGTTGCAAACAGATCAGTTGCATGGATGTTGTATCAAAAAAAACATTCGGACTGCAACTGTGATTGATGTATTGTAAAAACTCGGGCATCAGCGTAATGTGCCTGTCGGTACCGGTTTGTACGGTGAGGTACGTGGGATAAGACTGCGTGATGCCTGCGCTGAAATTACAGAGTACATCGCCGGGAGCAACGTGTTGGGTGGCGTGTAATGACTTTTGATTGGAAGCATTATTCAGTAAAACTTCTGCAAAAACATGATTACTGATAACTTCGGGGGCTGGGGTAGTAATGGTAGTTGTTATCATGCGGTTTTAGAAGGGAATGACCCGGAAAAGTTTAAAGTGATTAATGTTTTGTTTTTGAATTTACTTATATAATAGTAAATGTATAAAAGCATTGTTTAATTAAAAAGTTTATTGGCCATTATTAACAATTGGTGGATTAATTGCTTTATAATGTGAATAACCATCAAGGCGTACTTTTATGCTTCTATAAAACAGATCAATGAACAATCAATTCAATCAACCCAACCCGGAACTGTTCAAGCAACTGGTGCAGATGAAAATGCCATTTGGCAAATACAAAGACAGGCTTCTGTGCGATCTGCCGGTCTCGTACCTGGAATGGTTTAACCGGGAGGGCTTTCCTAAAAATAAACTGGGACAACTATTAGAAACCATGTACGAGATAAAACTGAACGGGCTTGAGTCGTTGCTGGAACCATTAAAGAGACCCCGCTGATCTGACAGGAATTTTTCGAAGGGGCATGGTTACCGGAACAGGTCTGATCTTTTCTAAGAACAAAGAATAAGCATAAAAACACAAAACCCCAACATTGCTGCCGGGGCTTTTGTGGTGTGGGTCCCGATGGTGATCGGGACGACACAAGGATTTTCAATCCTTTGCTCTACCGCCCAACTAGGTATTCCTTAGCACAAAGAGTAAGCATAAAATACAAAACCCCAACATTGCTGCCGGGGTTTTGTGGTGTGGGCCGGGATTGAACCGGCGACACAAGGATTTTCAGTCCTTTGCTCTACCAACTGAGCTACCGCACCTCCTTGAATGTCGAATATTGAACAAGGAATGTCGAATACCGAATTCGGGGCAGCAAAAATAAGGAAAAAACCTACCCGAAAAAATAAAAAGAAACAAGTTACCAGGCTCTTTTACTTGAATATCGGGTGTTGAACATTGATTATTGAATATTTCCATTGCCATATGCTTAAAAACACTCAATATTCAATGACCAATTTTCAACGTTCAAAAAGGCCCAGGGTTTCTTGAAGGATCTTAGTTCCCGTATTCACACAGGAACTTGATCCGCATAAGTTTTAGCTGCTCCCAGTTGAAGTTACTATCGGCCAGCTCCTCCAGGGCAACCTGCAGGGAAGAAGTTTCGCAGTTCTTAAAATAGTCCATGATCTCGTCCTGTTCATACTCATCCACCATCTCGTCAATGGCATAATCCAGGTTTAACTTGGTGCCGCTGGCCACAATGGTTTCCATCTCCTCCAGCAACTCATCAATACGAAGGTCACGGGTTTTGGCCACGGTTTCCAGCGGGATCTTTTTATCTACATTCTGAATAATGAAGATCTTGTTGTTATTCCGGTTCACCACACTCTTCATCACAAAATCATCGGGGCGCACAATATCATTCTCTGCAACATATTTTGCCACCAGCTCTATAAAAGGCTTGCCATATTTGATGGCCTTTCCTTTACTTACCCCGCTGATCTTTTCCAGTTCTGCCATCGTGGTGGGATACATGGTGGCCATATCAATAAGGCTGTTCTCCAGGAATATAACAAAGGGCGGCAGCTTCTTTTCCTTGGCAACTTTCTTCCGCAGGTCTTTCAGCAGCTCTACTAATTGTTCATCAGCAGCCTCCGAATCAGAACCAGCCGCGTCGGCCTCTTCATCATCGGCATTGGCTTCTTCAAACAGGTTGTTCATCACGATCTTGAAAGAGGTTGGTTTCTTTAAGAAGGCCTCTCCTTTCTTGGTGATCTTCAGCAGCCCATACTCCACAATATCTTTTTCGATCAATCCTGCCAACAGCATCTGGCGCACCAGGCTGTTCCAGTAATGATTCTCTTTATCGTTGCCGCTCGCAAAAACAGCCAGTTCTTCATGCCGGTACATTTTTACCTGGGGTGTTGCTTTGCCGGCAAGGATCAATAATAAATATTCAACAGGGAATTGTTCGCCCAAAGCTTTTACTGCTTTTAAAACGATAATGGCACCATCCTTTGCCTCTTCTTTTTCTTTGGGGTTTAAACAATTATCGCAATGACCGCAACTTTTACTGTCATCGTAATGTTCACCAAAATAATGCAGCAATACTTTTCTGCGGCATACGCTGCTTTCAGCATAGGCAACTGTTTCGTTTATCAGCTGAGCGCCTACTTCCCGTTCACTGAGCGGCTTATCTCTCATCAGGTGTTCCAGTTTGGCAACGTCTTTATGTGAGTAATAAAGAATGCATTTCCCTTCCAGCCCGTCTCTTCCGCCGCGGCCGGTCTCCTGGTAATAATTTTCGATCGACTTGGGAATATTATAATGGATAACAAAACGGATATCCGGCTTATCGATGCCCATACCAAAAGCAATGGTGGCAACGATCACATCCACGTCTTCATTTAAAAACTGGTCCTGCCTTTCTGCCCGCAGTTTGCTGTCGAGCCCGGCATGATACGAAACAGCCTTGATGCCGTTGGCCATCAGCATTTTTGCAAGCTCCTCCGTTGTTTTCCGGTTGAGGGTATAAATAATGCCGCTTTTGTTCTTGTGCAACTGAATAAAACGTACAATGCTTTTATTCGTTTGCTCCAGGTTTATCTTCGGCTGTATCTCGTAATAAAGATTGGGCCGGTTGAAAGACGAGAGGAATATTTTTGGTTTGCGCAACCCCAGGTTCTTAACAATATCGCTCTGAACTTTTGGCGTAGCCGTAGCGGTTAATGCGATCACGGGGATCTTATCGTCGATGAGGTCCATCATTTCCCGCAGCCTGCGGTATTCCGGCCTGAAATCGTGGCCCCATTCCGAAATACAATGCGCTTCATCCACGGCAAAGAAGGATATCTTCAAACTTTTAAAGAAAGAAATGTTTTCTTCCTTTGTCATGGTTTCCGGCGCCACATAAAGCATTTTTGTTTTACCGGTGGTGAGATCGTCTTTTACGGTTTTTTGCTGTCCCTTATTTAAAGTACTGTTTAAAAAATGCGCTACATCATCCTTGCTGCTGTAGCTGCGTACCAGGTCAACCTGGTTTTTCATCAATGCAATTAAGGGAGAAACAATAATGGCCACGCCTTCGCTGATGATAGCGGGCAACTGGTAACACAAACTTTTACCGCCACCCGTAGGCATGATAACGAACGTATCATTACCATCCAGCAGGCAGTTGATGATCTCTTCCTGCGGGCCCTTAAATCCGTTGAAGCCAAAATGATCCTGAAGCTGAACAGCCAGGTCGCTGTTCGTTTTTTTAGGAGCAGCTTTTTTTACAGTCTTGGCAGCCGGTTCTTTTGTATTGGATTTAGTCTTAGCCATATCTTTTGCTGAACACAGTATTGGTTTACCCGTTTTTTAAAGGGTTGCGAAGTTAATCGAAAACAACAGCCCAATCAAACCCAATAAGGAAAAACAGGAGTATTTTAACGAATTGTTTCAATCACTTAAGTTAACCAAAATAAATCAACCTGCAAAAAATAGGGGAACAAAAAAAGACAGGCCAAAAGGGCGGCACACACATAAATTTCGTTCTTTGCATTATGGTTGAATTAAAGTAGGTTTGCGCCATTGCTGATGAACAAAGAAAAGATCATACCCGTTGCTCTCCGCACCATTGAGGTAGAAACGAATGCCGTTAACGGGCTGCAGCAATTCATCAACGAAGATTTTGTGAAAGCAACAGAAGAAGTTGCCCGGTCAAAAGGAAGGCTTATTGTAAGCGGTATTGGCAAAAGCGCCATTGTTGCACAAAAGATAGTAGCCACACTTAACAGTACCGGAACGCCATCCGTTTTTATGCATGCGGCCGATGCCATACACGGCGACCTGGGCATGATACAGGCCGACGATATTGTTTTACTGATAAGCAAAAGCGGCGACAGCCCGGAAATAAAAGTATTAACGCCGCTGGTGAAGAATTTTGGCAACACACTCATCGGCATGGTGGGCAACATGAAGTCTTACCTGGCACACAACAGCGATATCGTATTAAACACCACGGTTGAACAGGAAGCCTGCCCCAACAACCTGGCCCCCACCAGCAGCACCACGGCGCAAATGGTGATGGGCGACGCACTGGCTGTTTGCCTGATGGAACTCAAAGAATTCAAGAGCGTTGATTTTGCAAAATATCATCCCGGCGGAACACTGGGAAAAAGACTGTACCTGCGGGTGGAAGAATTAGCTTCACAGAACGCAAAACCAAAAGTATTGCCCACGGCAACGCTTAAGGAAGTGATCGTTGAAATGACGGAAAAAAGGCTGGGTGCCACAGCGGTGGTTAATGAAGCGGATAATATCATTGGCATCATAACCGATGGCGATCTTCGCCGGATGCTGGAGAAAACAGATAGTTTTGAGAACCTGCGGGCAAAAGATATCATGAGCAGCAAACCAAAAACAATTGAATCAGATGTGTTGGCTGTACTGGCGCTGGAAGAAATGAGAAAGAACGACATCAGCCAGTTGGTAGTAGAACAAGATAAAAAATATGCAGGAATCATACATTTACACGACCTGGTAAAAGAGGGTATCATATAAACCGATTATGAATAAGAACAATTACGTAGCCATCATGGCAGGCGGTATTGGCAGCAGGTTTTGGCCAATGAGCCGCACCGACTTCCCCAAACAATTCATCGACATTTTAAATACCGGGCGAACATTGATCCAGTCAACATACGACCGGTTTGCCAAATTCATTCCGGCTGACAATATTTACGTGGTAACGTCGGAGCAATACAAAGACATTGTTGTCAAACAATTGCCCGAATTACCGGCGGGAAATATATTGTGTGAACCATCCAGGAAAAACACGGCGCCCTGCGTGGCGTATATTTCTTACAAACTTCACCTGTTAAATCCTGATGCCAACCTCATCTGTGCGCCATCCGATCATTTAATAACGGATGAAGCGGGATTCAAAGAGGTATGTACGGCCGCATTAAAATTCACGGCTCATATTAAAGCATTGGTAACACTTGGTATAAAACCAACCTACCCCAACACCGGCTACGGCTACATTCAATACGAACCGCATAAAGTGGACGAGAATGTTTATAAGGTAAAGACCTTTACCGAAAAGCCGGACCTTGAACTGGCAAAAACATTCATTGCCAGCGGCGACTTTTTATGGAATGCCGGTATTTTTGTGTGGCAGGTAAAGAATATCATTAAAGCGTTTGAAAAATACCTGCCCGAAATGGCCGAAGTGTTTGAAGCAGAAAAAAACCACTTCAATACTAAAGAAGAGCAGGAGGCCATTGAACGTTTATACCCGCAATGCGTGAACATATCTATTGATTACGGCGTGATGGAGAAAGCCGATAATGTTTACATCATCCCTTCTTCTTTTGGCTGGAGCGACCTGGGTACCTGGGCCAGCACCTATGATAACCTGGAAAAAGATTACCTGGGCAATGCCGTGGCCGGCAATAACGTGATGGTTATCGATGCCACCAACAATATGGTTCATGCAGATAATAAGAAACTGCTGGTATTGCAGGGGCTGGATGAATTTGTGATCGTTGACACAGACGACGTACTGCTCATCTGTAAAAAAAATAAAGAACAGGAAATAAAAGAATATGTGGCTGAAATAAAACGCAACAAAGGCGATAAGTACATTTAAATTCTTCCCGTTGATCCCCGCTATTCAAAGTAAACTCCCGGAAGTTGGTACCACCATCTTTACCATTATGAGTGTGTTGGCCAACGAACACAAGGCTATTAACCTGGGCCAGGGCTTTCCCGATTACCCGATGAACCAGGAATTGATAGCATTAGTGAATAAAGCAATGAAGGATGGATACAACCAGTACACACATATGTGCGGATTGCCCGCACTAAGAGAACGCATTGCCGAAAAAATAGAAGGACTTTATACAACCAGGGTTAACCCCGATACAGAGATCACCATCACCCCCGGGGGAACTTATGCCATTTACACCGCACTCACCGCCATATTAAAACCCGGCGACGAAGCCATCGTTTTTGAGCCGGCATACGACAGCTATATCCCCAACATCGAGATCAATGGCGGCGTGCCGGTATTGATACCGCTTGTTTATCCGGAGTACAAAATAGACTGGGAGCTGGTGAAGGAAAAGATATCGCCCAAAACAAAGCTCATTATGCTTAACACACCGCACAACCCAACCGGGGCCGTGTTAAGTGCCGATGATATTAAACAACTGCAGGGCATTGTAAAAGACAGCGGCATCTTTATTTTGAGCGACGAAGTATATGAGCATTTGATCTTCGACGGAATGAAACACGAGAGCATACTGCGTTACCCCGACTTGTATGAAAGAAGTTTTGTTTGTTTTTCATTCGGCAAGGTATATGATTGCACCGGCTGGAAGATGGGCTATTGCGTTTCGCCACCTGCATTGATGAAGGAATTCAGGAAAGTGCACCAGTTCAATTGCTTCAGTTGCAGCACGCCGGTACAATACGCACTTACAGAGTTCTTGCAGTACAAAGAGAACTACCTGCAGCTCGGTGGCTTTCTTCAAAAAAAACGGGACTACTTTTTAAACCTGATGCAGCAGACAAGGCTAAAACCATTGTCGTCGCACGGAAGTTATTTCCAGCTGTACAGTTATGCCGGCATCAGCGATGAAAAGGAAAAGGATTTTGCCATTCGGGTAACAAAAGAATACGG
>ERZ795044.3511-NODE-3511-length-13131-cov-4.828770_pt1 | contig 13131 bp, 13 predicted proteins | sample MGYA00375128_ERZ795044 | MGnify/ENA primary metagenome ERZ795044 (study PRJEB30173, sample SAMN05720213) | anaerobic digester metagenome | isolation source: active sludge of municipal wastewater-treating anaerobic digesters | place: USA | collected 2014-12-22 ... | reverse complement strand
TGCAGCCCCACGGCCGGGTCGACGAGCACCTCCTGGGACGCTGCGATCCCACCCGCGTCCAGCGCCGCATCGGTTGCCACATTGCGCTTGACAAGGGCCAACGCGATCGGGCCCAGCTCATGGTGCCTCTCGGCGGTACCCACGAAACCGACCTCGCGCCCCTCGTGCGACACCACGGCCCCGGACGCGGGCAGCGCGTCCATCGAACCGTCGAGGTGCAGCAGGACGAGTCGGCGAGGGGGGCGTCCGAGGTTGTGAACGCGTGCAACGGTCTCCTGGCCGCGGTAGCAGCCCTTGTCGAGGATCGTTCCGTAGAGACCGATCTCGTTGGGGATGGTCCTCGCGTCCGTGTCGAGGCCGATGCGGGGGACGCCACCCGCGATCCGCAGCGCATTCCAGGCCCACGTGCCGACCTCGAGGACGTCCGGCAGGTGGTGGTCGAGTTCGACGAAGGCCTCGATGCCGCCCGCGACGTCCGACGTGCGCCGGACGACGTCGTCGCCCAGCTCTGCGGCGTCCAGCAGCCCCAGCCAGACCAGCTGGTGCGACGCAGTGAGGTCGTCGACCTGGACGCGCATCATGAAGCGCATGGAGTCGAGCCAGGACGCCAGCTCGGCGTCCCCGACGCTCTCGACCCAGGCCCACAACGCCTGCCCGTCGTCGACGCCGTGGAGCGCGTGCTCGACATGGCCGGTGGGCGACAGGACGAGGGCGGTGACGGCCACGCCGGGGGCGAGGCCATCGAACGGGCCCGTGGTCAGGGAGTGGAGCCAGCCGAGCCGGTCGGGCCCACTGATGCGCAGGATGCGGGCCTGCGGCAGGCGAAGAATGCCACGGCCGGACGCCATCGCCCGCTGGTCACCGTAGGGATCACCGGCGTGCCACAGTGCCCCGGCGTCGGGACCCGTTTCGGACAGCACTGCGTCCCCCCGCATCAGGCGCGCTGCAGTCGTGCCCACATGTAGGGCTGGAGGGGGACGTCGGTGGTGGCGCGGTCGAGCGTCCATAGAAGGTCACCCTCGACGTTGCCGTAGAGGCGCTGCCCACCGGTGTAGGACGGGGACGCGGTCGTCGTGCGCATGACCGCGTCGGTGACGAGCTGGATGCGTGCGCCGGTGATCGAGCCGTGCCAGACCTCGGACCATCCGTCGGGGTTCGAGAGGACGACCTCGACCGTGCCGTCGGCCTGCGGACGCCAGAAGCCCGCCTCCATGCCCAGCGGCTGCTCCGGCGATCCGTCCTCACGGGTGGTGTACCACTGGGAGAAGTAGTGCAGGTAGGCGCCGCCATTGGTCGAGAAATCGACCTGCTGTCCGTAGGTGAACTCTCCCTGGCCGGGCCACGTGCCGTGCCCGTTGCCACGCCAGCGTCCCAGCATCCACGCGACGCCCATGAGCGCCGGGTTCAGGTCAGTGGGGATCTCGAACGCCATGATTCTCCTTGTCAGCGGGCTGCGCGTCCATCACCTCAGGGTGCGGACGCGGCCACATCAGCAACACGACCCCGGCCACCGCCGCGAGGGCGATGAGCACGCAGGTCACCGCGAGGACGATCGCGCTGACGTGGGCCATCGGAGAAGTCTACCCGGGCTCTCGCGCCCCGACTAAGGCCGAAGATCCTTCGACATCTTCGAGACCACCGTCACGTAGGTCTGACCGCCGTCGATCCCCCAGTGCTCGACACCCGAGCCGACCACGCCGTACCCGAGGCGCCGGTACAGCGAGGCCGCCCGCGGATTGTCGTGCTCGACGCTCAACTGGACGCGCGGCAGCCCCCGCTCGCTCACCTTGGCCTCGAGGGCGTCGATGAGCTTGCGTCCGATGCCCAGCGACTGCCACGCCGGGTGGACGCTCAGCATCCACAACTCCCCGGCGTCCGGGGTGATGCGGTAGTTCGACCCGCCGAACGCGATGAGTTGGCCACTGCGGAGTTCGCCGACGACGAGATCGACATCTCCGGCCCACATCACCTCGAGCAGGTCGCGGACGTACGCCAGGTGCGTCTCCGAACCCGTCCAGCCCAGTTCGTCCAGGTCGATGGGTTGCAGGTCGCGGAAGGTCAGCTCGATGTCCATGTCCGATTATCCCCACAGGCGGGCGGGGCGGGACGAGCCGACGGTCGGATGGATACCCCGAGGGGCATACGATGGAGGTGTCATCAACACCCAGGAGGACCCCGTGGAGCTGCAGCCCGATGAAATGGTGTCGGTCATCAAGCGTCTCAAGCGCGCCCAGGGACAACTCGGTGGCATCGTCCGCATGCTCGAGGAGGGTCGCGACTGCCAGGACGTCGTGACGCAGCTCGCCGCTGTCTCCAAGGCTCTCGACCGGGCGGGCTTCGCCATCATTGCGCAGGGCCTGCGCCAGTGCCTCCTGGACGAGGACGGCCAGCAGTCCACGGACGTCTCCCGCCTCGAGAAGCTGTTCCTGTCCCTGGCCTGAACCAATCCGGGCCACTGGTTGCCCCAACCCTCGGGGCCGGGTTGGATGGAGGTGTGACCACGTTCCCGCTCGCCCAGGCCATCAGTCCCCTGCCACCTGACCGTCCCGTGCGCTTCGGCGTCCTGGCCACCGGGCACATTGCGCGCAAGGTCACCCGCGACATGCTGCTCGTGCCCGACGATGTCGCTGTCACCGCCGTGGGCAGTCGGACGCAGGCCTCCGCCGACGACTTCGCCTCCGAACTGTCCATCCCCCACGCCTACGGGTCCTACGAGGAACTCGCCGCGTCCGACGAAGTGGACGTCATCTACGTCACCACCCCGCACAGCCACCACGCCGAGGCCGCGAAGCTGTGCATGGACGCCGGCAAGCACGTTCTCGTCGAGAAGCCCCTCACCCCCAGCGCCGCCGAGACGCTCGACCTGGTCCAGTACGCGGCCGACAAGGGCGTCTTCCTCATGGAGGCCGTGTGGACCCGCTGCAATCCACTCATGCGCCGTGCCGCCGAACTCGTCGCCGCCGGGACGCTGGGCGACGTCCGCTGGGTGCAGGCCGCGTTCGCCTTCAAGTACTCGGGGGACGACAGCCACCGACTCGTCAACCCCGATCTGGCGGGCGGGGCCATCCTCGACCTCGGCCTTTACCTGGCCACGCTCACCCACGCCCTCATCGGGGCCCCGGACGCGTGCTCGGTGATCGGCAACCCGTTCCACACGGGGGTCGACGGAACCAGTTGCGCCACCTTCACCTGGAACGCCACCGACGCCCGTCCCCCGATCTACGCCCAGTTCATGTCGTCGCTCGAGGTCTCCACGCACCAGCAGATGGTGGTCTCGGGCACAGAGGGACGCCTGGAGATCGACAAACTGTCGAATCCGCGCCACATGCGTCTCGTGCGCGGCGAGGAGGTCGAGGAGATGGTCACGACCGCCCCCGGCTACGGCTACACCTTCCAGACCCAGGAAGTGGCTCGCTGTTTGCGCGCCGGGCTGGCAGAATCTCCTCTCGTGCCTTGGCGTGCCACGATCGAGGTGGCACAGATGCTGGACGCCTGGCGCGCGGGCATCCCCGCGGCCTGAACGGAGACGACAACTCATGGAGCACCTGGTCGGAGAGATCCGCGCCTACGCCTGGGGTTCGACGGACGCGATTCCGGCGATCCTCGGCACACCCCGCACCGGCGAACCGCAGGCCGAGTACTGGTTGGGGGCTCACCAGTCGGCACCGTCACACTTGGGGGGCACCCCTCTCGACGCGATCCTCGCGTCCCACCCGGAATGGATCGGCGAACGCAGCCGTGAGCGGTTCGGCGACGTACTGCCCTATCTCATGAAGATCCTTGCCGCAGACCAGCCGCTCAGTCTGCAGGCCCACCCCTCCCGCGCTCAGGCCGAGGAGGGGTTCACCCGCGAGAACGCCGCCGGCATTGCCCTGGACGACCCCCAGCGCACCTACAAGGACGCCTGGCCGAAGCCCGAGATCATCGTGGCGTTGACGCCCTTCGACGGGTTGTGCGGATTCGCCGACCCGCACCGGACGTGGGAACTGTTCGAGCAGCTGAAGGCGTCCGACGACGTGATGGAGCTTGTCGCGCCACTGAAGGGACGCTGCGGTGAGGCCGGCCTGGCCGAGGTGTTCCTCGAGGTCCTCAGCATGGGGCCCGACCGCCAGAACATCGTGACCGAAGTCGTCGCGGCCGCCGTACGCCAGCGCAACGCCCACGGCCCCCTCGGACGTTTCGCCCGCACCGCGATCGAACTCGACGAGTTCTACCCCGGCGACCCGTCGATCATCGCCGCCCTGCTCTGCAATCGGGTGACGCTGCAACCAGGCGAAGCCCTCTTCATGCCCGCGGCGAACATGCACGCCTATCTCAAGGGCACCGGCATCGAGGTCATGGCCAATTCCGACAACGTGCTCCGGGGTGGCCTGACGCCGAAGTACATCGATGTGGCCCAGCTCGTCGAGGTGGTGAACTTCGCGCCCGAGACGCCGGCGGTCATCTACTCCGTGGGCGTGGCCCCCGGCCTCTCGCGCTACCCCACACCCGCGCCCGAGTTCGCGCTGTGGAGACTCGACCTCGCGGACGGGATCGAGGTCGCGCTGCCGGCGTCCGATTCGGCACGGGTGCTCCTCGTCATCGAGGGCTTCCTCACGACGGACGACCCGGCGTGCACAGAGCTGCACCAGGGCGAGTCGGCCTTCCTTCCCGCAGGTGAGCACCGCTCGGTGAAGGGCAACTGCGTCGCCTTCCTCGCCGCGCCCGGCGTCTGAGGCGACTTCGGCGTCGGAACCGTCCGGGCGAGACCTGATATTTTGGAGACTGCATTTTCGCCCCTGTAGCTCAGTTGGTAGAGCAACCGCCTTGTAAGCGGTAGGTCGCGGGTTCAAATCCTGTCCGGGGCTCAAGAAAAGAAAGGGACGACGTGGCCGCCGAACCGAGCAAGTGGGAACAGATCGTGGCCGCCGACCCCGGTCACTCGATCCGCTACATCCAGCGCTTCCGCGACATGGCCGCCAACGGTCACGACCTCGACGGCGAAGCCCGGATGATCGACGCGATGGTCCCCCGCAACGCACGCATTCTGGACGCGGGCTGCGGCCCCGGACGCGTGGGTGGCCGCCTCCACAACCTGGGCCACACCGTGGTCGGCGTGGATGTCGACCCCGCCCTCATCCAGGCTGCCCACCACGACCACCCCGGACCCACCTGGCTGGTCGGCGACCTGGCCGACCTCGACCTGCCCGCCCGCGGCATCACTGAGGGATTCGACGCCATCGTGTGCGCGGGCAATGTCATGGGCTTCCTCGCGCCGTCGACGCGCACAGAGGTGTTGCGACGCTTCGCGTCCCATCTGGCACCCACCGGACGCGTGGCCATCGGCTTCGGCCAGGGACGCGGCTACGACTTCGGCGCGTTCATGCGGGACGCGGACGCATCAGGTCTGCGGACGGAACTCGTCCTGTCGACGTGGGACCTTCACCCCTTCGTGGACGGCTCGACGTTCCTGGTCGCCGTCTTCGGACGCGCCTGATCAGACCGACTTGGCCTTGCGCGACTCGTTCCAGAAGTACGACACCATCACGAACGCGATCAGGCCCATCGCCACGTAGCTCGAGACCTTGGCGTACTGCTTGAGGGCGGCGACGGCCGGCTCACCGATCGCGTAACCCAGGCCGATGTAGAAGGCCAGCCACGCGGCGGACGCCAGGGCGTCCAGCATCATGAATCGACGGAGGCTCATCCCCGACGCCCCGGCGAGCACGAAGATCACCTGCATCAACGGCAGCGGGATCGGGATGTAGGCCGCGAAGATCCCCAATGCCCCCCACCGGTTCGCCCAGCGTTCGGCACGGTCGTAGTTGCGCTTGGCTCTCGCGGAGCGGCCCGACCAGACTTCGATGATCCCGCGTCCCCACAGCTTGCCGGCCCACCAGAAGATCCAGTCGAACTTGATGCTCATCGCGATGCCGGCGAAGTACGACAGGAACCACCACCAGGGAGCCTCGCCCACCCGGTGCATGGCGCCGACGGCGGCCGCCCCGCTGCGGCTGCCCGTCAGGGCCACCAGAAGAGTGGGATCGAGGCCCAGCAGCCAGGCACGCAGTGGCAGCATGACCAACCCGAAGACACCCATGAAACCCATCCAGCTCATGCATGCGATGTCGGCGCGGGTGGGCTTGTGCTTCCACGGCATGCCGTCGTTGTCCCACCATTCCTTCTCCAATGCAGGCGTGGCGGGGGCTGACGGATCCGGCACTGGATCGGCGTTCGGCGTTGCCGGGAAGGGGTACTCCCCGGGCTCAGGTGCCTCCTCAGCTCGATCACTCACCCACGAAGCCTACCCCGCCTCCGCTGACGCACCTCGTCCCCGAGTGCCGCAGCAGCCAGTCGTGCGTCCACGATCGTGGACGCACGCCGGATCGCATCGGACAGTTCCCGCTCCGACTGACCGGGGGTGATGGCGTGCATGATCGTCGCCGTGCGGGCCTGCGCCTCGGTCAGGCCCTGCACGATGACCTGGATGCCGCGGCGTCCGAGGATCTTCACGACGTCCCTCAGGCCCTCGGCCCCGGACGCGTCCAGGACGGTCATCCGGTGGCAGCGCAGGATCACGACGTCCACGTCCTCGACAGAGACCACCTCTTCGACGAACCTGCGTGCGTCCAGGTAGAAGAGCGCGCCGTCCAGTCGGTAGATCGCGATCCGGTCTCGCAGGTATTCCTGCTCGGGAGTGAAATCGATGAGTCCCTCGTGGGTGTCTGCGGGCAGGTGCTGGCGCCAGGCCACCGAATTGTTGGCCATGTGACGCAGGCTCAGCACTGCGGCCATGCCCATGCCGAGCAGGACCGCGGCCACCAGGTCGAGGAGGACCGTGCAGCCCAGGGTGAGCAGGAACACGTTGCGGTCGGCGCGGGTGGTGCGGGTGATCGTCCTGGCGAGGCCGAGGTTGACCATCCTCACGGCGGTCATCACCAGCACCCCGCCCAAGGCGGCCATGGGGATCAACGCCACGACCGGCCCCAGGAAGCGCATCACCACCAGCAGGACGATGGCGTGCACGACGGCCGCCATCCGCGTCCGGGCACCGGACCTGACGTTCACGGCCGTGCGCGCGATGGCACCCGTGGCGGGGAGCCCACCGAACACGGCGGACGCCAGGTTCGCGAGCCCCTGGCCCACGAGTTCGCGGTTCGGGTTCGACTTCGACAGGTCGGGTCGCATGCCGTCGGCGACCCGTGCAGACAGCAAGGACTCCAGCGCGGCGAGGGCGGCGACCGCCAGCGCGGACGGCGCGAGATTGCGCATGATTGCGAGATCGAGCGCCGGGAGCACGGGACTCGGAAGGCTCGTCGGAAGGGCGCCGATGCGTCCTGTGGTGAGGTTCGCCAGCTCGACGAGCAGCGTCGCGACGATGATCGAGACCAGCGAGATCGGGACGCTTCGCGCGAACCGCTGCCCGAGCAGGTGCAGCACGACGACGATGGCGGTCACCGCCAGAGGCACGACGGCGGCGTCCCAGTGGGTGTGCACGACGGTCTGGTAGGCCGCGACGAGCGACGACTCGGAGGTTCCCTTGGGTGAGCCCAGCACGAGCGGCAACTGCTGGAGGAAGATGATCACCCCGATGCCCATGGTGAAGCCCTCCACGACCGGCCACGGAATGATGTCGACCGCCCGACCCACTCCCGCCAGGCCCATGACCAGCACGATCAGGCCGGCCATCAGGGCGAGCAGGGGCACCTGCCCCACGCCATACTGGGCGATCACGGGCAGCAGGACCACGGTCATCGCACCCGTCGGCCCGGACACCTGCAGGTGGCTGCCGCCGAAGACAGCCGCAACGAGGCCCGCGACCACAGCGGTCACGAGACCGGCCGTCGCGCCCATCCCGGACGCGACGCCGAAGCCCAGCGCCAGCGGGAGCGCGACGATCCCGACCGTCAGTCCGGCGATCAGGTCCTTGCCCCAGGACCTCGGCAGGTCACGGTAGTCCGAAGGTGTGGGCCACAAGGCGGCGAGCCCCACCACGTGGCCCCCCACCGCCCCGCGGGCGTGGGCGATCCTCTCCGCCGTCGTGTGCTCTCGCGGTTGGACCCTGTGGTCGTGCGGCACTTCCCAGCCCGTCCCTCGTGTCGCGGCGCGACCCGGAAGCCCCGCCTTGGTGATGTGTGCCTGCCTGTGCGTCCGCTCAGACCAGCACTGCGCGGGCACGTTCGAATGCATCGACTGCCCGCTGCAGGTCAGCCCGGGTGTGGGCGGCCGACATCTGCGTCCGGATGCGCGCCTTGTCCCTCGGTACCACCGGATAGCTGAACGCCCGGACGTAGACCCCGTCCGCGAGGATCAGGTCGGCCATCCGCGCCGCCAGCGCGGCGTCCCCGATCATGACGGGGACGATGGGGTGGTCGCTCTCGGGGATCTCGAAGCCACGCGCGGTCATCTCGGCACGGAACCACGCGGTGTTCTCGCGCAGTGTCGCGAGGAGGTCGTCGGACGATGCCAGCAGGTCGAGCGTTGCGAGCGCTGCCCCCACGATGGCAGGCGCCACCGAGTTGCTGAAAAGGTAGGGACGCGACCTCTGCCGCAGCAGTTCGACGATTTCCGTGCGCGCACAGGTGAACCCACCGGACGCCCCGCCCAGCGCCTTGCCCAGCGTCCCGGTGTGGATGTCGACCCGATCGGTGACCCCGAACCGTTCGGGCGTCCCGGCGCCGTGCTCGCCCACGAAGCCGACAGCGTGGGAGTCGTCGACCATCACGAGTGCGTCGTACTGCTCGGCCAGCGAGCAGACCTCGTCCAACGGAGCCACGAGGCCGTCCATCGAGAACACGCCGTCGGTCGCGATGACGCGGCGGCGCGCGTCCTTCGCGGTGAGGAGTTGCGCCTCAAGATCGGCCATGTCGCGGTTGCGGTAGCGATAGCGCGCCGCCCGTGAGAGTCGGACGCCGTCGATGATGGACGCGTGGTTGAGCTCGTCCGAGATGATGGCGTCCTGGTCGTCGAACAGCACCTCGAACAGGCCGCCGTTGGCGTCGAAGCAGGACGAATAGAGGATCGTGTCCCAGCCGTCCGCCGGCCCCCGGAGAAAACCGGTCAGACGACGTTCAAGTTCCTGGTGCAGCGTCTGCGTCCCGCAGATGAACCGCACGGACGCCATCCCGAACCCCCAGAGGTCGAGGGTCTCCCTGGCGGCCTCGATGAGAACCGGCGAATCAGCGAGGCCGAGGTAGTTGTTGGCGCACAGGTTGAGCACCTCGTCCTTGCCACCGACCACATCGATCCAGGCCGACTGGGCGCTGGTGAGGGCCGCCTCGTGCTTGTAGGTGCCGTCCCGCCTGATCTGGTCGAGTTCGGCCGTGAGCTGCTCGCGGATCGATCCGTACATGGCTTCCTCCTCAGTCCCAGGCCATGATGACCTTGCCGCCGTGTCCCGAACGGGCTGCGGCGAATGCGGCTTCGTGGTCGGTGTGGTCGAACCTGTCGGTGATGACGCCCGACACGTCGAGACCCGACTCCAGGAGCACACTCATGGCGTACCACGTCTCGAAGATCTCGCGTCCGTAGACGCCCTTGATCGTCAGCATCGAGAAGACGATCTTCGAGAAATCGAGCGCGATCTCGCGACTGGGGATCCCGAGCATGGCGATGCGTCCGCCGTGGGTCATGTTGGCGATCATCTCCTGCAGTGCCGGGCCCGCGCCCGACATCTCCAGACCGACGTCGAAGCCCTCGCGCATGCTGAGCCGTCGTTGGACGTCTGCGATCCGCTCGCGACCGACGTTGATCGTGGTGCCCACCCCGAGACGGGACGCGAGCGCGAGCCGTTCGTCGGACAGGTCGGTGATGACGACGTGGCGCGCCCCGGCGTGATTGGCGACCAGCGCGGCCATGATGCCGATCGGCCCGGCGCCCGAGACCAGCACATCCTCACCCAGGCACGAGAACTGCAGTGCCGTGTGGACGGCATTCCCGAAGGGGTCGAAGATCGCGGCGACATCGACGGGCACGGGCGTCCGGTGGACCCAGACGTTGGACGCCGGCATCACGATGTACTCGGCGAACGCTCCGTCGACCTGGACGCCGATGCCCCGGGTCTTGATGCAGAGGTGCCGCTTGCCGGCGAGGCACGCGCGGCAGCGTCCACAGACGAAGTGACCTTCGGCCGACACGAACATGCCGACCTCGAGGTCGTCCACGGCCGAGCCGATCCCGACGATGTCTCCGCAGAATTCATGGCCGACGATCAGCGGCGCGGTGATGTTCGCCTGCGCCCAGCCGTCCCAGGAGTCGATGTGCAGGTCTGTGCCACAGATGCCGGTGCGGCGGACCTTGATGAGCACCTCGTTCGGACCGGGAACGGGGGTGGGAACCTCGGTCAATTCGAGGCCCGGACCTGCGTGGGTCTTGACGAGCGCCTTCACGTGATCTCCTCCTGAGCCGATGCTATCGCCCTGCCTCCGGCGGTGAGGGGGCCCGCCTCGGCCCCACTGCCGGATGATGTGTCGACTTGTGCACCAATGACGGTGCACAAGTCGACACAACCTCCACCCCTGAAGCTGGTGCCGTCCCCGTCAGTGAAGCCGACGACACCTGCGGCACGCGCGCAGCGTGCCCTGCCACCCACGCACCTGAAGCGCTGCGGCTGTCTGCCCCGCGACCATGCACGGGCTGGTGGCCACCTCGCCCCAGCCGTAACGCAGTGTGAAGAGGCCCAAGCCGACTGCATGCGCGTTGTCGCGCTCGCGATCACGCTGCCGCCGCGAGCCGCCGTGGAACTCGGCCCCGTCCAGCTCGACCGCGAGTCTGAACTCTTCGTACAGGACGTCGATGACCGCCCCAATTCCCCTCACCTGCCGGAGTCCGCGTGGAAGACCGTGAGCACGCTCGACATCGACGAGGTAGCGGCGCTCCAGCGCGCTGCGCGACCCCGTTGCGGTGTCTCCGATGATCTCCAGCAGAAGGGGTCTTCGTGGCTGAGCTCGACGTTCCGTGAGCTTCTGCCGGATCCTGTCAGCGGTCGTGAGGCCCGATCCGACAGATTCCCCGATGAGTGACGACATCGCATCGATCGTCATGTCCGGGTCGCCGCAGACATCCAGCAAGGTGTCCTCCACTGACGTCCGCGCAAGGACGCGCTTCGGGTGGCGACCGATCGAGTCGGCTCGGAATCGGTAGGGATAGTCACTGCGACGACGCCCGTGTTGAAGCCAGATGTCAATGACGGGAGGTTCGTCGACCCTCATCCGCCAGAGTCGGGCTGCAGCCAAACCGCCCACCATGGCGCCGTCACCACCAAGCAGGACCCCGCCCCAGGCAAGTGCTCCAAAGGTGGGCTGTTGCAGCCCCAGGTAGTACAGGCCACGAGCGTGCCGCTGCCACCGGCCTCCACAGAGACGCTCAATCTGCCGCCTCCCGAGCCCCATCCGTGTGACCTGGTCGTGGTTCAGGTAGCCGCCCTGGCCCACTGCAAGATCTATGAGGGCCTGGGGCGGATCATGGGGCGTCAGCACTCTCATGTTGTGGTTGAACAGGTCCGATCCTGGTCAGCACAGCCGGAAACTGTGGACAACGTGGTGGTTGTGTCGACTTGTGCACCAATGACGGTGCACAAGTCGACACAACCTCCCGCCTATGCTGAATCTGTGGCCGTGAGTGTGTTCGACATGTTCAAGATCGGCATCGGGCCGTCGTCATCGCACACGGTCGGCCCGATGCGGGCGGCGTACGAGTTCGCGACTGCTCTGGTGGCACGTCCGGACGCAGGATCGATCACCCGCGTCCTGGCCGAGCTCTTCGGTTCGCTGGGCGCCACGGGTCATGGGCACGGCTCGCGTCCGGCGGTGATGCTGGGGCTGGAGGGTGAACTCCCCGAGACGGTCGACACCATCCGGGCGCCACTGCGAGCCGCCGAGATCACCGCGAACGCGGAACTCCTGCTGGGCGGGCGGTTCCCCATCCCGTTCGACACCGACGAAGACCTCGTCCTCCACCGCAACCGGACGCTGCCCGGCCACCCCAACGGCATGATCTTCACGGCCTTCAGAGGCGACGAGGTGGTCGCGTCCACGACCTACTACTCCATCGGCGGCGGCTTCGTCCTGACCGACGACGGCTCGGGTCATCCGCGCATCGTCGAGGACACCACCCCCGTGCCGTTCCCGTTCCGGTCGGGGGACGACCTCCTGGCCCAGTGCAGCGACCACCGCCTCACGATTCCCGAACTCATGCTCGCCAACGAGATGGCCCTCGGACGCACCGAGCCCGAGATCCGGGCCGGGCTGCACGCCATCTGGGACGTCATGGTCGGCTGCATCCACGCGGGCTGTGCGACGTCCGGGGTGCTGCCGGGCGGGTTGCGCGTCCGGCGACGGGCGCAGCGCCTCTACCGCGACCTGATCGCCCGCGACACCCACCCCACCCAGATCGCCGACCCCCTCGCGGCCGTCGACTGGCTGACCCTGTGGGCGCTGGCGGTCAACGAGGAGAACGCCGCAGGCGGACGCGTCGTCACCGCCCCCACGAACGGTGCCGCCGGGATCGTCCCGTCCGTCCTCCACTACCTCACGACCTTCCTTCCCCCGGTCGGCGACCCAGTGGTCGACTTCCTCCTGACGGCCGGTGCGGTCGGCGCCATCTATCAACAGACTGCGTCCATCTCGGGCGCCGAGGTCGGCTGCCAGGGAGAGGTCGGTGTGGCCTGTTCGATGGCCGCGGCCGGAGCCTGTCAGGTCTGGGGCGGGACGCCTCAGCAGGTCAGCAACGCCGCCGAGATCGGGCTCGAACACCATCTGGGCCTCACCTGTGACCCGGTGGGAGGGCTCGTCCAGATCCCCTGCATCGAACGCAACGCGGTGGCCAGCGTCCAGGCCATCACCGCGGCCCGTCTCGCCCTGGCGGGTGACGGCGTCCAGCAGGTGACCCTCGACCAGGTCATCCGCACCATGATGGAGACCGGGGCCGACATGAAGGTCAAGTACAAGGAGACGGCCCGAGGCGGACTCGCCGTCAACATCGTCGCCTGCTGATCTCCGAGGGGGAGGACGACCTCCCCCTGACCCCCACCGCCGAGGGGGAGGACGACCTCCCCCTGACCCCCCCGCCGAGGGGGAGGACGACTTCCCCTGAGCGGGATCCGATCAATTCCGCCGGAGTGTGACCGAATTTCAGAAGACGTGTGAGACACTT
>ERZ795044.3509-NODE-3509-length-13135-cov-8.079205_pt1 | contig 13135 bp, 12 predicted proteins | sample MGYA00375128_ERZ795044 | MGnify/ENA primary metagenome ERZ795044 (study PRJEB30173, sample SAMN05720213) | anaerobic digester metagenome | isolation source: active sludge of municipal wastewater-treating anaerobic digesters | place: USA | collected 2014-12-22 ... | reverse complement strand
GAGATAAGTCCTCGTGACTGGAGTTCAGACGTGTGCTCTTCCGATCTCAATTCAGCTGGGCAGTTCGGCATTGATCAATGCATCTGGCTTTGTTTTTAAGCCTACGCATTTTGAAGATGGAGATAATATTGTAGTTGTTTGGCCACAGGCCAGAACCACTCCTCATATATCAGACAGTCTTACTTTTCATATCTATTATGTTTCTCTGCTTGGTGGTTTAACAAACATAGCCGAAGAACCGGTTATTATCAGTCCAAACCCTTTAAACGATTTTGTTGCCCTCGAAATTCCGTTAAATATTGCTGCTAAACAGGTAAGAATTGTCGATATGTTGGGACGAACGGTCATTAAATTGAACGAAGGGTTCAACTATATTCCAACTTCCGACTGGACTCCGGGTATGTACATTCTGCAATACACAGACAAATCCGGTAAGCCCGTTAGTAGAAGGTTGATTAAAAGGTAAGTGGAAATTGGTAAGTTGTGATTAGCACTGTACACCGGATTGAATGTGTTATTAGTTATTCGTTATTAACTATTCGTCCCTATCTTTGTTCTTTCTAAAATTATGGAACAAAAAAACCTCGAAGGAGGCTATTGCCGCAGTTTAACAGCTTATGAAAGATTGATCACCCGTGAAGTGAAAGTGGGTGATCTTATCATTGGCGGAAATCATCCGATCAGGATTCAGTCGATGACGACAACTGATACGATGGATACAATTGCAACTGTTGAGCAGAGTATCAGAATGATCGATGCCGGTTGCGAACTGGTTCGCATTACAGCGCCAAGTCTGAACGATGCAAAAAATTTAGCTAACATCCGAAACGAACTCAAGAAACGTGGCTATACGGTTCCTTTGATCGCTGATATTCATTTCACACCAAATGCTGCAGAAGCTGCTGCAAGAATCGTTGAGAAAGTTCGTGTGAATCCGGGAAACTATGCAGACAAAAAGAAATTTGAAACGATAGACTATTCCGATTCAACTTATGAAGAAGAACTTGATCGCATCCGTGAACGATTTGTTCCACTCGTAAAGATCTGTAAAGAATACGGAACCGCTATGCGAATCGGAACTAACCATGGCTCTTTAAGTGACAGGATCATGAGTCGCTATGGAGATACTCCATTGGGCATGGTTGAATCAGCTTTGGAATTTTTACGTATTTGTGAAGATGAAAATTATTTCAATATCGTTTTGTCGATGAAGGCAAGTAATCCGCAGGTGATGGTTCAAGCCTATCGTTTGTTGATTGCGAAAATGAATTCTGCCGGTATGAATTATCCACTACATCTCGGAGTAACAGAAGCCGGTGAAGGAGAAGACGGACGAATTAAATCTGCAGCAGGTATCGGAACATTACTTGAAGATGGTATTGGCGATACTATTCGTGTTTCGTTAACAGAAGATCCGGAATTTGAGATCCCTGTTGCTAAAGCACTTGTTGACCGGTATTCAAAGCGTAAAGTTCTATCTAAACCAATTCACGACATTACAATTACCGGAAAATTGAATATTGAATCGGATCTTCAATTATCATATTCACCATTTGAATATCAAAGAAGAAAAAGTACTCCTGTTGGAAATTTTGGCGGACATGATGTCCCCCGGGTAATTGCAGATTTAAGTGGGCTTGAAAACATTTCTGCTGCAGCATTATTTTCATGTGGATATCAATATGTAGTTGATGCTGACAAATGGAATATCGGCGACCAGGCTTGTGATTATATTTTCACCGGAAACAATCAGGTAGACTTTGATATTCCCGGAACACTGGGAGTTATTGTGAATCAAAAATCGTGGGAGCAAAACAGGATCAGAAATTATCCGCTTTTTACTTTTAACGAATATCTGGATTCAGAACTAAGATCAGCTTCATTGAACTTTGTTTTAGTTACAATTGAAGATATTTTTAGCGATACATTTAATTCAATAAAAAAATTCAGTTCAACTACAGTTTTAGTTTTTGAAACAGAAAATGAACATGGCATGGCTGAACAGCGCCGGATGTTTATTGAATTAAACAGATGTAAAATTGATTTACCTGTTATCATCCGCAGATCATATTCTCTTGACAACGTCGATGAAATCTCGCTTTATGCATCAACAGATAATGGCGCATTGTTCCTTGATGGTTTTGGTGATGGAATCTGGATCTCAGCTCCTCGCATTACTGCAAGAAAGCAATTGAATTCAACAGCTTTTGGAATTCTTCAGGCAAGCAGAACAAGAATATCTAAAACAGAATACATCAGTTGTCCGAGTTGTGGCCGTACATTATTCGACTTGCAGGAAACAACAGCAAAGATCCGAACAAGAACTGATCACTTAAAGGGAATTAAAATTGGGATAATGGGGTGTATAGTGAATGGTCCCGGAGAAATGGCAGATGCTGATTATGGATATGTCGGAACCGGAGTTGGAAAGATCACACTCTATAAAGGAAGAGAAGTTGTCTCAAGAAACATAGACTCTGAAAAAGCTGTAGACGAGTTGATCAATCTTATCAGGGAAAACGGAGATTGGGTAGAGCGAAGAAGTTAGAATTTTAAAGTTTCTCTATTACAACAATTAATTGCATTCCTGTTTTGGTCTTTTCCATAAATTTACGAAGTACACTATTTAAAAACGAAGGCAGGTAAGTAGGTCCGACAAAATAATGGTGATCAACTACTTTATAGTTATTTATTACGCCATTTAATTTGAAAGACTTCAAGTCGAATTCGAAAAGATGGTATGGCGGATGCATCGGACTAATATTTGCCACAAAAGGCTGAAACGTAAATTTGTAGAATAGATTAAAAATTTTGTTTACAGTCCATGAAGAATTAGGAACTTCAATTTCAATTTTGCCACCTTTCTTAACGTATTGAAGAGCTTGTTTCAAGCTTTCAGAGGGCGAAGCGAGGTGCTCAAGTACAGCACCCATATTTATGTAATCAAAATAGTCATTCTGAAATTTTGCATTTTCAATAGAGCTCCGGACTATTCTTGATTCGGGTATTCCGGTTTTTTTTATAGCATAATCACAAAATTCTTCTGATGGTTCTACTCCTATTACATCCAGTCCGGCATCAAGCATTGCTTTCATTGCAAAACCAACACCGATACCAATGTCCAGAATTTTTCCATTCTGGCCCCCGTACCTGGTTGCTTTCAGTACTCTTGCATTATTACCGATGATATCGGGTTTAAAATAGCTTTCATTCCAATATTCAGCAGGTTCTACTCCATAATGATCCTGAATATTTATCGGCAATGGTTGCGGATTAGAAAAGATCAATCCACAGTTCATGCATTTCTGAATTGAAGTGATCAATGCAGGTTTTCGCCTCGGATTTTTACCTTGAGAACGATCCATCCTTCGACCTACCATTTTAAACCTGGTAGATGGACATTTACACATATCACATTCAGTGATATACCTGAATTTATAGGAGATTTCTTTCAATCGTGTCGTTGAATTATTCTACAAAGAACAAAAAAGAATTGAACAATCCATGGGGTTATCAAACTTTTAAGGCACCCTTTTGACTTTATTTTTTGATGTAATTCTGGAGAGCCTTAACATATCCTTCAAATGCTGCGATTCCTTTCATTGTAATTTGTACGGTTGTCAATGGATAATTATCACGGAAAGTTTTCTCAACGGAAATGTAACCAGCCTCACTCAATTTTGAGATCTGCACACTCAAGTTTCCTGCTGTGGCTCCTGTCTTTTCCTTCAAATAAGAAAACTCCGCCTCTTTTACGCCGATGAGTACCGACATAATTGCGAGGCGAAGTTGCGAATGTAAAAGTGGATCTAATTCATCAAACATATTCACTGTGTTAGTATTCAGGAAGCTTTCTTAAACTTATTCTTGAGCATATGTCCTGGTATTATGTAACCAAGCAGTACGGCAAAGGCAAGGGCAATTAATTGCTGTTCAAAAAAAAGAAAGAAAGAAAAAGCTGCAAGGATCCAGTTGATGATCCCGCCTACAATGAGAGGTTTAAATTTCAATGCTCCTCCGGAAATAAATAACCAGAAGCCATACACTATCATTACCATCGGATAAGTATTTAATTGCAACTTCGACATGAAGAAGAGTACCATAAATAGTGAAACTAAAAATGATACCAATACATATTTCATCAATGAATCGATATATGATTTCACTTTAACTTTCTTTTCCTGTCTGCTGCCATAGATTGAAGTAACTATTCCGGCGGCCGGCATTAAGATCATCCAGCCTATATATGGATATTCATAATCGATCTTCAACAGAACAAAATTCAGAACCGTTGCAGCAAAAACTGTCCACCCCCAAAGCAGAAAATAAAAGCTCTCATCTTCCACTTCATGTTGGGCTGTCCTTATCATTCGTTCGATAAGTTCAAGACCTTGTTCAGAATTAATTATTTTATCATTTTCCATATTATTTCTTTTAAAGAATTATGAAACACTATACCTTTTATTTGCATTGCTCTAAAAGTTGTTCAGTTACTGCTTGTCCCCAATGAGGAACGATCTTATTTATCGGTTTTTCAGCTTTAAATTTATCCAACGCAGTCTGAAGAACAGGTAAAGCTTTATCTTTTCCACCACCATAATTTGCAGGAGTGTAAAATAGTCCGGAACCTTTCAGAAAATATGCACGTGGATTTTCCGGATTTAACATCAGCGATCTTTCAGTAAGCATTCCTGATTTAGGTCCAAGTTTTTGCCCTCGAGTCATCGGATCGATACTGATCTTCATTGAATTCACCCATGACTGAATCACAACGATCTCAGAGTTGTCAGGACTGATTTCATCAGCACGATTGATAATTGCTTCGGCTTTATCAAAGTACTCGTCCTTCTTTGCAGGAGTTTCCTGTTTCATGCCGATCATTACAGTGCAGAAAGCCTGGTAATACAACGGTAGCCATTCAGTAAGATTTGCATTTGCAATCCGTTCGAAGGTATTATTCGCAACGCTGTATGTTGTAATTTCTGTTGCAGAGTCGAGCATTGCAACATTTCTTTCCATGACAGCCATATATTTCGGATCACCTGCTTTTGAAGAAATGGAGATCACACTGATTAGGAGAATAAAAAGAATCTTTTTCATGAGTTTTTTGTTTTGAAGTAGTGTATGAGTATTACTTAATTGAATTTATCAGAATCATCTTTTTGTGAACCAATATTGACGAACATTCCTATAAAGAAAAATCTCGCTGATGTCGGTCCAACTTCCTGTCTTCTTGAACCATCGGAAGAATAATTATAGGAGAAAACATTTTTCACTCCCGGCACATTGTTAACGGAGAATACAAGTACCGTGAATGATTTTTTAATACTTGTAAGGTAACTGAAACTCACACTCAGGTTATGATAATCACGGGTGCGGTCACTAAGAAAGTCAGGATTATTGGGATTGTAATATGGCCGACCGGTGCTATATCCGTATGTGAGACTCGGCGCTAAACTTATCTTTGGAAAGAAATATTTGAACACTATACTACCTGTATGATTCGCAGCAAAAGTTGGCATTGCTTCCTTTTCAAAATTATTGTACAATCTTTTTGTATCGAGAAAAGAATATGAGATCCAGTAATCAGCTCTTTTAATTGTTTTCTTATCACGATAAAAAAATTCAATTCCTCTTGAATGTCCGTATCCATTATTCGTTCCCGAAAAATTATTCTGATTTAAGTAGAACAAGTTGCTGTAATCTTTATAATATGTTTCTATTCTATAAGTACGTTTATCACTTACATATTGATAATTCAGAATGTAATGCGTTGCCTGTTCGAAATTCAAACCGGTATTTGTATAACTCAGTATGTTATTTTTTTGCGGCACTTGGTAAAAATCGCCGTATGCAAAAGAGAACTGACTGAATTCACCGGTTTTATATGCCAGCGAAATTCTTGGAGCAAGATTTTGTTTACTCAGGATTTCAGAATTCTCTCCTCTGAGTCCAATTCTTGAAACCAGTTTCGTAGTTATGTAAAGATCTGCTTCGACAAATGCTGCAGTATATTTTTCTTTGAATTCAGTTGATGAGAATGTGGAGTAAGCTGTTGAACTATTCACATTTTGAAATTCTCCACCAAATCGTATGACAGAAAGTTCGCTGATAGGATGAGAAAAAGATAATCTTGTTTCAAGAAATGAATTTTTATTCTGAATCGGAAAATCATTTATAAAAATGAAATCTTTATTATCACTATAAGATGCAGCAGCATTTAATGTCCATGATTTCAAAACTATTTCTTTATAAGACAGGGAAGAATAAAAATTATTGTTGCGTAAACTAAAATCATATTTTCTTTCCAAGAGTGGATCTGCTGTATCAGAAACTGCAAGCGCAAGTTCATTCCATGAATAAGAAGCAAATGCTTTCAGCAATCCTGTCTTGGAAGTTTTATGACGCATAATGAAAGATCCGTTAGCAGCACGTGGTGATTTTTTCCAGTCGCGGTTCTGTGAAAACAATTTAAAATATGGACCAAGATCTGTGTAACCGCCAAAAACTCCGATTGATGTTTTTTTATTTTTAAGAAGTTTTGTTGTACCTCCACTTAATCCTATTGACATGACGCCGATATTTGTCATACTTTGATCAGGGAAATCCTGTGATTCCAGAATTAAAACAGACGACATAGCTTGACCGTATTGCGCCGAATAACCTCCGCTACTGAATGAAGTTCCTTTGAAAAGGAAAGGAGAAAATCTTCCACGTTGTGGTACATCAGGAACCGAAGAGAAATATGGATTGTCGACGAGTAAACCATCGATGTATGTTTTTGTTTCCGATGCATCGCCACCTCGAACAAAGAGTCCTTCTCTTTCACCTACTAAACCTGTACCCGGTAATGTTTGTATTGCACCATAGATATCACCGGAAGCTCCGGCTGTTGTAACAATGTCGAGCGGACGAAGCATTACCATTTTCTTTTCATCACTTGCTTCGAAAGAACCTGCGGAGATGGTTACCGTTTTCAATTCACTCACTGCATCTTTTAAAATGATATTGATAGAGAGTGGTTGTGATGACAAAGAAATTTTTTGTTCAAATGCCTGAAAGCCGATTGAAGTAGCGGCCAGGATTTTTTCTCCTGTCTCTGTTGTTTCGAAAGAATATTTTCCGGCTGCATCGGAAGTTGCGCCATCATAAGTGTCTTTGATGAAAATGTTAACGCCCGGAAGACTTACACCTTTTGAATCTTTCACAGTCCCGGTAATGGTAGTCTGTGCCGAAGCGATTATCTGTATAAGTAACAAGCTAAATAGAAGGAGTAGTTTTGTTTTCATATTCCAAATGCTTGGCAAACATAAATTAGTTTACATTATAAACCAAATTAAATGCACGAAAAATTTGTCTTTTATTGTATTTGAGATGTTTATGGGTTTGGGTATTTCAGAAAAAAATTAAACACGGAGAAAAAGGAGTAAAAAAGGGAGAAAAAGGAGAATAAGAGGTTAATGTCTTTCGCAGCAGTCCATTTCATTTCACTTCACTTCACTTCATTTTACTTCATTTTACTTCATTCAATTTTTCTCCCTTTTTTCCTCCTTTTTCTCTGTGTTTAAAAAAATATTACCCAATCACACTGTCAACCCAGCTTTTCCCCCACTCCGACATTTCCTCTTCAGTCCATAATTCAGGGAAAAACACCCGGCGCTGGAAACGCGGAGGCAGATATTTTTGCCAGTTCGTTCCACCGGTTGCTTTGATGTCTTCCGGATCTTTTTGCAGATAACGGACTGCAGATTTATAATGACTTAATGGCCAGTTGATATTGACGCAAACATCTAATGTCCTTAATGCTGCTATCAACTTCGGATTACTTTTTTCTGCTTCAGGAAGTTTGTTATATAGCGTATGAAAATTAGTTGCAACTCTTTGCTTTGCCAAAGATATCAGAGTGTCAGAATATTTCTGCTCAAATTGTTCGAGAGTCAATGTCTTTTTCCCTGTTGCTAATTCTGTCGCGCCTGCTTTCCAGTAGATGAATTCAAACATTTCTTCAATCGAAGAAGTTGAATTGAATTTATCGCGATGATCTTTACTCACCAAACGAATGAATTCTGTTGAACAGATCTCTATCATTCTGTATTGAGCGCTTTGGAAACCACTTGCAGGAAGCAAACTCATTCTGAATTTTAAAAATTGCTGATGCTCCATTCCATCCACCATGATATCGAATGAACGAATGAGGTTTTCAAAGTATGAATTGATGCGTGTTAAACGTGCAATAAAAAATTTAGCATCCAGATTTTCTTTTGCAGCTATCTGATCGAATTCATGCAGGCATAATTTGAAATAAAGTTCTGTGATCTGATGATACATAATAAAAATATGTTCATCCGGAAAACTTGTCTTTGGATTTTGCAGCGACAACAAAGTATCGACATGAATATAATCCCAGTAGGTAAGAAAATCTGCATACAACAATCCATCAAGATAAGACAGCAGATCCTGTCCCATGGCATTGTACTTTTTCTCCAGCTCTTCTATTCGTTTGGCAACTTCGGGTTTGATTTCCATGGGGACAAGGTCGGAAAAAAAATCAATTCCTTGGAAGTTGTTACTGGGAAAGGATTCAGGTTTACAGGATACGCAATTTCCTTAGGAGCAAACAAACAGCTTATTGAATTGATAATTTTTGATTTGCATCTCCCGACCCCAGAGGGGTCACATATTGGTAGAAAAAAAATATGATTGTAATCACGACCCCAGCGGGGTCGCATATGAAAACGCCATGCAACATGCAACGAAAATAAAATTTATTTTTTCAAATGAAACAGATTGCCCAATCACATACGACCCCTCCGGGGTCGTGTTCACGAAAAACATTCGTTTTTCTACCAACATGTGACCCCGCTGGGGTCGGGCGTCGAATCATGCGACCGATATACAATTCTATTGAATCAAGATGACAAACCCAGAAGGGTCACATTTTGGCAGAAAAAAAAATGTTTTTAATCATACCCCCCTTCTGGGTGGGGATTCGCATCGAGTTTATGATAAATAATTTATGAAGTAATTTCTGAAAAATTAAAAGTTACCTATTGCAGGTTGACTTGTCAGGAAAGTATAATAACGTCCTTCTAACAAATTTCCATTTACTCAAGAACTTTTGACATATTGATACTTTCTCTTTACCAATGACAAATCCTTATTTCACTATAGCCGGCGGCCCTGCAAGATTCGAATAATCCACAAGATCCATCTTTATCGAACCAACCATAATATCTGTCTGAACCCGAACCGGAATTTTATTCTGGTCATCGCTTACCCAGATCGTCATGTCTTCCTGGTCTTTGAATACACGACCTTGTTGAAGCATTGGACGGAGTTTGATGCAACGGAAATTTCCTTTTTTGCTGGAGACGATTTCTCTTCCAAGGAATTTTAGATTCAATGGAATAACTGCATCATCTAAATATCCTGTGACTTCAAAAATATCACCTTCTTTTGCTGATGTGAAATCAATTGTCCGCGCATAGTAGAATGCAGAAACTAGATCTTGTGTATTATCAGGAATAGCGATCGTTGCTTTTTCACTTTTTGCAGAATCAGAATAATGATTGAAGCTGACATTCTGATTGATGATATATCCACCTTCATTTACACGTCGGATAAACAACCACGGAATCATTGCGTCTCTGTCTACGATACTTTCATAACGATCGCGAACCTTGAAAAACCAATCGAATGCTCCGACAGATTTACCACTTCCTACGAAATGATAACAATCGCGGCCACCTAAATTTGTATAATCGGGTTTGACTTCGAGAGTTGCTTCGCCGGCATCCATGATACCATAATGGATCCTGAATTTTAAAACTTCGCCCGGCTTGAAGGCTGTATTATTTACTGATCGAAGTCCTGTTGGCGTTACACTGTCGGCTGAAAATCCGACGAAGAGTAATGCAATGAAAAGACTGATTTTATTTTTCATGCTAACGGTTTTGCAAACACTGTACCGAAATGAATTTTCATATTTAAAGTTAACGAAAAAAGCGGCTGAAACATAACGTTTTCAGCCGCTTTTTATTTCTATAATGACAGGAGATGTTTATTCTTCTTCGTTTTCGTTCTTAATTTCAGCATTCTCATCGATTGCCTCAACATTATGCTCATTTTCCAGATAAATAGCCTTGCGATCCGGAATTTCCATCACTTCCTCAGCATCTGCCAATTCTTCTGATTCCATTGAAATTTCCTGAATTTCGGACATATCAGGTTCAACTTCAGGAGCAGATTCCAATGCTGTTACTTCTTCTGAATTTTCAGGGATTTCTATCGAATTTCCATCCGATTCCGGATTTTCATTTTCAGAAGGAGCTGCATTTTCAAGATCAGAAGAATCCATCATTTCAGTAGCAGTACCGATCTCATTTCCATCTACATGAAGGTCTTTCAATTGAGGAAGGTCTTTCACATTCTTGATACCGAAGTAGTCCATGAAGTTGCGACTTGTACTATAAAGTACAGGACGACCGGGACCATCACTTTTTCCTGAAATTTCAACTAATTCCTTTTCGAGAAGTTTCTGAACAGCATAATCACAGCTTACGCCACGAATGTGTTCAATTTCAGACTTTGAGATTGGCTGACGATAAGCAATGATAGCCAACGTTTCCATCTGAGAAACCGAGAGTTTTTTCTTCGATTTATGCTGAATAAGGGAGTTGATCGTAGGGTGATATTGCTTTTTCGTCAAAAACTGATATCCTTCAGAGATCTCAATCAATTCAAATGCAAAGTCGTCCGATAAATATTTCGATTTAATTCCTTCAATAGCCTCGATAACCTCTTCATCTGTCAGTTCCCATTCGAACGACAACTTCAAAGAAGCCTTAATTTCATCGAGCGAAATACTTTGTTCTGAGCAAAATATGAGCGCTTCGACCTGTTGTTTTAATAACTCCATTCTTTCCTTTAATTAATGACGCGAATATTGATAAATAAACGGTTGAAAGCAAAATTATTTGTTGACAAATGTTAGTAAGTAGTGAGTGGTGAGTGGTAAGTAGCACTGCCAAGTTAACTGGTTAGAGTTTGGTTCTGATGCAGGACTATGAAAGATACGCTTTAATATTTTGCAATTCATTTATACCAAATCAAAATACAAGATAAAAATTAGGGAATTCAAATCTCTGATTTCAAATCTCTATCACTTTTTTGTGGGCGATACTGGGCTCGAACCAGTGACCCCTACCTTGTCGAGGTAGTGCTCTAAACCAACTGAGCTAATCGCCCTTTTCTTATCCGGGTAACAGGGTCGCAAGGTAAATAATTACAGTAAGGAATGAAATCAATAATAAAACTGAATATGGATTTCCAAAATTAATAGTCCAACCCATATTCGGATGTTTCTTTGGTGGAAGAAGTCGCTTGTCTTCGGGATTATAATATATTGAGTTTGCACCTTTCCAATACTTTGGATTTTCTTTCCACTCCTTTTTCTGTTCTTCAGAGATATTTTTATTTGAAGTCATTCTGATTACAATTTAATAAAACGGGCCACATAAATTTTTCGATTCGACTTTATTCTGACAAAATAAAATCCTGTTTTATATTCATTAACATCAATTACGGTTAATCTATTTCCGTTTGAATTTATTTGACCTTTCTCAATTATCTTATTATTAATATCAAAGATTTCAAACTGAATTTCCTCGCTATAAATTAAAGCATCTGAAAGAATATGTAATTTTTCATTTACCGGATTGGGGAATAAACTGAACGAATCTTCATTACTGATTCCGTTGTCATTCAAAGTTATACAATAATCCAATGAATTTTGCGGAGGAAATATCATTGTATGCACTGGAGCAACCTGGATCGCAGAATGAGTAGTTGGTACAAATGCTGAAAAGAGCCGGGTATATCCACCTTGACTTACCTGCAAAGTTTCAGGAGTAAAATAAACATTTCCATTGAGACCGGCGCCTAAACACGAGTCAATTAAACTATAATCAAAATTAAACTTGGCAAGTCCATCATCATAAATTATCCGATTGTTTTGAAAACTGATATTTCCATTTGAACGAATTAATGAATACTGCCAGGTTCTTTGGGCAATTACACTTCCATTAGAATTAAATATTGCTCCAACACAATAGTTAATGTTAGAATTATTAGTTACATAGAAAAACATAATTAAGTTTCCAGCAGAATCTACTTCATTCTGGTCAGGAAAACATAGCAGAGTATTATGGTTGATTGATCTCCGCCAGACTGCATTTCCATCTCTATCTGTTTTAGTTATTGTCCCAAAACAATTCGGAGACATGTAAATTGGTGTTGTCGTACTGAGCACATACGATGAATCTCTCTTTAAAGAGAAATTAGTAAAATAAGTATCTGTACTCATCCAGGCACCAATGGAATAAGTCATGTCACCAAGCGTGTCAATCTTCGTAACTGATAAATGATGTGAAAGGCTTATGTAGTAATCATAAAACCAAATCCCCCCATTGATATTTGGCATAGTGCCAATTATAGAGTAGGATCCGGAAGATGTGACATCATGATATCGTATTGCTATAATATTTCCAAATGTATCCAGAACAGATGTAGCAGGATAATATGTCATCAAACTTGTTCCATTGGTTTGCAATGAAGTTATATAAAGCAGTCTTCCATCACTTGCAATATTTATCAAATGATTAGTGTCTGTAATTCCTGCTTTGATCCTCCCACTGAAATCTAAAACCCAGTTTGTATTTCCCAATGTGTCAGCCTTAAAAATCAGGTTGCCGGAAATTCCATATTGAGACGAGCCGACTACAACTACCTGCTGACCATAGGAATTTATACAAATAAAAATCGTCGACAAAATTATACACAAAGATTTCATATCAATGAATTTGAATCAATGTAAAATAAAAGACTTCTTCAATATCGACAATTTTGCAATTATAGCAAAATCAGTGGGGAATGTACAAGATTTTTAGACGAGCAATGTCTATAGAACTACATTCACAATTTTCCCCGGCACAACAATAAGTTTCTTAGGTGTCTGACCATTAAGGAATTTTTGCACATCAGCATTCGCTAATACTTCTTTCTCTATTTCCTCTTTCGTAAGAGATAATGAAAGCGCCAGATTAAATTTCGTTTTCCCGTTCAATGAGATCGGATA
>ERZ795044.3507-NODE-3507-length-13138-cov-6.358786_pt1 | contig 13138 bp, 13 predicted proteins | sample MGYA00375128_ERZ795044 | MGnify/ENA primary metagenome ERZ795044 (study PRJEB30173, sample SAMN05720213) | anaerobic digester metagenome | isolation source: active sludge of municipal wastewater-treating anaerobic digesters | place: USA | collected 2014-12-22 ... | reverse complement strand
GGACGCGGCCATCCTGAATATTCAGCGGGCCTGTGAAGCGGCATTGGATATCGGACAACACCTGATCCGCCGGGAAAAACTGGGCGTCCCACAAAGCGCGCGTGACGTTTTTACCTTGCTTGGCCAAGGCGGCTTGATTGACATGAGTTTGGCCGACAAACTCAAACGCATGGTTGGTTTCCGCAACATCGCCGTGCATGACTATCAGACCCTGCAACTGCCCATTACCGTCAGCATCATCGAAACCCACCTCGACGATTTTCTTCAATTCACCCAAACCTTGCTGCAACATGATGCGGCACTGCCCAAGAACTAAGCATGCGTAATATCGAACAACTCGGCCAGGTTTTCACGCCGCCCACCGTCGTCAATTTCATGCTCGACCTTTGCCGCAACAAGGGCCGGGCGCTGGAACCTTCGGCCGGCGACGGCGCTTTCTTCCAGTTATTGCAAGAACGACAACCCGATTGCGTCGGTATTGAAATCGACGCCGAGGTTGCCCCGGCCGGCATCGAAATTCGTGATTTCTTCGATTACCCGATCAGCGAGCAGTTCGACACCATCATCGGCAACCCGCCCTACGTGCGGTTTCAGGATGTTGCGGTCGACACGAAAAATCGGCTGAAATCGGATCTGTTCGATGCGCGCAGCAATCTCTTCCTGTTCTTCATTGAAAAGTGCGTCCATCACCTCAAGCCGGGTGGCGAACTGATCTTCATCGTACCGCGCGAATTCATCAAACTGACCGCCGCCAAGAAGCTGAACGCCTGGCTTTTTGCGCAGGGCAGCATCACCGACTTTTTTGAAACCGGCGACACGCGGGTCTTTGACGAACACACGCCCAACTGCGCCATTTTCCGCTTTGAAAAAGGCCGGATGGATCGCCAGATGACCGATGGCCGGCGCTTTGTCGAGGTCGATGGTCAGTTGATGTTTCTGCGCGACGACTATAGCGTGCGCTTCGCTGACCTGTTCACGGTCAAGGTCGGTGCAGTCTCGGGGGCCGATCAGATTTTTACCCACCCCAAGGGCAACATGGAATTTGTCTGCTCCAAGACGGTGGAAACCGGCGAAACCCGCCGCATGCTCTACGGCATCAAGCACCCGCATCTGGAAAAACACAAAACCGAGTTGCTCGCCCGCCGCGTCAAGCCTTTCGACGAAAGCAACTGGTGGCAATGGGGCCGAGCTTTTCCGATCAACCTGCACCCGCGCATCTACGTCAATGGCCGGACGCGCAAGCCTGAACCCTTTTTCCTGCACGACTGTCACAGCTTCGACGGCGCCGTTCTGGCGCTGTTCACCAAAAACCAGCGCATGCCGCGCCGCGAGTTGATCGAGTGCACGATGCTGTTGAACAAGGAAGTTGACTGGCAGGAACTTGGCTTCGTCTGCGACGGCCGTTTTCTCTTCACCCAGCGCAGCCTGCAAACCTGCCTGCTGCCGGAAAAATTTGCCCGTTTTCTACCGTCTGAAAAAGCCAAGGACGCCGTATGACCTTTATCCAGCAACTCGCTGCCGCCTGGCAGAAAAATAATTCCCTGCTCTGCGTCGGCCTCGACCCTGATCCGGCCAAATTCCCCGTCCATCTGCACAATCGCGACGATGCCATCTTTGCTTTCTGCGCCGACATCGTCGATGCGACAGCCGATCTGGCCTGTGCCTTCAAACCGCAAATCGCCTACTTCGCCGCCCGCCGTGCCGAAGACCAGCTCGAAGCGTTGATCGCCCACATTCACGAAAAGCACCCCGGCATTCCGGTCATTCTCGATGCCAAGCGCGGTGACATCGGCTCCACCGCCGAGCAATACGCCATCGAAGCCTTCGAGCGCTACAAAGCGGACGCGGTCACGGTCAACCCGTATATGGGCCACGATTCAGTCGATCCGTATCTGGCCTATCCGGACAAAGGTGTCATCCTGCTTTGCCGCACCTCAAATCCCGGCGGCTCCGACTTGCAGTTTCTTGAAGTTGGCAACAGCGGCGGCGAAAAACTGTACGAACGCGTTGCTCGCTTGGCTGCCGAAAAATGGAATACGACCGGCCAGATCAGCCTCGTCGTCGGCGCCACCTTCCCGGCCGAAATCGCCCGCGTCCGCGCAATCGTTGGCGACATGCCGCTGCTCGTCCCAGGCATCGGCGCTCAGGGCGGGGATATTGCAGCAACAGTCGAGGCTGGCCGGACAAAAAATGCCACCGGCTTGATGATTAACTCGTCACGTGCCATTCTTTACGCGGGCAAGGACGAAAATTTTGCTGCTGCGGCCCGCCAGGTCGCGCAGGAAACCCGCGACGCCATTAATCTTTACCGCTAAGTCGTTGTCGCTTCAAACCCTTTCATTCCCGCGCCGGCGGGACTCCACAAGCAACAAAATGCGCCATCCCCGCAAATACGGGGAGGCCTGATTCACCAGCCCCTGAGGAAAACCCATGCGTCTCGATGACCAACGCGAAAGCGATAACCTGGAAGACCGGCGCGGCAGCGGTTCCGGTGGTGGTGGCCTGCGCCTCGGCGGCGGCCGCATGGGGCTCGGCACCATTGCCATTGCGCTGGTGGCCAGCTATTTTCTCGGCATCAACCCGCTGACCGTACTCAACATGCTGAGCGGTGGCGGCGGCATGCCCGCGATTGAGCAGAGCGCGCCGCCCGCCCATCGCCCGCCAGCCGATGACGAAACCGCCCGTTTTGTCTCCAAGGTTCTGGCCTCGACTGAAGACACCTGGAACGAGGCTTTCCGCGCCAACGGCCAGAAATACCAGGAACCCAAACTGGTGCTTTTCAGCGGCGTGACACCCACCGCTTGCGGCACCGGTCAGTCGGCGATGGGGCCGTTTTATTGCCCGGGCGATCAGAAAGTCTACATCGACCTCGTCTTCTTCCGCGAGTTGAAAGAACGCTTCAAGGCACCCGGCGAATTCGCCCAGGCCTACGTCATCGCCCACGAAGTCGGCCACCACGTCCAGAATTTGCTGGGCATTGCCGACAAGGTTCACAGCACTCAGCAGCGGGTCAGCAAAGCCGAGGGCAACGCCCTCTCCGTGCGGATGGAACTGCAGGCCGACTGCCTGGCCGGCGTCTGGGGCAAGCGCACTGACACCATGAAGAATGTGCTCGAACCTGGTGACCTGGAAGCCGCACTGACCGCTGCTTCCGCCATCGGCGATGACCGGCTGCAACAACAATCGCAAGGCCGCATCGTGCCGGAAAGCTTTACCCACGGCAGTTCAGCCCAGCGCGTTCGCTGGTTCAAGACGGGCTTTGAAAGCGGCGACATGAATCAGTGCAACACCTTCAAGGCGGCGAAGCTGTAACGCCCGACCCTGCTCATTGCCGTGCCGGCGGGAATGAGCAGGGTTGATTGCATTCCGGGTAAGCCCCGACGTGGGAAAACGACTAAATGACGCCTGACCCAAACTCCACACCGCCCGCCAACCCCGAAAGCGCTACGCCCCCAAAGCCGCGCTGGCGACGTTGGGCGCTTGAGGCATTCATCTTCCTCGCCCTCTTCACCGCCTTCCAGCTCTGGCAAGCCCGCAATGCTCCTCGCGGCGAGGCGCCGCAATTCGCCGGCCAATTGGTCGACGGCCAGGCCTTCGACCTCAAGGCATGGCGCGCCCAACACCCCGGCCAGGCCCAATTGCTCTACTTCTGGGCCGAATGGTGTGCGATCTGCAAAACCACCGCCGGCAATGTCAGCAATATCAGCGCCGACTGGCCGGTCACCAGCATCGCCACCGAGTCAGGCTCAGCCGAGCAAGTCGCCGAGTTCATGCGTAAAAGTGGCTATCGCTGGTCGACACTGCCTGACCCAAAAGGCGAAATCCTTCGCCAATACGGCCTGCCCGGCACGCCAGCCTTTATCATCATCAACCCGGCCGGCGATGTCCGTTTCGTTTCAGTCGGCTTTACCAGCGAACTCGGGCTACGCCTGCGTTTGTGGTGGGCGAGCAAGGAAAGTACTTGAAACTGCGCCACGCCCTGCTGCTCGCGCTGGCCCTCAGCCCAATCGGCAATGCCTTTGCCCTGCCCCAACATTCACCCGTACCGGGTGGCGTTGCCGTGATTGACCTCGGCCCGGCCAGCCAGCCAACGCCGACCGCCCGCTGGGGCGAGCAAGCCTTGGCCGTTGTTAAGGGAAAAGGCCGCTGGTACGCATTACTCGGTATTCCGCTCGACACCTTGCCCGGCGAGATGGAAATCAGCGTTTTTTTCGGGTCGACCGTAGGGACGACCACAGGGACTGCCCTTGCTCCATCCGTCGCTACAATCAAATATGTCGCCGTGCGTGTCAAAAATTACCCGGAACAGCGCCTGACAATAAAGGACAAACGCAAGGTCGAACCGAACCCGGAGGATCTCGCCCGCATCGAGCGGGAAAGAGAAACGACCGAGGCGGTCAAGCGCCGTTTCTCGCCTCCTGCGCCAGCCACCAACTTTGCGCTACCCGCCAGCGGCCCGCTTTCGTCACGCTTCGGCCTGCGCCGCATTTTCAACGGCCTGCCGCGCAACCCGCACGCCGGCCTGGATGTGGCGGTCGGCACCGGGGCGCCGATCAAGGCACCGGCCGATGGGGTCGTCGCCAATACCGGCGACTATTTCTTCAACGGCAATACCGTTTTCATCGACCACGGCCAAGGCCTGATCAGCGCCTACATGCACCTGTCGCGAATCGACGTGCGCCACGGTCAACCGGTAAAAAAGGGCGAAATCCTTGGTTCCGTCGGCGCCACCGGCCGCGTCACCGGCCCGCATTTGCACTGGGCGGTCATTCTCAACAACACACCGGTCGATCCCGAACTTTTCCTCGGCCAGCCGTAAACGCAAAAAAGCAGCCGAAGCTGCCTTTTCCCTAAGCCCGAAGCGCTTAAACTTTCGGCTTCGACGGCGTACTCATCTGTTTTTCATCCTTGGCCTTGTCGCCGCAGGCAATGGCGGAAACGCTGGCAATGGCAAATACGGCGGCAAGCAACACGGAAATCATTTTGTTCATCAGAGTCTCCTTTAGGTCATGACAGTCATCTGATCAATTTAGCCGGGCAAGGTTCATTACGCAACGTGAAAGATCAAATCATCCACCTCCACCGCAGCGCCCCGGCCAAACCGGCCGAGGGCCAGCCCTGCAACGGCTGCGGTGTGTGTTGCGCACTCGAAACCTGTCCCGCTGCCCGCCTGCGCTTTCTGCAAAAAGCCGGCCCCTGCCCGGCACTGGAATGGTCAGTGGTGGAAACCCGCTATCACTGCGGCCTGCTGACCCGGCCAGCGCACTACCTGGGCTGGCTGCCATCTAGCGGCGAAGCCGTCGCCCGTCGCCTGCTCACCCGCTGGATCGCTGCCGGCAAAGGCTGCGACTGCTCGGCCAGCCCTGACGAATAATCCATTTCGGGCAATTTTTCCGGTCGCCCCTGAGGGCAGCTGTTGTTTCCATGCTTCAGGGGGCAGCCGTTGTTAGTATGCTTCTGGGGCCAGCAGTTTTTTATGGCGATTGCAATCAGGCAATCCCTTCGCACTATCAGGTTGCTGCGGTCAACACGATTTCCACCCTGAATTCAGGATTGGCCAGGCGGGCCTGCACGCAGGCCCGCGCCGGAGCGGAACCTTCAGGGAGCCAGGCATCCCAAACGGCATTCATGGCGCCGTAGTCGGCCATGTCGGCAAGGTAGATGGTGGCCATCAGCAAACAGGATTTATCGCTACCGGCTTGGGCGAGCAAGCGCTCGATACTGGCCAGCAGGTTTTCGGTTTGACCGGTGATATCGGCGTCGAGATTCGATGGCACTTCGACGAGATAAACCGTGCCGTTGTGGACGACACTGTCGGAATATCGGCGGGTACTGCCGTGGCGTTGAATTTGCATTTTTGTTTTCCTGAAAGCAGGAAGCCCATGCGTTTGAGGCATGGGCTTCGGTACTGCACCCTGGCACAGTGGCTGGGGTATTCGGCTTTTCGCCGTTGGAGTACTACACGGTAATCTGAAGCAAAACTTCGTTGATAACGACCATAGAATCTCCTGCAACACAGCGGGTACTACAACTACTTGCCGGGGCTCGCTGCTAACCTCGGCACAAATTCAGACTACACCTCTGAAAAAAAAAAGCCAGCAATTTCTCCACTTCGAGCACAAGTTTGCAATCAAGGTTTAAAAATAATATTCGCCCCCATTGGCACCTTCGAAGCGGGCAGGTAACCAATAGCGCCAGGCGTGCTGGTAACGTATTTGATCAGTGCGTCCGTCGTCGCAAACTCAACGGGCGGCGCACCTTTACCGACGTATTTGCGGACCAGCCAATAGCCGGTGTATTGCTCTTCACTCTGGCGCATGACTACTTCAAGGAATTGCTCCCGTAGCGGGTCACCCGGCGGATAGTTGAGCGGCACAACTTCCTGCTGGGCGATCGAGATGACGCGTCCGGCATAAACCCTTTGCAACGTGGACAAATCAGTTTTTGGCAGGCCACTGTGGCCAATAAAAACGAGTGCATCCTCTTTGGCCGCGCCCACCGAGTGGAGTAGCAGGAGTTGAAGAAAGAGAAGGTAGAAGCGCATCCCCTTCGCCCGCTTAGAATGAAAAGCTGTAGGAAAGTGAAACAATATTGATGCGCTTGTTCGCACTATCTCCACCCGATGGCGCATCGACGAAGCTGGAGACTTGGCCGGTATTCGTCTGGGAGAACTCCGCCTTGATCAAACTCCGCGGGGTAACACGGACAGAGGTTCCAATCGCACCCGTCCATTGGTCATAGGCCAATACGATGTCTGCATTGAGCTTTTGAAAATCATTGACGGACGGCGACGGCGTAAGGTTTTGATTAATCGCGTTGTAGAGGCCAAGCGAGCTATCGGTTGACTTTGATTTTGCGTAATAAACGTAAGGGTTCCATATCCCGAACTGGCGCGAAACCGCCAAATAGGCGCCCCAACGATTCAACCCAGCGCTTGCCGCAGCAAACTTGGTTCGCGCATACTCTCCCGTGAGTCTGACGCTTCCTGGCAAAAGAACACTTGCGCCGGCAGTCTGCACGGGGATCTCAACATCATCCAAAACATCCGCACGACTGACATCATAAAAGCCCACGCCCGGACCAAATGCGTTTGCAACGTAGGGAATATCACGCTGCATACCGCCAAGTTTGGAGACTTTGGCACGATGCACGCCGACCCGGAAAACGTTATCCAAGCCACGGGCAGTCAAAACCAGGCCGCCGCTTTTGACGTCGATCTCGTCAAACCAACTACCCGGACTCGACACCCTGTCCTGAACTTCACGGCCATAGAAACGTGTCTGGTTTTTGGCTTTGCCGTAATACCCATCCAGGGTCCATTCCATATCCACAGCCAGCCAGGATTTACTGACACTGAAGCCGACGAAATCGGTGGTCGGTGCCATCGAGTAGACCTCAACCGGCAGCCGGGCAAAGTCATACGTCGCCCCGACATCGCTATTCTCGGTATTCAACATCAGCGGCACCCGAAGCTTGCCCACCCGAACCAAAATATCGTCAACCGGGCGCCACGAAACAAAGGCCCATGACAGAAATGCTTTCCACTCGGTATCGCTGCTATCTGATGGCGCCAGCTTGGCCTGAATGGCTGCTCCCCAATGCTGGTCGAACTTGAGGTCAAGCTGGGCGCCAAGCAGGCTATCCGACTTGAATGTCCCCCCGTCGTCAATAAAGCGCAGGTAGGGGTAGGGCTGATTTGACTGGGCGAAACCGAGCGTGCCAAAGCCAGACCAGGTCATATCCACGGCACTGGCTGAGAACGGAAAGGCGACGGCCAACGCCAAAAGGAGTTTGGCTTTCATGAATTGTCCTGAATTTTAACGACATCATCGGGCGTGTCGTCGGCCAGTTGTGAGGCGATACGGGCAAATTCGTCTTGCAGTGCGACAAATGCGTCGATGAGCGCTGGGTCGAATTGTTTGCCACGTTGCTCAAGAAGCATCGGAACCGCCTCTTCATGGCTAAACGCTTTTTTGTAGGGCCGGCGCGAACGCAGGGCATCGTACACATCGGCAACCGCCATCAAGCGGGCGGGCAACGGAATAACCTCTGCCTTCAACTGATCCGGGTACCCAGTGCCGTCCCAGCGTTCGTGATGGTTACGGGCAATCTGGCTGGCAAAATGCAGCATAAGGTTGTTCTCGCCCATTTCGTGACGGGTTCGAGCCAGCATGCTTTCACCCTTGATAGCGTGCGTTTTCATGATCTCGAACTCTTCTGGTGTGTGCTTGCCCGGCTTGAGCAGGATGTGATCGGGAATGGCGATCTTGCCGATGTCATGCAGTGGCGAAGCCTTGGCGATTTGATCGATGTGTAGTGGGGTCAAAAACTCGCCATCTCGCGCCTGCTTGCTGAGATATTCCGCAAGTAGACGAACGTAAGTCTGGGTACGACGAATGTGGTTTCCCGTGCATTCATCACGAAATTCAGCCAGTGAAACCATCACCCGGATCGAGGCTTCCTGCAGATGCAGCACCTCACTAACCTGACGTTCGACCTCGCGCTGCAGCCAGGCGCTCTTGTCTTCGAGAAAAGTTTGCCAGGCCATGATCTGCAAATGCGTCCGGACGCGGGCCAAAACGATGGAGGGAGCAATCGGCTTGTGAATGAAGTCGACCGCACCCAATTCAAAACCCAATTCCTCATCCGCCGTTTCCATCTTTGCGGTCAGAAAAATGACCGGCGTGCGGGCCGTGGCCGGATCAGCCTTCAGGCGCCGGCATACTTCATAGCCATCAATCTCCGGCATCATGATATCGAGGAGGATCAGATCAGGCACCGATGCCGCTGCCAGCGCCAAGCCCTTCATGCCGTTATTGGCCAGCTTCACCCGGTAATGTTCGCGGAGCAACTGGTTGAGCAAACTCAGGTTGGCTGGCGTGTCATCAATGACCAGAATGGTGGCGCGCTTATCCAGAATCATGATGCATCCTCGGTTTCCGACGTTTTAACCAAAGCGACAAGCGCCTCTTCAAAGTTCCATTGGCTAATTGCCCGCTCAATACGGGCCAGCTGCAACGGGGTATATAAGCTGGCCAGGACAGCCCGATGGCTATTCCAGAGCACTTCTGCCTCGCCATCTCCTTCACCGAGATAGCGCCGCAATTTGGCCAACACCTGAGCGGGTGTGCTGGCCGAAAGCGGCTCGCCGGCCCCCTCCGTCCCCGCCTCCAGGCGCAAGGCGGAAAGCTTGTCGAGCAGCGGCTCAAGCAACATCTCAAGGGCAGCCAGTTCCCTGACCGGCTCGACCATCCCCGACTTGATGGCTTGCTCAAGTTCGATGGCGGCATGCTGCAATTGCGTCATGGCGAAGGTACCGGCCAAGCCTTTGAAGGTATGCGCCTGACGCCGCGCCGTCTCCAGATCCCCCTGGCCAAGCGCCAGACTCAGTTTGCTAACAAAGCCCCGGCCTTCATCGACAAAACGGCTCATCGAGCGCGCCAACGAAGGCACGCGGCCATTGAATCGGCGCAGCAGAACGGCTCCATCAACCTCTGGCAACGCTGACAAGGCTTCAAAATACTGGGCCTCGGCGAAGGACCTCTCCGGCTTGTCGGGCGACAGCGGCGGCGGCAGACTCTGGCGAAGGTAAGGACGAAGCATGGCGAGCAGCTCATCCGGTTCAAACGGCTTGATGATGTAGCCACTCATCCCCTCGGCATTCGCCCTTTCGCGTTCCAGCCTTGCCGCATGCGCGGTCATTGCAATAATCGGCAAATCCCGGAAGCGGCTATCGGCCCGCAAGCGCAGCGTCGCCTCATGGCCATTCATGACCGGCATTTCCAGATCCATCAAAACAACGGCATAGTAGGCTGGCTCTTTGGTCAGCATGAGATCTAGCGCCAACTGGCCGTTTGCGGCCAGATCGACACTCGCCCCCCAGCTCTGCAAAATTTCACAGGCAACTTGCTGGTTGATCTCATTATCTTCGACCAGCAGTATTTGCATACCGCTCAACACACCGCCATGTTGAACCGCCCGCTCGGCTAGCGGGTCCACTTTCGGGGCGGCAAAATCACCACACAGCCGACGCAATACGTTGGGGAGCAATGGCTTCTGGATGACATCAAAAATCCCCGGCTGGGTGACCTCGGCACGAAGCAGTGAAATATCGGCGGCCGAGACAACGACCGTTTTGAGCGGCAGAGGCAGTCCGCGCTGGAGCATTTGGTCAATCACCTCGCCACCGGACATGCCCGGCATCATCCAGTCCAGCAACAGCATATCGTAGGGCCGGCCCGAGGCATGGGCCGCCTGCAGTTTGATCAGCGCCTCGGCCCCGCTCGCCGCACTATCGACCTGTGGACATCCCATTTGCTGCAGTATCCCCACCATGCTTTCAAGTGCCACCAGGTAATCGTCGACCACCAGAGCCCGATGACAGGTAACGGGGCCCTCATCAACCGCCAGCACCCGGTGCTGGGCGGTAGGTAACGGGAGAATGAAGTCAAAGCAACTGCCGCGGTCAACCTCACTTTTGACCCGAATTTCGCCACCCATCGCCTGGGCCAAACGCTTGGAAATACTCAACCCAAGCCCGGTGCCGCCATATTTACGGGTAGTCGAACCGTCAGCCTGAATAAACTCCTGGAAAAGACACTCAACTTGCGCCGGCGTCATCCCGATACCGGTGTCTTCAACACGGCAACAAATCGTCGATGATGCCATTTCACGCTTGATTTCACTGACATCAAGCCGCACGTAGCCAGTCTCGGTAAATTTGACGGCATTTGAGAGCAGGTTGATCAACACCTGACCCAGTCGTAATTGATCGCCGATCAACATCGGGAAATCTCGCGGCAGGCGGTAATCAAGAACGAGTTCGATACGTTTGCTTTCAACCCGCTGCTGGACCATGAACAGTGCATTTTGCACCACCGCCTCAAGATCAAAAGGCGCGGCCTCAAGCACCACTTTGCCCGCCTCTATTTTTGAGAAATCGAGAATATCGTTGAGGATACCGAGCAGCGATCGGGCGGCGGCATGAATCTTCGCCACGTAATCATGCTGACGCGGCGGCAATCCCGACTTCATGGCGAGATAGGCCATGCCGAGAATGGCATTCATCGGCGTGCGGATTTCGTGGCTCATGTTGGCGAGAAAGATCGACTTCGCCTCCGTCGCAACCTCGGCGCGGGCACGCGCCTCACTGAGTGCGCGCTGGGCAATTTCACGCTGACCAAGATCAGCCTCAATCGCAGCCGCCATGCTGTCGATGGTGGTCGCCAGAGATTGCACCTCTTCGACCCCGTGCACATCGCCGACTCGTTCACCATAGGATTTAGCGGACAGCGCAACGGCCGTACGGTGCAACATGCCGAGCGGATCGAGCAGATGTTTTTGCAGGTAGCGATAACTGGCCATCAGCACGCCGCAGGTGCCGAGCAGCAGGAAAATGGCCGAGATAATCCAGTTGCGAAGAGACCGGGCCACCTCCGCCTGATTATTGCTGGTTCGCTGGTCGACCATGGCAGAAAGCGAGGCCACGGCAACCGCGAGATCGGCCCGCAAGCTCAGGTAGGGGGCCTCATGCAGCAATTGGCTGGCAAATTCCCGCTGCGGCTCAGCTTCCGAAACAAACTCCTGTTTGTCCACATCGTAAAGCCCTTGCGTTGCCGCAAAGGCAATCTGTTCGGTTTCCTTCATTCGCTCGGTGATTTGATGCACCTGCTGCACCAGCGCCTGCTCGCCGGGATCAAAACCGAGCCGGTTCGTTCGTTCAACCAGCGGCTGCAACTGGCCGCCGCTCGCCGCCACGTAATCCTTGGCACCGGCAATGACTTGCTCCCAATAGGCCGCCGGCAAATTCTCCGGGCGCGGCTTGGTGCCCTCGCGTACCGCCAGGATGTCGTAGTAATAAATCAGAAAGCGCGGATTGGCGGTATTGACATAGGAACTGACGAGGCGCCCCAACAAATCAACTTCCTGGCGCACTTCGTTCATCAGCATCATGGATTGCTGACGGTGCTTGGCAACCGCAATAACCTGGTTGAATGCCGACAAAGAACCCAAGGTAACCGCACCAATCAGCAGCAGCATCGCAGTCAGCGAGAGGGAGACGGCAAGAAATGCCTTACGCAGATTCATCAGGCTCGCTCAGCCAGGCCCGAGCTTCAAGAGCAAATTCACCATGCGTTTTGTCTCCGCAATCTTGTTTGATTTATGTAGATCAAATCATATGCCAAGCTGCTCAAAAAAGGTCCATGCATCAGATACAAACCAAGCTTTCATTGGCCGATAGCCGTCTATCGGTCAAAATAAGCGCATGAATTTTTATCTGTTCGGCTTATGGACAACCTGATCAAGGACAGCACCACGCTGGAGCTTTTCTGCTGGCTTGAACCTGGCAGCGAGTTACCGGGCTGGGACATTCTGAAAGGCGGGCCTTTCGGCGCCACGCTTGCCTCACCCGAAGGTGGCGAACCGACACCCGGCGACCAGCTGATTTCGGTGCAGAACTACTTTGCGGAATATCACCTGGAATACTTCCGCCAGCGCCGCTACAACGAGTTTCCCAGCCGACTGCATGCGCTATTGCTGTTTGCGACAAAAACCGATGCCATGACCTTTCGCACCAAGCATCCACAACGGATTTTCGGCAAAAACCTGACCTGCGCCAAAACCAGCGGCACTTATACCTGTTCATTCCATGACGCCAGTTGGCTCGATTATTTGCGTCTGCCGCACAGCCTTTCATTGAGCGCTCTCGATGAAGTCGCCGAGTTCTACTGGTCAGGAAAAACCGTCGAAGAAGTCGGACTCACCTTCATGAACGAACCCTGGCAAGACCCGCCGGTGATCGAGTCGCTGTATCAGGGCGCGCTGACCGCGGACCCGAGTCATGCCCAATCCGGCTGGCTACCCGGTTTTCGTTAGGAACCTCCCATGCGCCGCATCGTCATCGCTCTTGTCATCACTGCCCTGCTCGGGCTCGGTTTCTACTGGTTCAGCCGGCCCAAGCCAATTCCTGTCGTGCTGAAGGAAGTGACCGAAGGCAAGGTCGAGGCAACGCTGGCCAATACCCGGGCCGGCACCATCGAAGCCTGCCAGCGCACCAAGTTGTCCACAATCATCGGTGGGCGCATTGAATATCTCGGCGTCAAAGAGGGTGACAAGGTCAAGAAGGGCCAGTTGCTGC
>ERZ795044.3505-NODE-3505-length-13141-cov-10.087040_pt1 | contig 13141 bp, 8 predicted proteins | sample MGYA00375128_ERZ795044 | MGnify/ENA primary metagenome ERZ795044 (study PRJEB30173, sample SAMN05720213) | anaerobic digester metagenome | isolation source: active sludge of municipal wastewater-treating anaerobic digesters | place: USA | collected 2014-12-22 ... | reverse complement strand
TCTCGGCGGTGTAGGTCTGGTCCAGTTCCAAATGTTGTACCCATTCGTACCCAAGATCCCTGCTGGTAAAGCCGGGTCCATGCTCATCTATGCAGTGCAACACGATGATCTGGTAGTTGATGTCATCGTTCCTAGTGTCCGGCTTCTGCAGATAGTCGCCTACCCAACCACGCTCGGCGCGCACTTTTGCACTGGGCCATCCGGCGGATGGGTCGCCTAGGGCACAACCTATGCACTTGCCGTACCACGCGCCATATACTTTGTCACGATAGGTCCGATTTCCTTCATCCAAGCAGCGAATTCTGGCATGCTCCACAGCAGTCCAGCTTCTCTTGAGTTCTTCCCATGTATCGGGCTTATGGTCGTCGCTTGCCATTCTGGGGGCACGTCGCAACGCCTCCCAGATCATAGCGATCACTTTCTGAAGCGCCCAGTAGTCGCCGGAGTTGTACGCCTCCCACCCCGCTGGGATCAACTGCCTTGCCTCCGACACATCGTAACCCCGCTTCTCGAGGGCGTCCACGCACTCGATCATCCGGTTCTCCACAGTGCGGCTGTAGGTCATTATGTCCTGCCACATCTCGGCCGCCTGTCGCTCAGCATGCGTCATACTGGTATTCCTCCCTTGGCGAGACTTGATAGCCCGTTAGCCCTTGATGCTGCCCGCCGTCATTCCCTCAATGAACCGCCGCTGAAGCAGCAGGTACAGCACGACTATCGGCAGCACGCTGATTACCGCTCCTGCCCCGGTCACAGCGAAGTCAGCCACGAATCTGGCGCTGAACTGCAGATATCGGGCTGTGACCGTCTGAAACCGCGGTTCCTGAAGGAATGTCATGGCGAAAGTGAACTCGTTCCATATCCACTTGGCGTTGATCAGAGTCAGGGTGACCAGCGCAGGACGGGATATGGGGACTATGACTTTGGTAAGTGTACCTATATATGAGCAGCCGTCGATCTCGGCGGCCTCCATTATTTCCTTTGGAATCGACGCAAATTGCGAGTTCAGAAAGAGAACCGAGAACGGAACGTAGACTGCTGCATATATCAAGATGATCCCTAGCGGGTTGTTGACAAGGCCCAATCGTTTCCACATCACAAAGAGCGGCACAATGTACATGTGCAGCGGTACCTGCATGGCCAGCATGAGCAGGGCAGACCACACAGGTGTGGACCGAACGCCCAAGAATACCATTCCGTATGACATCATGCACGATACGACCGCGAGGACTATGGTGGAGACCGCCACTACCAACACGGTGTTGAGCATGGCCTCGGCAAGGCCCCCAGTAGTCCAGGCTTTCCTGTAGTTTTCAATGGTGGGAGCCGAGGGCAACGCGAACGGCGATAGGATCACTTCATAGTTGTCCTTGAAAGAGTTTATGACCAAGTAAAACAGCGGCACCAGCACCACAAGACAGGCGACTATCAATATTGCGTGCAGCAGTGCCTGATGCCGCACGTCATCTCTGTGCTTGGATCTTGCTGCCATCAGGCATCCCTCCTGACTGCCGAGAAGAACAAGATTACCAGGAGCGAGAAGGCCAACAGAAGCACCGACATGGCGCTTGCATAGCCTACTCTGAAATTCAGGATACCTTGTTTGTATATCCATGTAGACATCATCTCGGTAGCATGCCCGGGCCCGCCCTGCGTCATGATATAGCTGAAGTCGAAAGCAGATAGCGACCACACTGCAGTGAGCAGGAGGATGAAGTTGAGAGTCGGCCTTATCAGCGGGATCGTGATGTAACGGAACTTCTGTGCGGTACTTGCGCCGTCGATCACTGCCGCCTCATAGTACGCCGGATCTATCTGCTGTATTGCGGCGAGGAAGATCACCATCACAAACCCCCACCAGGTCCAGTTATCCACGAAAGCCAGCGAGTACAGGGCGATGCGCGGATTCCCCAGCCACGACTGGCAGAGCGCCGTCCAACCCAGCTTCTCAAACAGCGTGTTGATGCCGAAGAACGGGTTGAAGACCCATCCCCACAGGCGCGCTACAACCACCCGCGACAGCACCACCGGAATGAAGAGGATAGTCATGTACACCAGGCGCATCCTCTTAATTGACGCAAGCGCGAACGCGACCACGAGCCCGAGAAGGATTGGCACTACCATGAAGATGACAGTCCATTTCAGGTTGTTCACAAGACCTATCCTGAATTCCTTGTCCCGAAGTAGAATGTCTGAGAAGTTCCGAAGCCCCACAAAGGCCGGCTTGCTCAGGCCATCCCACTCGAACAAAGACATTGCCAAGCTGGAAACTGAAGGTATGGCGATGACGACGATCACCAAAGCGGCGGCCGGAAGACAGAACAGAGCCGCCATGGCCCGCTTGCCAAGTCTGCATTTTCTCATCCGAAGATAACTCCTTCGCTTGCGCCGTAGGCGCGGCGGCGATGTATGGTCGACCCCAACGGTCGGTCGCCGCCGCGCCCTTCAAACTGCAGCTATTGGTAGAGTCAGTCCTCCTACTTAGCGGGCGCCGGTACAGGCGGAACCTTCCCCGCCGCGAGTTCCTGCGTGAAGATGGACTGAGCCTCCTTCAAGTAGTCCTCGATGGACATGAGCCCAAGGAGCACGCGAGGTAGCTTCTCATACATGTACAGCTGCGTTCCGGGCGACCAGAAGGTCCAGGTAGCGTAGCCGTACTTCCCGCTGGACTGAGCTTCGTATATGGTTCTGTACATGTCGGCAGTCTTCGGAGCGGTCGTTGCCGGCAGATAATCCGGAACGGCCTTCTTCAGAGGCAGCCAGAACTCGAGATTGGAGTTGATCCCGTATTCCACGGCCGTCTTGGGGTTCTCGGTAAGCCAATTCAGGAACTTCGCGACGGCGTCGGGATGCTTGGTCTTCGCGTTGACTCCGACCGAAAAGCCCAGCGCCAGCGGGAGAGTGGGGTTCGCGGCGCCCATGGCCGGGAACGGCGCAAGTGCCCACTCGAAACCTCTGGCGTAAGTCGGCGCGTACTTGACGCCCCAGCTTCCGTCCATCATCATCAGGGCCTTCTGAGTTCCCCACACGGCGATGGCGTCATCACTGGTCACGTCGTACATCTGCTTGTTCATGATCCAGCCCTTGTCCCACATGTACTTCAGCTTGGCTATGGAATCCACGAAGGGCTGGGCCGTCCAGGGTATCTGACCAGTGAGAGCCTTATACACGTTCTCCGGGCCCGCGGCGCTGTTGAACACCACCGATAGCCACCACTCATTCGCGGGAGTAAAGCCGCGAACGCCGAACGCGATCGGGATCCGTCCGATCTTCTGGATGTTCTCGCATGTCGCGCACAGCTCTTCCCACGTGGTCGGGACTCGCCATCCGCGCTTGTCGAACTCGGTCTTGTTATAGTACAGGAGAAGAGTCTCAGGGTTGGCCGGGAAGGCCATCAGCTTACCCTTGTAGCTGTGGCTTTCCAGGGCGTAGCTGAAGAATCTGTCCTTCCAGTTGTACTTGGCCGCGTATGGAGTGAGGTCGAGAAGGAGGCCCGCATCTGCGAACGGCGGCATCGTGCTGGGCCCGAATAGCCTCCACATGTCGATATCGGAACCGGAAGCAAGGGCGGCCCTCACAGATTGCAGGTACTCATCGCCTTCGCCTGCCGACCTGATCTCCACGCGCACCTCGTTCTGACTCGCGTTGAACAAATCGAACCATTCGGTCATCTTCTGCATCGCTATGTCCTGTGTCTGTTCAATCCAGAACTTGATCTTCACCGGAGCGCTTGCCGCTTGCGCGGCGATCGGCGCCAGGGCCATGGCCGAGAGGGCAACTACACAGAGAGCTGTTCTGAGCCACGTTTTCTTGATCATCATTTCTGCATTCAAACCTCCCGTTTGCCAGGATTACGTGGTGGATGCATTGACAAATCCGTCGCCTTAACACTCGGACCCAATGGATCTGTAACATGCCGGCTGGTGATCCCGATATCTCCTCCCTAGCTGCGTGCGCCGCGGACGCCCTGGACGCCTCTCGCGGTACGCAGTAATCTCCCGACGTTTTGTTTAGAAAGGGCAGGCGACTGTGCTCCAATCGTCTCGGTGACTATGGCTCCGACCGCGCACGCATACTGCAGACTGTGCCATGGGTCCGGCTGCGTGAGCCAGGCCACTGCGAATCCTGCAACAAAAGCGTCGCCTGCACCAGTTGTATCTACACTTTTGACGTTGAATGCGGGGCAGTGAAAACCGCCCTCGGGCCCCGCATATATCGCTCCGTTCTCGCCGAGGGTGATGACTACCCTGTCCACCCCGCGCGATCGAATACTCTCAGCGGCCTGCATCGCGCTGGGGATATCCCGGACGGGCACGTCCGACATCATGGACGCCTCTACCTCGTTGGGTATGAGGATGTCCACGCGAGCAAGCAAGCCGGAATCCACGCGCCGGGCAGGTGCTGGGTTGCATACTGTCAACACATTGTGCTGCCTGGCGATCCTGAGCGCCTCCTCAACGCCGGCCATGGGCGTCTCGAACTGGACGATGAGCGCGTGTGCCTCGGAGATTACGCCCTCCGCCTCCCTCACCCGATCAGCAGAGAGTGCATCATTGGCCGCCGGCCACACCACTATCGAGTTCTGGCCGGCCTCGTCTACAACTATGACGGCCATTCCCGTCGTCGACTCCGCTTCGCGCGCGATCCAATCCACGCACACATCGGCTTCCCTGAGATTGCTGACAAGCTCATCTCCTTGAGTATCCGCCCCTACTCTGCCAACCATAGACACATGCGCTCCCAGCTGAGCGGCGGCCAGCGCCTGATTCGCGCCCTTTCCGCCGGGCGAGAACCGGGCTCGAAGCGCTGTCGTGGTCTCACCCTGCCTGGGAAGACGAGTCACGCCAAGGCTCATATCCATGTTAAGGCTGCCTACGACTACAATCCTGGGTTGCATACTGACCCCTCGCACTTCATCATTGCAGCAGATTCCCTCAGCACCAACTGCGGCCTGAGCATCACGGTTTGGTACGGATCGCCCGGCGCACGCAGGCGGTCAATCAGCATCCTGCATGCGATAGCGCCCATCTCATACTTGGGCTGGGCGATGGTGGTAAGGCGCGGTCGGGCCACAGACGCCACTGTGATGTCATCGTAACCGACCACGGAGACATCGCCCGGAACTTGCAGTTCCGACTCCTCGAGCGCATGGAGTGCACCTACAGCCATCAGATCGTTGCAGGCAAATATGGCTGTCGGCGGATCAGATAGCTTGATGAGCTCCATGGCCCCGGCGTAGCCACTTCTTTCGCGGTAGTCGCCCTCACGGATCAGATCTGGGCTCGAGGCAATGCCCAGCTCACTCAGAGCGCGCCTGTAGCCTTCGATTCTATCCTGGCTGGTTGCAACTCCCATTGGCCCAGTAATGATGCCGATTCTGTCATGCCCGAGACCCAGTAGATGACGGGTGGCCTGGAATGCCCCTTCCACGTTGTCGGCTGAGACTATATCGCACTCAAGATCCATACGTCTATCTGCCAGCACTACAGGTATTCCCGATTTCATTAGTGTCTTGACATTCCTGGAGCTGACCTGCGATGTGGTGAATATCACTCCATCAGCCTGCCGGCTGCGCAGGACATCTATGTAATCGTTTTCCTTCCTCAGGCTCCCATCGGTGTTGCACAGCAGTACATTGTACCCTCTCTCATTGGCCGCGTCCTCCACTCCTCTGGCAACAGCGGGGAAGAACGGGTTACGTATGTCGGGCACGATGAGTCCGAGTATGTGGCTCTGCCGGGTGACCAGGCCGCGGGCAAACGAATTCGGCTGATAATCCATTGCCTTCGCTACCTGCAGAATCTGTTCTCGGAGCTCTTTGCGCACATACCCGCCGCCGGAGAGAGCCCTGGACACCGTAGCAGTGGAAACGCCCACTTTGCTGGCAATCTCGTATATGGTGGCTATTGCTGTGCACCTCGCAATCGCGCCGCGCCTCTGCCGCCTCAAGAGGATGCATGTAAGCGCTTACATATGATAGCGGTTACACATATTCTCCGTGAATTCAATAGTTCCTCCTTGTGTGGACCAAGTTCTGAGCTCCCTCACCCCCGAAATGCGACAGCCGCGCCGGCTGGCCTCTCAAGACCAGGCACCGACGCGGCTGTATGCAAATTCAGGCTTGGCTCTAGGCCGGCGCTCCCTCCGGGCTAGGTTCGCGCTTTCCGCCTGACTTCAGCCTCTCCTCGATGGCAGCCAGGGCCCCCCTAGCATCAACGGCCGAGGGAGTTTGGGCTTCAGGCCCCGCAGCCCGAACAGGCGGTTGCGCGCCCTTCGCTTCATCGCAGCCCTGGCCGATAGCGCCCGCAAGCAGGCTCTCGAGTTCCTCTCCCTCTACAGTCTCCTGCTCTTTCAGGGTTCCGGCCAGCTTGTGCAGCTTATCGACATTGTCGCACAGTATCTGCCTTGCGGTGTCGTGAGCAGCTGTCACGATCTTGTGGACCTCTTCGTCGATCTTCGCGGCCACTTCTTCACTGTAGTTCCGGTCGCGGGAGATATCGCGCCCCAGGAAGACCTGTTCCTCCTGGCTGCGTCCGAACGTCATCGGGCCGAGGTCGCTCATGCCGTACTCGGTGACCATCTTGCGAGCGGTCTTGCTCACGCGCTCCAAGTCATTGCCGGCGCCGGTGCTGATCTCTCCCAGCACCAGCTCTTCGGCGACCCGACCGCCCAGGCCCACTATGATATCGTTCATTATCTCAGATTTAGTGGCGTACCGGTATCTCCTGTCGTCCTCCGGTATCATCAGGGTGTAGCCTCCGGCCCGCCCTCGGCCCACTATCGATACCTTGACAACCGGGTCGGCGCCGGGCAGGAGGTGGGCCAGCACCGCATGGCCCGATTCATGGTAAGCCACTAGATCCTTCTCGCGCTCGCTCATGATCCGGCCCTTCTTGGCGGGGCCTGCCACTATCCGCTCTATAGCCTCTGACATCTCAGCCATTGACACTTTCTTCTTGTTACCCCTGGCCGCCAACAGCGCCGCTTCGTTCAGCAGGTTCGCCAGGTCGGCGCCGGTAAAGCCGGGAGTGCGCTTTGACAGCGCTTTGAGGTCAATGTCGGCCTCAAGAGGCTTGTTCTTGGCATGGATCTTCAGTATCTCCTCCCGACCGCGCTGGTCGGGCGCATCCACTACTATGTGGCGGTCGAATCTGCCCGCACGCAGTAGCGCGGGGTCAAGAACATCGGGCCTGTTGGTCGCGGCCAAGATGATGATCCCGGAATTGGGGTCAAATCCGTCCATCTCAAAGAGCAGCTGGTTGAGGGTCTGCTCACGCTCGTCGTGTCCGCCGCCCAGCCCTGCGCCTCTCTGCCGCCCCACAGCGTCGATTTCGTCTATGAACACTATGCACGGAGCGTTCCGTTTTGCCTGGTCGAACATATCGCGCACGCGGCTTGCGCCTACGCCCACGAACATCTCCACGAAGTCGGAGCCGCTGACACTGAAGAAAGGCACGTCCGCCTCGCCCGCCACAGCCTTGGCGAGCAGGGTCTTGCCGGTTCCGGGGGGCCCCACCAGCAAAATTCCCCTGGGTATTCTGGCTCCGAGCTCGATGTATCGCTTCGGATGCTTCAGATAGTCGACGATCTCCACAAGTTCCTCTTTGACCTCATCCACGCCGGCCACGTCTTCGAACGTTACGCGGCCGCGTTCGCTGGCATGAAGCTTGGCTCGGCTCCGCCCGAACTGCATAGCTTTGTTGCCCCCGCCCTGAAGCTGGTTCATGATGAAGAAGAACACAGCAAAGAGGAGGACTATCGATATGACGTTGGGTATGAGCGCTATCCACCAGGCCCCTTGGGACTCAGGAATCATGCTGACTTCCACACGAGATGCAAGTTCCGGGTCGTCCCGAACATCCTCGACGAGGCCCTTGACATCTGGATAGTACAGCCTGAACTTGCGCCCATCGTCCAGAGTGCCCCGGATTGCGTTGTCACCGACTATCTCGAGCTGTGTGACCTTTCGGTCTTGCCAGTATTTCATGAACTGGCTGGCCGAGATCTCGTCGGTCCGAGGCTTGCCCGCAAAGAGCGAGTTCGATATGGAGACTGCTATCAGGCCGAGCAACAGCCATAGAGCAAGACTTTTCATAAGCCTGTTATTCACCGTAAGTAGGCGCAGGAAGCCCCATCGTTCAGGGCGTCGCGATGTATGCGCCTTCCTCCTTCCCCAGCTGATTCAGGTGCATCCCGCAAATGCAATCCCAAATACTAGATAATTCCCGTTGTGCGTGAACTCATTATAGCACAGCGCCTTTTCTACCACAACGAAACGCACAGCTGTATGGTTTCCATCTCAGCCGGCTCATGCTCATGCATCATCGATGCTGTCATCCATATCGGCCGCGAGAACAGCTATACGCCTTGTCGAAGAAGTCACCGCTCCTTCTGCGCTCGCCCTCACGCCCATGACCCACAGCGCCTCGTCACCCATGGCCAGCACGGCCAGGCGCGACCGAACGGGCCGCGGCACCTTCTCATCCACGAACAGGTCAGAGAGCTTTTTGGCGCCCGACATCCCGAACGGACGGATCCTGTCGCCTGCGCGCCATGGGCGAATGACCAGAGCGTCCAAATCCACCTGGTCAGCGTCGAACACCGTCCACTCCCGGCCGATGCCCGAAGCCTCTACGCGCAGCCCGCGAGATCCCGAGTCAGCCAGCGCGCGACTGGCCATGCAGGCCAATTCCTGAGTGGAAGGGAACTCCCACGGCTGCCGCCGCCCTGCGGCCGCGTCTGCCGCCGCGTTATCGCCCAAAGCCGCATAGACTGTGGCCTTAGCCCACGTGAGGGGCATCGCCCCCGGAATGCGCACGGCAACCACGATCTGCTCGGTGATCGGTTCAGCGATCACACCGGGTTCGTCTGCGCCTGCCCGGGCATGTTCGGCCGCATGTTCTATTACTATTGTATCGTACGTCAGGCGTGCTCGTAGACCTCCGGGCAAGTCTATCGAATTACCTACGTTCCCAGTTCTCACCAGGGCCGTCATGGCATCGATATTGGGCCAGTACAGATCGCGCTTATCTCCAGCCACTTCAGCGAAGGCCAGCGCGAACGCGCGTGAAGCAACCGGCTCTGCGGCCTGTCGCATCAGATCAAGGTCCAGCCACACCCGTGCTACCTGTCGGCCCAGGTCACGGGCGTCGGCGCTTCCGGCAGCCGCAGCTCTAGCTGAGTCAAAAAGCCTGACCGCCTGTTCTTCAACGTACTGCTCGTCCAGTGACGCAAGGCGCGCGAGCCGGGCAAGTCCGGCGCGGATATTCGAGTTGTACTCGCGCTCCAGAAGGGGAAGGAGTTCGCACCGCACTTTGTTGCGGAAGTATTGCGTATCCACATTCGTCGGATCGGTACGCGTGGCAAGGGCACGCTCCGAGCAATACTGCTCGATCTGCGCCCGCGTAACCTCGATAAACGGCCTGATCACCGTGGCATGCCCGCCCAGCTCGCGAATGGGCGGGATGCCGGCCAGCCCGCGTAGGCCGGTGCCGCGGAGTATGCGCATGAGCACAGTCTCGGCCTGGTCGTCTGCATGGTGAGCCACCGCTGCCCTGGAGAACCCCCGTTCGACGCAGATCCTTCGGTACAGCCCGTACCGGGCGTCCCGCCCCGCGTCCTCCACAGTGACTCCGAGCTGGCGTGCCAAGCGGGGCACGTCAACCCTGTCCACAGTGACAGGTATGCCGAGCGAGCGCGCCAACTCACTGACGAACCGCTCGTCCTCGTCGGCGCTCGCTCCGCGGATCATGTGATTGACATGTGCCACGTGAAGCTGGAGGTTGTACTCCCGGGCGATGGAGCTTAAGAAATGAAGGAGAGCTACCGAATCCGGTCCGCCCGACACTCCGACCACCACGCCGTCGCCGCGGTCAATCATCGAGTACTTGCGCACAGTATCCATGGCGATTCTGACAAGACCGTTACTGCCCACTGGACTCACCCTCCGGGATAGACCTTTCCACAATACGTGGTCCTATCCCTGCCGCTCGTATGGCTCTGCCGTGGGTCCTGCGGCGGCAGTAGCCTTCGCCAACCTGCCTACGAAGACCGTCATGTCGTCTCTGAGCGGCCTAGATCCAGATCCACCCCGTATAGGCGTTCCCGCCCGAGCCCAATTCATCACTGCATGCGCTACGCTTGACGCGCTGCCGCCCGGCGCCTGCTGTATGACGCGGGCCAGCTCGGCGTCGACGTCATCAAGGTCGCCGCGGCCCTCAGTTATCCCGTCCGTTGCCCAAACGATAATGTCTCCTTCCTCTAAGACAGTGTTGAAAGCAGCAGTGTGTGCCGGAACCGAGACGCCGGCGGGCGCCGAGGGCGCCCCCAAAGCTGTCACGCGCGAGCCACGCCGGATGTAGCAGGGCGGAGCCCCCGCCTTGATCATCTCGGCATCGCCGGTGTGCAGGTCTATGATTGCGATATCCAGCGTCGCGAACGGCCCCTGGTCAGGGTGGAGCGACATCAGAGCGTTCACGTTCTCCATGGCAAACGGGGCCTCCAGCCCGGCCGCAAGCAATCGCGCCAGGGCCGACAGTGCGGCCCGGCTCTGCCTAGCCGCCGCATAACCCATGCCCATTCCGTCTGAGATGAGTATCGCGACTCTGCCTTCTCCGAGGCTGGTCAGGAGGTGAGAGTCGCCGTTCACATCATCTTCTATCCCTGGAGCTGAAAGCGACTCCGTCTCCAAGAAAAATCGGCGCCCAGACGCCAGACTCACAGTGCACTCGGCCGTAGCCTCCGCAGATGCCTGAGAGCTGCACGAGCGACCCTGTACCGACATGGCGAGTCCAACCGCGCCTGATACGATCGGGGCCAGGGTTCGAGCACACTCATTCACGCGACCGCACGCCGCCTTTACCACCTGCACTTCTATATCCCCATGCCCAGCTCGGGAGATGCTCACGCACCTTGCGTCGATGCCGGCCCGCCTCAGGCGCCCCCGTATCTCGCGCTCCGAATCTTCATCAGACATCACTGCCGACTGCGCCCGCATCGCTGCACGAGTCAGAGCGCGGGCGACCCCGGCTGTCTGCAGCGACAACATGGCCCGAGCTGCCTCGCGCGACACCGAAATGGGCGGCTCCGCCGACTGTGGCTGCGCAGCGCCGGCTGCGGCTTCGCCCCCCACCGCGGCTGTCGGTCGCCCGACGTGGGAGGCCGCAGCGGCAAGCGCCTCGCGCCGACAGCACCTGCTCTCAAGGCCCTTGGGCAACCCTGCTGCATCAACCTCTCCGTACAGCTCAGCCAAGGCCAGTGCGTCTACTATGTCCCGGTATGTCCGAAAGAAGAGCTCGCGCCAGCACAGGTCGTAGGACGCGCATCCCGAGCATGCCCGCGACCTGACGGCCGCGACAGATGATGCTATGTTCTGGGGCCAATCGTCCGTAGTAGCGCTGGGCGCGTGGGGCGCAGCGACCGATTGCAGTGCCGCCGACCCGAAATCTTCCATGGGCGCGCCGGCGTACGCTGCTGTGAGGTCCTGGAAGGCTCTTGCGTCTGTGATTAGGCTCTCACACACCAGGTGATGCACTCGGGCACGGAGCTCTTCCTGGAGCTTGTTTGCACGGGCCTCACGCGGCAGCCTCCAGGTTATCTCCCCTACCCACCTGCCGGAGGTCGCCATCAGCAAGATCGCAGCTGCAGATGACTCCATTAGAAGCCCGGTCAGTTCGCTCGGGAGGAGGTGTCGCCCTGCGAACATGGCCGACAGAGGTATCGCAAAGGCGGCGAAGGCTCGGCCATACCTTCCCATCAGCCCGGCGGCGGCGCCGGCTACGGCGGCGGCCCCCGCAACTGCCGTTCGCGCGTCGCCACCTGCAGACATGGCCGTCCCGACCACGCCTCCAGCAATGGCTCCGCCGCCCGGACCTGCCACAATCCCCGCAAAAGCGGATGCGTATAAAGCCAGGACTGACCCGAGCGACACACGGGGCAGTGCAATCTGGTGCAGTCCTGCGCAGGCAATTCCTGTGGCCACTAACCACGCAGCTGCGTCCAGACTAGATGGGATACGCAAGACTCCTCCGGTGCCCTGCAGAGATCGCGCCGCCGGTATTATCACGGCGGCTGCGGCGCCGGCGATGGCCGCTTCAGTCAGGACCGCTACAGGCAGCAGCACACCTTGCCCCACTATGGCCTGGGCAAGCGCCACTCCTACCACGGAGGCGACAAACACGCCGAGCCCCGCGAACCACACCGTCCACCTCCTGAAGCGCTCGGGAAGGACGAGAAAGAGCACCGATGACACTGCTAAGGTTACCACCTGAGTCGGCCCGCCGCTGAGCGCTCCGCCTACGAGCGCGCCCAAGACAGTCGGCATAACCCCCGCAGCATCGCAATCACAGCAAGCTGCAACAGCTGCAACGGCTACTATTCCGAACGGAGAGTAGGCGCCGAAGAGCCTGGCCAGTCCGGCCAGTAGGCCCGTGGCGCCAAATGCGGCGAGTATGGCTGTTCGGAGGATGCGAGAGCGAGAATGTGATGGCGAGGGCATGCGGGTGCGCGCCCGGGGGCGCCCGGCGCCGCCGCGCGTCTTCCGTGGGCCGGGCGAATCGCCTTGACGCCTCCGCTCTCTTTTGAACACTCCCACGGGCTCGTCTGCCATCCACGTCACCTTCCGGCACATGTCGACGCCGCCGGGCGGCGGCGTCTTTTGTGCACACTGCGTTGATGTCATGGATGATTTTAGCATGCGGGCAGCGTGAAACATGTAGATTGGTCTAGGACACGTCAGAGAAAAGACGCCATCAAACGTGTATTGCCTGGCCCATGAGTGCCTCGGCCGCCTCTGCCGTAGACTCGGCCAGTGTTGGATGAGCGTGGATGGTCTGGCTGATATCCTCCAGTGTGAGACGGCGCGATACCGCCAAGGCTATCTCGGCAATCAGGTCGGAGGCATGTGCCCCCACAACCTGGCCCCCGATGACCCGTCCTGCGCCGTCGGCTATGATCTTCACGAATCCCTCGGGCGCCCCCATGGCAACCGCCTTGCCAGACGCCACGAATGGGAACTTGCCTACCCGGTAGTCGATGCCCGACTCCTGGGCATTCCGCTCCGACACACCTACCGCTGCGACCTCGGGATTCGTGAATATGCAGTTCGGGACGGCGTAGTACTCCACGCTACGGCTCTGGCCGG
>ERZ795044.3504-NODE-3504-length-13142-cov-12.014977_pt1 | contig 13142 bp, 10 predicted proteins | sample MGYA00375128_ERZ795044 | MGnify/ENA primary metagenome ERZ795044 (study PRJEB30173, sample SAMN05720213) | anaerobic digester metagenome | isolation source: active sludge of municipal wastewater-treating anaerobic digesters | place: USA | collected 2014-12-22 ... | reverse complement strand
TCTGAGGTTCACGACGCGCGGAATAACGCGCGTCACGTTTGTGAACGCCGCCGAGCCGGTGAGGCGGCAGTGTCTTGCGAGAACGCCGCTGGCGGACTTTTTCCGCATTCTGCTAGGCCTTCAGCGCCGCCAGCACTTCATCGACATGGCCGGGCACCTTCACCTTCCGGAAAAGGGCCTTGATCCGACCCGTGGCATCGATCACAAACGTGCTCCGCTCGATGCCCAGATACTTCCGTCCGTACATGCTCTTCTCTTTATAGACTCCGTAGGCCTTACAGACCTCGGCCTCTTCGTCGCTCAACAACGCAAAGGGCAAGCCATACTTGGCGATAAACTTCTGGTGCGAGGCTTTCCCGTCCTTACTGACTCCAATCACCACCGCCCCGGCCTTTTTGATCGGCGCAAGGGAATCCCGGAAATCGCAGGCTTCTTTCGTACAGCCCGAGGTATCGTCCTTGGGATAAAAATAGAGGACCACCTGCTTGCCCTTGAGGCTCTTCAGCGTCACGGTACTGCCGTCCTGGTCCGGCAAGGAAAAATCCGGCGCCTTCGCTCCCACGTCCAATTCGTCAGCCATGTCTCAATCCTCTCCAGTACAACGCTTCGTGTCAGCCGGTCAGCGCGGTCCGCTGCCGATCACCGGACGCTGTGTCCCATAGGGGTGTTCCCTGGGCGGCCCCTTTTGTGCCTGAGGACTGCCGAAGGGGCGTAACGCAGGAGAATCCCAGATCACCTTATCCCCGGGAGCTAAATTCGCCGCCTCAATAAACTCCAGGCGGGCCTGGTCCGTTTGCCCCAATGCATTCAGCGCGAGCGCGTAATTGTAATGGGCCTGGCCGGAATCCGGCGACGCCTTGATGGCCTGCCCGAAAAAATTCTTGGCTTCCGCAACCTGTCCGGCCAGATAGGCTTGCATCCCCTGATTGTTCAGAGCGATGGCGTCAGCCTTGGCCCCATAGGCCAATTCCAACGGAACCAGCGGCTGCGGTTTGGAATGGGTACAGGCGGGCAACGACACCGCCATCACGCAAAACACTATCCATAGAGCAACTCTCATCGCACAACCTCGTCGAAATCGCTCGCCACGCCGGATCAGGGCTTGGCGCGCTTTTTTTGTTCTTCTTCAGCTGTTTTCCGATACATCACGTCCCATTCCGGACTCCCCTCCACGATTTGTCGTGAGTAGGACGCCAGTTTGGTCCGTACTTTCTTATCGATCTCCGCTTCCAACAACAACTCTGCGGCCACCACCCGTTTGATCTCGCGCAGCACCTTCCCATCATCTTCAGTAAACCGGCAGTGCGGGCTCTTCTTCAAGGCGCCGAGAGCGAGGTGGGCAAGATGGCTGGCTTTATCGTCGCTGATCACGAATTGGACTCCAGTCCTGAGTGAGGCTACTCTGCGCTTTTCTATGACGAAGATTCACACACCGGTCAGCACCTATAAAATGATGCCCCGTTCACGCACCAGCTTCTGCTTGATCATCGTGAACATCTTCTGGTAATCGACCTGTCCCTGCTCGATCTGCCGTTCATAGGGTTGCATCATCCGGCGCACTTCAGCATTGAGGCGATCTTCCACTCCGAGCTCTTCCGTCATCGTCTGTTCCAACGAATCCCGAAGCGCCTTTCGATCCCCGGTGACGTCCAGAAAACCCAGCTCGTGGAGCCGTGCGATCACTGATTCCGCCATATGATGGACCCGCTCTTTTGCCAGCCTCATCGCAGAAGACTCCCCGCCGACAAACTATGGCCGCTTACAAGACCACTCCCCATGAGCCTATCCGATCGACGACCCCTGTTCAATCCGTTCGACTCGAATCGTGCTGGCATTCATCGCCTGCCGCAGAGTCGCCGCGTCTCCCACGACGCGACCCACCACATTGACCCGGTCAGCCGGCACGGGATCGGCCCCCATGCTCATCGGCGTACGCCCGAAGAAAATCGCCAACACCTGACCGGCGCCCCAGAAGGCCACGTCACCGACTTTGACCTGCGTGGTCGCCGTTTCGCGATGGTCCTTCACTCCGGGAATCTTAAAATAGAACTCTTCGCCCCAGACATTCAATGGTCCTTCAGCGGGCAGCGCCCGGTAGAGTTCTTCAGCCGTTCTCGTGCCTTTCAACTCCGCCTCCAACTGTATCCCGCCGACCTTGATTCGAATACGTTTCGCCGATCCGTTCGTGGTCATGTTCCCTCATTTACACCGTGATACACTGCACAACTCAAGCGCACGAAACTCCGCACCAGTCGCGGACTCTAACTTGTTTATCCCTTGAAATCAAGGCTACAATCCCGGCGGAGGGAGATCGCGACCCGCATTATGTTGACCTCGACATTCGTCCATCTGAACGGCATCGGCCCGTCCACGGAGCGGCGGCTCTGGGAAGGCGGCATCGCCGATTGGACGACCTTTCGCCGTGAGCCGAACCTTCCCGGCATCTCACCCTCGCGCAAAGTCCTGTACGATATCGATCTTGCCTCGGCGCAGGAGCAGCTCGACCGCCGCAATGCCCGGTACTTTGCCGGCTGCCTGCATACCCGCGACCACTGGCGGCTGTTCCGCACCTTCGGCCCACGGGCACTCTATCTGGACATCGAAACGACCGGACTGTCCGCGCACGAGGGGCAGGTGACCATCGTCGGCCTCTACCGCCAGGGGCGACTGCGCACCCTGATCAGCGGTGACGACCTGACGCTTGGCGTGATTCAGGAAGAACTCGACCAAGCCGACTTGCTGATCACGTTTTTCGGCAGCGTGTTCGATATCCCCTACCTCCAAACCTGTTTCAAGGGCCTGCGGGTGTCGATTCCTCACTTCGATCTCTGTTTCGCCGCGAGACGCGTGGGCCTGCAGGGAGGCCTCAAGCACATCGAGCGCGAGTTGGACATCGCGCGGGACTCCGATCTGCTGACACTCGACGGCATGGAAGCCGTTCGTCTCTGGCACCAGTACCGCGCAGGCGACGAGGCAGCGCTGGATCAACTCGTCCGTTATAATGCCGCCGACACCAGAAACCTTGAACCACTGGCGGAGTGGCTATATGACCGGCTCGCCCTGCGCTACGGTCCACCGTCATTGACGCCGGCCGGATAGCGTGAGCACACAGCAGAACAGATGGGCATGGAGGGCATTCGGGCAGACCGAGCGCGGGTTGGTCCGTCCCACGAATCAAGACACCTTCCTCGTTGAGAACCGACATCGACTCTGGGCAGTGGCGGACGGAATGGGAGGCCACCCGGGAGGAGATGTGGCCAGCCGTCTCGTAATGGACTCCCTCGCCGAACTTGCGCCGACTCTCGGCGGAATTGCATCTGCCCCCGACCTTCACGAGGAAGAGCGCGCAACCGACCGTCTCACAACCATGGCGGAGCAGGCTCATGCCTCCATCCTCACCCATGCGGCTCAGCACCCGCCGCTATACGGCATGGGAACGACACTCGTGATGGCCCATCTCCTCCCGCTGCCCAAGCCACGCTTACTTGTTTTGAACGTCGGCGATAGCCGGGCCTACCTGGTCAGAGCCGGCACCCTCACGCAACTCACACGGGACCATACCCTGATTGAAGAGTACGTCCGTGACGGGCGCCTCACACCTGCGCAGGCCGCATGCCACCCGAACCGCCATGTGCTCACCCGCGCCATGGGCCTTGCCCCTCACCTGGAAAGCGACCTGTTCTTCTTCGATCTTCTCGATGGAGACCTCCTGCTGCTCTGCTCAGACGGCCTCACAAAAATGTTGACCGACGAACGCATTCTGCAGACCGTGAGGCCTCATCAGCATATCCCTTCCCTTGCCACCCAGGCACTGATTCACACAGCGCTCGATGCGGGAGGGATCGACAACGTCACCGTGGTGGCTTGCACCATTACTGAGATACCCGATCAGGCAAATATCCATTGACACCAACTCGAGGCACCAGGTAGCCTCGCAGAATTGCCGCCTCGTAAAATCACGAGGCTTTCGTCCATATATTTCCCTATACCCCTATGCACTTTCAGCCCATTGAACGTCGATCCCGCCGCGCCTCGTTGCGGCACTGCCTCTTTATCTGTTCCCTCATGAGCATCCTGGCGGGCTCCCTTGCAGCGGCCAAGGAGCCAGTCGATGCAGAAGCCACTCTGCGCCTCATCGTGCAAGCAAACGCCGATCGTGATCTGCCCACTATGTCGAAGTATATGTCTCACGACTCCGACGCCGTCGGCTACACGATCGACGGACACAAATACGTAGGATGGACGGCTTTGGCTACCGACATGCGCACCGAGTTCACCTCGGTCGCCAAACTGGAACTTCCCATCACCTACCTGCAATTTTGGCATAAGGGTGACATCGCCTGGTTCGCGATGGAACTCGACTATATTCGTTATCTCAACGCAACGGACCTGACCCAACGCATGGTGCTTCCACTGCGTGAGACAGGGGTGATGGAGCGAAGGGACGGCACCTGGATTCTCGTGACCTGGCACGAATCCACTAGACAGCCCGATACCGGAATGGGGATCGCCCTGGCCGACCCCGGCACCTTAGTGCGTCGCGTGTCAGACAATCAGGCGCCCGGGCCGAATGGCGCGGACTTGAGCGGCGAATGGGAAGTCACTGAAATCGAAGACAATAAGAAATACGTCGCCACTCTGGACGCGCACGGCAACGGCCCTTACACCTGGCAAGGGGGACAGTTCGCCACCACCAGCTTCAACGACCGGCGCTGGCAGGGGACCTGGAAACAGACCGGCAATGACCGCGAAGGCGCGTTTGAAGTGGTGATCTCGGAGGATGGCACCGAAGCCAAGGGAATCTGGTGGTACGTGCGTGTCGGCACCAGAGACAATATTCCGCCCCGGCAACATGGCGGTACTTACCTGTGGAAGCGACTGACCCCGCCCCCGACGGCTCCCTAACGGGTGGGCCTATTTCCCGACATTGCCTCACACACACTCACGGACGGCCGGTCTGTTATAACGAGGAGGGGCTATGAATCGTGCGCTGCTATCGATGGTCATGCTGCTGATGGTCACAAGTACGGTCTACGCCGACGGTGGCCACGATCACCATGCCATTCCAACCATGCCGAGTTTAGGCGACACTAAGATTACCATCGATGATCACACGGTCACTCTCACCTTCGGTCCGGTCGATTTGCCGACCGGTCATGACGGCGATCTGGCATCCAGTATGCCCAAGAAGGTCTTCCAGTTGCCGGACGACACCTACATGATCGGCTATAAGTCCGAGGTCTACACGAAAGACGGCAAGCCGCTGCCCAAGAATTACCTCCATCACATTCTCATGCTGAACAACGACAAGCCGAGCGTGTCATGCGACGGCGAGCCGTTGTTCTTCGCCGGTGCCGGTTTGGAAATGACGGAAGCACGTTTTCCGGACGGATACGGGGTCAAGCTGGGAAAAGGGCAAAACCTCATGTCCGTTGTGGCGTTCTACCACAAGGCTCCCCCGACAAAAGACGTGATGGCCCGTTTCACGATGTATGTCGCGCCGAAAGGCACGAAGGTGCAGGAAATGGATGTCTACCAGGTCGGGGTCAATATTGTCTGCTACAGCAAGTTCGGCCAGCGTGGCGCGGACCAAACTGACGAAGGCATCGAAATCAAGCCCGGGGTTTCAGTTCTGTCAGCCCCTTTGAAATTCAACATGGACGGCTGCGTCAAATTCGCCTACCCCCATGGCCACGATGAATTGCTGATGGTTGCCCTGGAGAATAAATCCTCCCGAGAAACCCTCCTGCGAACGGTCCCTGAAGTGGGTGCCGACGGCACGTTTCGTGATTTTCGCCCTCATCAGGTGTACCGGGATGACAAAGGGTTCACGGTAACCAAACGCGACGACTATGAAATGGTGATGGTTCACCACCACCCGCTTCAAAACCCGAATATTCAGCATGGAATGGGAAATTACCTGCTGTATATGACCCCTGGCGTTTGCCCGCAATCTGCCAACACAGCTTCAGCTCGCTAGGCATAGGAGAGTTCTCCGCCCACCGCGGTCCAACGATTGCGGTGGGCATCCCGTTCGTTCCCGACGCTGCCGGCACATCATCCGACCGGCGAAACCCTCGCCCCGAACCCCCTCCTCAACGAGAATTGCACCTTATTCTTGGGGTGTGATCACTTTTGCTTGCTCCGCACAGCACCCTCCCCTACTGAAGTAAACGCGCCCCCTCAGGCAGCGGGCTGGGATTCTCAATAAGGTGTATGATATTGAACCAATCATGCACTCCAACCGACTACCTGGGGACACAATTGTCCCTCTGACAGCGAGCGCATGTTCATCACTGTGCAGTGGTGCATTCCCAGGCGCCCGCCCGGCGGCACCGAAGCAGAACGATCGCACCACTGCATAGGAACCATGAAATCTTCCATGTCGCCGGCTGAACCGTCCCTCAACATTCTCCTCATCAACGAACAACCGGATGAAATCAAGCTGGTGACCTCCAGCCTGAGAGGATTTTTTCCCGGCTGCCGGATCGAAGCGGGCTACTCATCCGAAGAAGCCCTGACATTCAGCCATCAGGGCGAATGGCACATCATCCTCATCGATCACGATTTACGCCCTGAACGCGGTCTCGACATTCTTTCCCGCCTTCGTCGCAATGCTCCCTATGCGGCCATCATCCTCCAAACGAATGAAAGCGATTCCCAAACCGCCGTCCAGGCGCTGCAAAACGGCGCTGACTTCCTCCTGTTCAAACGGTCACCCGCCTTTATCACCGAGTTGTTGTTTTCCGTCCAGGAGGCGGTTGAAAAGCGCGACCTCCAAATGAAACTGGACCACACCTTTCAACGGCACCAGCGGTTCATCGAAACGCTGAGCGACTTGGTGTACGAGCTTGATCGGGACGGTCGCTTTGTCTACGTGGGTACTGCCGTCACCGCCATGCTCGGCTATACTCCCGAGGAGCTTGCCGGACGACACTATTCGCTTCTACTCCCTCCCCTCCAAGAGGCAACAGGACGCTTTCGCCTGAACGAACGACGGGCCGGCAGCCGCTCGGTACGCAGACTTGAGCTCACTCTTCATCGGAAAGCCCTACCAGATGCACCACCCGCATCGATCACCGTCGATGTAACAGCCAAGGGACTCTTCGATTCGGCCAATCGTTATCTCGGCACGGTCGGGGTCCTGCGCGACCTTTCCCAACAGAAGGCGCAACAGGACCGACTCACCGAGTTGGAGTCACGCCTCCAGGAAACCACCCGTCAACTCACGCTTTCCCGGGAGGCGGCCCGGGTATCCCGCCAGCTCCAACAGCCTCTCACCACGCTATTGCAGGATTCACAACGATTGCTCAGCTCAATTCAGCACAGCAAGATCGAGCAGCATGTGGAAACGATGATCGAGAAAGCGTCGCAGGCCAGCCAACTTGGCCACCAACTGGCTCAAGCCATCCATGCCCCTCCTTTAGAGTTTTTCCCCCTCGATCTGCACCATGTTCTTGAGACCGTGGTACAAACGATCCGGCACGAGACAGAAGGCTCGGGGCGCCTCGTGACCACGCACTTGGCTCAACACCTTCCACTCATTCTGGGCTCACCGGACGCGCTGGAGGATCTCGTGAGAATCCTCCTTAATTATGCACACCAATACACGTCCTTGCCCAACGCTCCGTCCCATCTTCTGCTACAGACGGCGCTGCTGGCCGGAGTCACTCCTTCACTCGCTTCACGCAACCTTCCGCTGTATTCGAGCGTCTCGCGCGAGTATGTGAGCTTCACCATCAAGGAAAGCTCCAACCACACCGCTGCTCCCATGGGCGAACAGCCAGATTTCCATATTTCTCCCGAGCAGTTCTTTCGGGCTCACCAAATTGTCCAGGCACATGGTGGCGCCATCGAAATAGAACATGCACCCGACAGCGGTCTGACCATCACGGTACGAATTCCTGTTCCCACTCATTTCTTCGCGGATGAGGGCGCTGAATCTCCCACAGCCTCGCCCGCCAAACCCGGCATTGTTCGAGTTCAATCTCAGCACGTCGCCGGAGAACGACCCGACCGACGGCGCTCCGAACGCAAGCTGTTCGCGCTCCCCGTGCAACTATCCGTCGGAAGCACCACCCTTCGAGGCGTCTTACGAAACATGAGCACCGGCGGCGCCCTCCTCACCATCCATGACCTGTCGGCCTCCATTCATCTGCAACCAGCCTACGTAGTGATCAAGACACCGGTGAGCTTCCTGGAACTTCAAGGAGTCGTGCATGAACGACCGGCTGCACTTACGGACCTGCCTCTCCCTGCCATCAAGAACTTTGTGATTTCCTTTTCACCGAGCGGCGAACGCGACCGCAATGTCCTCCGTTCACTTCTCGACGGGCTGCAAGACGGTTCAACAATCGTCACGTTCGAAGGATTAATCCTTCCTCTTTTCACAACCGCCGCGAACAACCCCGACGCCCCCCTCCCCTCCACCGCAGCGCCGACAGATAGACGTGAGGCCGCACGTCTCAACGTCCCATGCCCGATTCGACTGGTCGGCTCATCAGCCACGCCAACCCGTCCTCTCGGAGTGACGGTCAACCTGAGCCTGGATGGGGCCTGCATCGGATTACCGGGAGGTTCCGACTTCCCTGAAAATCAGCAGGTCCTTCACCTGGTGCCCGTCGAGCCAAACACTTCGTCAATCGGCGCCGCCTTGCCTGAGGGTTCTGAAACCCCTTGGCCTGCGCGGATTGTCTGGACACATCAATCTCAGGTCAGGACAACCTCGAATCCCGCAGCACCAGAAGGAGTCCGACGCCGCTTCGGTGTGCGCTTTGAGGGTTTATCGCCCGCGCAGGAGCAGAGACTCCGGGCCCTTATCTCGCCGCGGATCGGCACTTCGCAAGATCTTGCCGAACCGATGTCAGACTCGCCGGTCCTCACCGTTTCACACCACCTACGCAATCGTGAGGGCCTCACGATTGCACTGTGTCACGATGTTCCGAGACGAGTAGACGGCACACAATGCCCGCTGGTACTGCTCTGCTCGGGGTATGGGACGACACAACAGGCTTATGCCGCCCTGGCCTACACACTTGCTGCATGCGGCCTGCAAGTCCTGCGCTATGATCACAGCCGTCACATCGGATTGAGCGACGGCGACCCCACGCAAACCACGCTCACAACCCTGGAAGATGATCTCGATACCATACTGAGCTTTGCGCAGAAAGAGTTCCCCGGACTCCCCCTCACGTTGCTGGCACCGGACCTGCTCGGCCGCATCGCGCTACGCCGCCAGGATTGGCACAGGTCAGTCCGCCGGCTCTTACTTCTCAATCCGACACTCGACATCCGAAACTGCCTGACAAGCCTTCATCAGCGGGATCTGGTAGGTGAACATCTGGCCGGAACGCGGCTCGGGCTCGGCAACCTCCTGGGGATTCCACTCGACATCGATCATTTCGTGGCCGATGCGGTGGCCGCTCAATATACAGAGAGCAACGCGCTTCAGGAGGACCTCTCGCATTGTGGAACCGAGGTCGTGTTTCTGACGACCGGCCCAGGCGCTGCTGAATACCCGACTCCCTCACCGGCGCCGGCACTCGTGGAGGATGCTCTGCATCGGCTCGGATCAAGAGGTAGTCGCGTCATGCTACAAGCTCCGCTTCTGCCTGCCGACACTGTCGCACCATCGGCACTGCACGCAAGCTGGCACCGAATCGCACAGCTCTGCCTTACTCCGGATAGCTTCCCGTATCCCACCGCCCCGGCTCCCTCGAATCTCTCACGCATGATATCCATTCGCGCACGACTCGAACGCGACCGACTCCGCATCAAATATGCCGCCGGAACGGCAGGCCGCGAGCGACTCTGGGCCGCACAGACCGACCTCACACGAAGTTTGGATGAACTCCCCGCGCATTGGCAATATATCGATCAGCTGTATCAACTCCTCCAACCGCTCGATGGAGGCGTGGCTCTGCTCGATGTCGGCTGTGGCATTCATTCATTCGCCAGACTCTTGCTCTTGAACCTCTCCTACCGTCTCCGCGCTCAAACCTGGAACCAGAACCAGCCTCTTCGATACATCGGCATAGACTTCTCAGTGGCCGCGCTGCCTGCCGCGCAGGACGCGACGAGTGACGCCCTGAAGCACGTGGATCGGCTGTTCTCCGGACGCATCTCCGGGCCGACACCCGTCAGTCAGCAGTGGGTACGTGGTCGATCCGTAGAAACGCTTCCCTTCGCGGACCATTCGTTCGATCGCATCGTGGCGAATCTCTCCCTCAGCTTTTCACGTTCTCCTCTCCATGCTCTTCGTGAGCTGTTCCGTGTGCTTCGCCCCGGCGGAAAACTCATCGTGAGCGCCATCACCCCCTTGGCAGATATGGCCCTCCCCTATCGTTCATCCTTGCAGGAGCTCGGCGTCGATGCCTTCTCGGGAGACGCCCGCCTTGCCCTCAATCGCATGGCTCAGTGTTGCGTCGCCCTGCGCGTCGGTCAACTCCACGCATTCCAGGAAGAGAGCCTGAGCGCCGCCCTCGCCCAAGTCACATCTACTCCAACAAGACTCGTGCGTACGTTCTCCGGACAAATTCTGGTCGCCCTCGCTGAAAAACCTGATTCCGCTGGCTGAAACAATACCTCGCATATATACTTCAGTCACTAACACACGACATGCGGCGCGTCGGACGACACCACATGCACGATGGTGTCCGGGTTGATATTTTCTGCGCAAGACTATGGCACTCCACGAGCACATTCGGCACACCCCTATTCTTTCTGCTTCCGAAGCCCCCATCAGTATGATCGGCGCGTTTGCCGAATCGGTGGGACAGGCCACCGACCTCACGCAGGTCGGCGAGTGCATCTTGAGGATCCTCAGCGAACAGTTGCGCTTGCCGAAAGCCGCCATATGGATACGAGAAGCAAACGGCGAATACCATCTCCTTGCCTCTCTAGGACACCGCACGCTTGCGGCATTGCCGGCTAGCCTGCCGGATAACCACGCCCTTATCACGTGTCTTTCAGATCGGCCACGCCTACTCCGATACGACCAGGCCTCATCTTCGCCCGCCGGCTCAGCCATGATGTCGATACAGGCAGCGGTGTGCATTCCTCTCCGGAACAAGACGCAGTTTCTCGGGCTCTGCGCCCTTGGGCCGATCGGCACGGAGTGTCACCTGGACGAAGACACCGTGATCATTGCAGAGACCGTCGCACGCATCGCTTGCAATACCTTGGACCATCACCTGGCGCAGGACGACCTTCGGCGCTCCTCCACCTTGATGAGACGCACCGATCGATTACGCTCGTTGGAAATTATGGCGGGCGGGTTCGCACATGAAATCCGTAACCCCCTCACGTCGATCAAGACGTTTATTCAGCTGGCCCCGCAACGCCAGCAGGACCCGGTGTTCATCCGTGAATTCAGCCAAGTCGCCATTGAAGACGTCCATCGCATCGAGCGGCTGCTGCACGAAATCCTCGACTATGCGAGTTACATGACTCCCCAGCCGAGCGACGTGGACCTGAACGAACTGGTCACCTCCTGCCTCGGTTTCGTCTCGTCCACCGCCTCGCATCGAGGAATTCGTCTGCACACGACACTGGCCCCTCAACTGCCCACGCTCTCGCTCGATCGCCAGCAGATCAAACAGGTGCTCTTGAACCTGCTATTGAATGCGCTCGATGCCATGCCCAACGGCAACGGCGTGATTCAGATCCGCACGCGCGTGCTGCCGCAAGCCGGCCGCACAGCCTGGGTACAACTGGAGGTCGAGGACGAGGGATGCGGCATTGCCCCGGACCACCTGGAGCATATTTTCGATCCGTTTTTTACAACCAAGCATACCAATAGCGCGAGCGATGGGTCCGGCCTTGGCCTGACCACCGCGCATCAAATCGTCCGCGAACATGGCGGCACGCTATTGGTGGAGAGTCGAGTCGGCGCAGGTTCGACGTTTTCCGTGAATCTTCCAGCACCGGATGCACGCACCACAGTTTCAGCCGCACGGGAGTAACATGAAAAAACGGGTACTACTTGTCGATGACGAGCCGCGTGTCCGCGCCTCGCTGAGAACAGTGCTGGAACCGACCTATGAGATTCTCGAAGCGGCGGACGCCGCGGAAGGCCTCAAGAGTTTCAAACACGATGCGCCGGACCTGGTCCTGCTGGACGTGATCCTCCCGGGAACAGACGGTCTGGCGGCGCTCCAGACAATGCGCACCGAGAATCGTGCCGTCCCGGTGATCATGCTAACCGGGACCAAATCGGTCAAGACGGCCGTCGATGCCATGAAACTGGGGGCTGCCGACTATCTATCCAAGCCATTCGATGTCGAAGAGCTGCAAATCGTCATTGAGCGCACGCTGGGCAAACAGGAATTAGAACAAGAGGTTCGTCAACTGCGCGCGCAGGTCGTCCAGCGGTATGCCTTTCACAATCTGATCGGCAAAAGCCCGGCGATGCAGGAAATCTATGCGAAGATCGAGCAAGTGGCCGACAGTCGCACCACCGTCCTCGTAACCGGCGAGAGCGGGACCGGAAAAGAACTCGTCGCCAAGGCCATTCATTACAACAGCGCGCGGCGCGAACGCCCGTTCGTGGCGCTCAATTGTGCGGCTCTGCCTGAAACTCTGATCGAAAGCGAACTGTTCGGCCACGAAAAAGGCTCCTTTACCGATGCCACGGCAAGGCGCGTAGGCCAGTTCGAATTGGCGCATACGGGCACGCTTTTTCTCGATGAAATCGGGGACCTCAGCGCGGCGACCCAGGCCAAACTCCTCCGCGTGCTACAGGAACGTGAGTTCACCCGCGTGGGCGGAGTGCAGTCCATCAAGGTGGATGTCCGAATCGTCGCCGCCACCAACAAAAACCTCGATGAGATGGTCCGGAAGAACCAGTTCCGCGAGGACCTGTATTACCGCATCAACGTCATCGCGCTGTATCTACCGCCCCTGCGCGAGCGGGGCGAAGACATCGCCCTCCTGGCCAAACACTTTCTGGCAAAACGTATCGAAGAAGAGAAACGTCCTCCTCAGGAATTTACGAAAAGCTCGCTGGAGTTGATCTCGCACTATCCCTGGCCCGGAAACGTCCGCGAGATGGAGAACATCATCGAGCAGGCGTTCATCTGGTCGAAAGGCTCCGATGTCATCACGCCGGAGCACTTACCGAATATCCTACGCACCGATACACG
>ERZ795044.3501-NODE-3501-length-13146-cov-5.234818_pt1 | contig 13146 bp, 12 predicted proteins | sample MGYA00375128_ERZ795044 | MGnify/ENA primary metagenome ERZ795044 (study PRJEB30173, sample SAMN05720213) | anaerobic digester metagenome | isolation source: active sludge of municipal wastewater-treating anaerobic digesters | place: USA | collected 2014-12-22 ... | reverse complement strand
GGCCGAAACCTCGATATTGTCAGGGTCTTTGATCAGCAGAATTGGTTTGCCCGGAGCGGCCATCTCACCCGGTTCCTGAAGTTTCTGCGAAATCCGGCCCGAAATGGGTGCAAGAACCGTAGAATCGGCAAAATCTTTTTCGGCGATAACGAGCGCCAGTTCTGCCTTTTTCAGCTGCTCCTGATCGAGTGCGATCAGTGTTTTGATGTGTTCGATCGTGGCTTCGCTGACTTTGAGCTTGAGCATCGCCTTTTCGTAGTTGTCCTGGCTGGTTGAGTTGTCTTCCCAGAGCAGGCGTGAGCGGTTCGCGTCCTGCTTTGACTTTTCGAGGTCGGCCTCGGCCTGTTTGAGCCGCGCTTCTTTTTCTTTGATGGCAAGCCTGGCGATCGTCAGTTCCTGGCGCCTGATTTCAAGATTCTTTTCGAGCTTGACCGGGTCGATGACAAACAGGCGGGTTTTGTTGGCTTCGACCGCATCGCCTTCTTTGACAAAAATCGCTTCGATTGGCCCGGGAATCCGCGGCGAAACGCGGGCGATGCTGGCAGAATCGACATTGCCCTGCACCCGCAGAGTTTCTGAGAAAATGCGGGCGGTGACCGGAGTCGTGGTGACCGCGGGTGACTGAGCCCCGCTGCTCTGTGCGCCGGCAGCGCAAACAACAAAGAGGAGGGCAGTTGTCAGAAGAAAAATTGTTGATCGGGTAGATTTCATATTATTGGCCTCGCAATCCGCGATTTTAAATTAATTTCAGGTAACTCCAGCTTGGTTTTGGGTATAAGCAATTCTGCCTCACTGGAATCAGGGCGACTTTCAGGTTCTGTTGGCAGGAATTGGCTTTGCCTTCGGTTTGCGCCGGGCAGCCGGTTTTTTGCCGTCAGGTGACTTTTTAAGAGGTTTTGGGGGTTGCTCGTGCAGCAGCCATTCAAGCGACAGTTCATATATGTGTTCAGAAATGGCGTTAACGGTGCGGATGTCGAAACTGGTGTCAGGATTGGCGATTTTGATCATGTCACGCCCGAAAACATAAAAGAAAATCTGACCGACGACTGAATAGGCCCACCACCTTGCACTGATCGGGTCAACGTCATTTTTTATTCTGAGAGCAAGGTTTTCGAGAAATTCAAAATCGGGTTTGAAAACTTCGATACTTTTCTGATCTTCGGCAAATGGAACTTCGAAACCGGCTCTGACAATGAGTTTGCCATACCAGGACGGAGCCTTGCCGCTCAAAAGAAACATGCAGCGATTGTGAATGAAAATGCGCAGCCGAACGGCAAGAGTTTCTTTTGAGTCATCCGTTTCGGTTTCAACCGGTTGCATGATATGGCTGAGAACGTGTTTTAAGGCGCATACGAAAAGATTCTGTTTGGTTCCGAAGTGATAATTGACGGCGGCAATGTTTTGCTTCGAGGTGTCGGCGATCATCTTGATGCTGGTGCCGCTGTAGCCATGCTCGGCAAACAACTGCCCGGCACATTCGAGCAGAAGATCATGTGTAGATTTCTTTTTGTTTGTTCTGGTTTCTGAAGCCGACCTGGTTACCAGATCTCTGTTGTTGTCAGCAAATCTGCCGCGCATATTATTCTCCCGGAAAAAAAGCTCAATCAAATATTTAATTTAAATGATCATTTGAATTTTGTCAAAGTTTTGCCTTGAAACTCTTACCGGATGCTTGCAAAATGAGAAGATGAGAGTATCATTGATTGCTGCAGGTCGAACGCAGTCAACCTGGTCGATAGTAAAGGCCTTCTTGCAATCGACTTAACCAGGCTGTTGTCGATGAAATTCCTGCCTGTAAATGTTTCTGGTCCAAACCCGGGAATGACGAAAAACCCGGCAATTCAAATCTGGCGAAAGATTGAACCGTTAAAACGGTCTTAGACAGATTTTTATCTTATGAATCGATGATGTCATAGAAAGTGTCATGGAAAACGAATTACACTTAAAATGCTTTCTCACCCGGCGCCGACTGGCTGCCAAATCAGTTCTGCTCGGCATTGTTTCCGGGCTGGTAGCGGTTATGTTCAGAATCGGCCTCGAAAAGGCGGAACACATAAGGGTGATTCTACTGGGCCTGTTGCGTTCGCAGCACGCGCTTATGCCTTCTCTGGTTTTTGCAGTCGCCATGGCGGCAATTCTGATTGCCCTGAAAAAATGGGCGCCTGAGGCTTCAGGTAGCGGCATTCCACATCTGAAAGGTGTTCTTAAAGAAGGTTTTGAATTCCGGGCGGTTCCGGTCCTGCTGGTTAAATTTTTTGGCGGCCTAATCGGCATCGGAGCCGGGCTTGCGCTCGGCCGCGAAGGTCCAACCGTGCAGATGGGCAGCGCAGTTGGTGATATCTGCGCCAGAATCTTCAAATCCAGTCATCAGGAACGGGTCCTTATGCTCTGTGCCGGCGCCGGCGCCGGCCTGGCTTCGGCGTTCAATGCGCCGCTTGCCGGGCTGCTGTTCATTATTGAAGAACTGCAGCAGAAACTGGACCGTTTCAGCCTGGTGGTCGCTTTTTCGGCAACCATATCTGCCAATCTTGTCTGTAGACTGATTCTGGGGCAGAGCCCGATTTTTCAGTTGCGTCTGGTTGGTTACCCCGACCTGCGCCTCGTTTTGTGGTCGATTCTTTTTGGCGTGGCCATTGGTTTTGTCGGGCTGGCGTTCAATCGATTGCTGATCAGGTCGTTGCGGGTTTTTGGTCCGTTCAGGCTGCTGCTTGGCATTCTTCTCGGAATTCTGTTCGGTTTTACCGGTTACTATTTTCCTGATCTGCTCGGCACCGGACACCGCCTGACCGAAAATGTTTTCCTATGGCGCTACCCGCTGAAACTGCTCGCAGTGTTTCTGCTGGCGCGCTTTCTTCTGACGCTGCTCAGCTACAACACCGGAGCCCCGGGTGGTATTTTTGCGCCGATTCTTTTACTCGGAGCCCTCTGTGGCGGCATTTTTCAGCATCTGGTCAACTGGGTCGACCCGGGTCGCTTTGACCCGATGATTTTTCTGGTGCTCGGTATGGCCGGCATGTTTTCGGCAGTCGTGCGCGGCCCACTGACTGGCACGGTTCTGATAATGGAAATGACCAACGAATTCATGCTGCTGCTGCCACTGATGATCGTTTCGATCATGGCTTACGCCGTGCCTGAATTTGCCCATAACAAGCCGATTTATGACGAACTGCTCGACCTCGATCTGGCCCGCCGCAGGGCTGATGCCGCCGCCTGTGCAGCCTCAGGCGGCGCAGAAGCAAGAGAAGAATCACCAGACACCGGTTTGATCGACAGGGAATAAAAATTCCTCAACAACCAGCGGCCGCTGGTTCTTTGTCATATATAGTCAAGAACTGACAGGGTTACGCCATTCCCACGCCTGCCCCCGTGACCTGGAGTAAGTGGGAACGACGAAGAACCCTGTGGTAAAACATGGCAAAAAATCTGCTGTGAAATTTGTTCAGAATGCGCTGTCTTTGGCAATTTCTACGATCAGCTGTGTATTTTTGGGTATGTCGATATGTTTGCCTTTGACGAAGGTGCCGCCGATCAGGCCAATGGGGCCGAGCAGCATGTAGCCGCCGAGCGAGGCACCGGCCGCCAGGCCCATCTGCTCGTTGGTTTTAACCGATTTTTCGCCGAGAGTGATCGGCAGTTCTTTACCGTTAGCTGCGGTAACCGTCAGGTAGCGAAGTTTTAAACTGCCATTGCGGCCAAAATTGCCAGGTCTTCGCACCTTTTCGAGCTGAGCGCGGGCTGTTGCACCCTTTTTGACGATTGTGCGTCTGCCGATTTTTATCTCTTCGACAACGGTAAATCTAACCATTTCACCGGTCTTGCTGCTGCGTGTCGACAGGTTTTCTTCGAGGTTGAGGCGCACCAGGGTTCCGGCCGGAACCATCAGCGCTGCTGCGGCAAAAGCTTCAGTCAGCTGGCAGAAAATTATAAAAAGACAAATCAGTTTGATTACAAAATGCTTCATGGCGATTCTCCTTTACAAAGTCCTTATTTATCAGGATTTTCGAAACATCTGCATTTGCAGAACCGAATGGATTCCCGGCACATATTCTTTTTTTTCCTATTATTGAATTTATACAATTCGGGGGTCGATGGCAACGTCGGGGTCAACAATTAATTTAAATTCTGTCTGGCCAGTTCTATAGAAGCCCGCGAACAATAGAGCGGTTCAGTTGAAGCGCCCGGCAGTATTTTACCCTGACACTGCCAGTCATCGCCGGCTTGTTTATGTATCAGGCAACAATCTCTGCAATTAAAGAAAAACAACTGTTGTTGTGATTTTTATCAATAAACGAAGAATGGTGACGAAAAACCTTGAAAAAACATAAAAAATAAATAATATTAGAATAAAACATATAAAATCGGATCTTTTGACTTAAATTCGCCACCAGGGGGAAGAATGTATAGTCAAAAACGTGTAGAAAAGCTTATGGCGACGGTGCCGGCTTTTACCGAAATTCTTGTTTCTTCGTCTGATTATCAGGTCGCACGCAAGCGTCTGCTGGCTGAAACCCGACGCCTGATCGAAGAAAACGACGATGAAGAGCTATTGTTGATCAGCGGGTTGCAGTTTGCACTTCGACTGAACTGTGTAAGGGTTTTCAGGCAGTTTTTGAGTCTGAGATCATCTAAAATAGCCGGTTTCGATCTGGTTAAGGTTCTTTTCGATCTTGCCCATAACAATAAGCGCGCTTTGCCGCCAGACCTTTCAGACGCTTTTCTTGAAGATCTGTATCGAATTTTCAGAGGCATTGCCGGCCGTGCCGGAATTTACGAACCTTTTAAAAAATCGAGAAAAAAGGGCAGAGAAGCGGCGATAGCTCGCTCTGAATCTCTCAACGAGCTGTGCGCTGGCTCTGACGCCACGATCGCAAAATACCGCAGCGGTCTGGAACCTGAAATTATCAGGCAGAGAGAAGATAACCGCCGGCGCATCATGAGGTTTTTCGACTGCACGGAAAGCGAATTCGCTGACTATCAGTGGCAGCTGCGTCATATCGTGCGTGATGCAGAAACACTTGGCAAACTGGTTGAGCTCTCTGAAACCGAGCGGCAGTCGATCGACATGGCCAGAAAAAGCGGCATTCCGTTTGGCATCACCCCATACTATGTTTCTTTGTTCGATTATTCTTCTGCAAGCCAGTATGACATGCCGGTTCGCACACAGGTAATTCCGCCGGCGAGCTATGTCGAGGCGGTTCAGAAAAATCAGGGCGATTGCGCCAAAAATCTCGATTTTATGCGCGAAGGCGATACCTCGCCGATTGATCTGATTACCCGCCGGTATCCGCGGATCGTGGTTTTCAAGCCTTACAATACCTGCAGTCAGATCTGTGTTTACTGTCAGCGCAACTGGGAAATCGACGACGCCTGGGCCCCCGGTGCTCTCGCGCCGCGTGACAAAATCGATGCGGCAATTGCCTGGATAGCTGCCAACCCGGCGGTTAACGAGGTGCTTCTGACTGGCGGTGATCCGCTGGTGATGAGTGATGCAAACATCAGGTATGTGCTCGAAAGTTTGTCGGCAATCAGCAGCATCGTGCGTATACGCATCGGCACACGCACCCCGGTGGCGCTGCCGCAGAGGATTACCGAAGAACTCGTCGCTCTGATAGCCCGCTTCCATGAGCCAGGTAAGCGGGAGGTGGCGATTGTGACGCACTTTGAGCACAGCTGCGAGATTACCCCCGAGGCGATGCAGGCCATTCAGAAGTTCAGACACGCCGGTATGAGCTGTTACAACCAGACAGTGTTCACAATTCAGAACTGCCGCCGTTTTGAGGTGAGCGCTCTGCGGCGATGGCTGCGTCTGATCGGGGTCGAGCCCTACTATACCTTCAACGCCAAGGGCAAGGAAGAAACTGATTTTTACCGGGTGCCGCTCGCCCGTCTGCAGCAGGAAGCGAAAGAGGAAGCCCGTCTGTTGCCAGGTCTTTCACGCACTGACGAGCCGGTTTATAACGTACCTGGCCTCGGAAAAAATTACCTCCGGGCTGAGCAGAACCATCTACTGCTGACGATTTTGCCTGATGGCCGGCGGGTTTATGAGTTTCACCCCTGGGAAAAATTCATCGCCAACAGCGATTCGCGGTACCTCGCCTGCAATGCTGACGCTGATCTCAAATCAAGTATGGCGCAAATCTGGCTGAACTGATGATACGGCCAGCGAGAAACTACCCGAGTAAAAAGTCGGTCAGCCTGTCCTCTGCCGGTATCCGCGAAAAATTTCCTGACTAGTGCTTTGTCAAAGTTGAATTTGTGGTTATTAAAGCCTCAGTATAGGGCGCAGGCGGGTTTCTCAGGCGCGGAAACTTCGAGCCAGGCAACTTTGACGCAGAGCCATAGCTATTAAACATTACTAACGTCTGGTGAGAGTTGTAGCGAATGAGATTCCGCCGAGAGCCCGGGAAAGCAGTATACCGAAGGTCGAATCTTGAAAGTCAACTTTGACAGACCACTAGTCTATGAATCTGTTGATTGGAGACAACATGATTTTAAAGAATTTTATTACCAGAGCTATGGCGATTACAATCAGAAAGATTCTCTGTAACGATTCGCTGAGACCAAAATGAGCGTAAAGCAAACCGCCCGCCGGGGCTCCAATCAAAATTATCGCAAGAATAGCTAAAGCCTCAATATTATAAACTTTATCAGTAAGTTTTCGTTCTCGACTCTGCTTGTTCATTTCTTTTCTTCCGTTATCTTAATTACACACCCTCAACTTGAAAAGAAAAGCAATCTCATGATAAGGGGCTAACATGACTACCGCGACAGGTTCAAGTTACTTTTTTGGCTTTTTTTTGCTGCTGTAAGCAGCCCTTGGCGAGCAGACGCGGTTTGATGGGGTAAGAATTTCGTTTATGGCCGAGGCGTTCAGGCCAGTTATCTCGCCGATTTCTGCGCTGGTATGACCGGCACGGGCAAGGTTTTGCACGGTGCGTATCAATTGCTGATCCTTGTCAGCCAGAGCCTTGTCTCTTTCGGCGATGACGCTGTCTTTCTCTGCGATAGCGTTATCTTTCTCAGCGATGATTGCCAGTGCCCGATCGCGTTCTTCGGCAGCCCGCTCGCCGGCGGCAAGTTCTTCGAAAACTTCGTCTTCGACGTGCATGATTTCGCGCATTTCTTCGCTTTCGGCAGCCTTACGCAGCCTTCTGATGATTTCCCGATACTTTTCGGGAAATTCGGTTTCATCAACATTCAGAATATGTTCGCTGCCATGAATGTTGTCGGGGTCGAACACCGCCAGAATGCTTTCTAATTCTGTGCGGCGCCGGTTTTTGAGCCGTGCGGTCTGAATGATGTAGCTGTCGTGGGTCAGACCCTCGATGAAGTCGTTTTTTACGGTAAATACTCTTTTGGTAGTCAGATCGGTGTAGGTTCTGGCAATTTTAAGTACCGAGGCATCGATGTTGTCGAGCGGATAGCCAAGAAAATAAATGCTGATTATCGGCGTGCCTCGACGATGTAACCCAATATTCTCAGTATTTTCGGGGTTGGCATACTGCCTGCCGAGATAGCGCCTGAATCGGATGATATCAGTGGCGTGTTTCGCCTTTTGTACCTCTACAATTACCAGTCGCTCACCCTGGGCCGTTTTAATGCGGGCCGCGAAGTCCATGCGAAAAACTGAGTGCTTCGCCGGGTTATCGCGGGTAATCACGACTTCCTGCGGGCGGGGTTCGAGACTGACGATCTTTTTGCCGATAACCGCGCCAAGCAGCAGTCTGGCCACGCGGTTGTCTTCCATCAGATATTTGAAGACCGAATCATAAATCGGATTAGCAATCAGCATAAAATTCTCCCGACACCATTCTAACTCTTCCCAGGCCACGAATGCAAACACCAGAGCCCGGGCAAACGGTCAAACGGAAACCTCTCGTCGAATTGATGCCGGCGTCAAATGCTTATCAATTTGCGCTCTCATCGGCATTCTCTAGCCAAAAAGTTCTGAGTGAGAGCCAGTGCGAAGCAAATACAAAGTTTTGTCCTCGATTTTGTAAATGAGAAGCCAGTCTGGTTCGATATGAAGTTCCCGGCAACCTTTCCAGTTGCTGCCAAGAGAGTGGTCGCGATATTTCTGGTCGAGAGGTTGCTGGTTTACAAGTGCCACAAGGACTGCTCTGATTTTCTCGTAAGCCTTGCCCTGAGACATAACACGCCGCATATCTTTTTTGAACTGATTGGCTTCCTGCGGATTAAGGCTCATTTATTGCCATAGTCCTTATTTAACTTTTTGAAGAATTCTTCAGAGGAAAGCGGTTCAGAAAGCCCGATACCACGATCGGCATTCTCGATCACACTGCGTGTTAAATCGTTTGGTTCATGGCCATACTGGCGACAAAGCTTGCATTCTTCAGTTTCCTCATTCTGGCTTCTCCAGAACGAAACCATTTTTTCAAGCATTTCAGACATGGTTAAGCCATTCAAACCTGCCAACCCTTTCAACAGCCGGTGTGTCTGTTCGCTCACCCGAATCATACTAGTTTTCGCATCAGACTTCATTTTTAGTTCACCTCTAGATAAGTATATGCAAAAATGCTACTTTTGTAAACAATGTTGCTTTTATTGTATTTGTGACTCTTATCATAGTAACGCCCCAATTTTCTGTTGAAACCGCTTCAGATACCGCCCGCGCTCAAGTAACATATCGCCCAGTCGCGCTTATCAGACTTGATGATATTACAATTTTGTAATATAATTAGTGGCCAAACCAGAATTTCGTCAAAGATCTGGAAAAACAGACGGGAGTGAAGCTGTTATGAGTTTTGAATTTCCTTTCAACATCAAAAAATCGGAAGATGGCAGCTACTTTGTAAAATTTATCGATATCGAAGAAGCTATTACCTGCGGCTCGTCTATTGAAGAGTGCATTTACAACGCCGGCGAAGTTTTGAGCGCAATGCTCGAATGCCGCCTCGAAGATAATGACGAAATCCCGTTACCATCTAAAGGCAATCATAAATACCGGGTTGCTCCATCAGCGGCGATCCAGGCCGCACTGTTGATCAGAGCGAACAGGCAGGGCAAAACTCTGGCAGATCTCGCACGCACTCTCGGAGTAACCTGGCCGGTTGCGCAACGACTCGAAAATCCCAGACACTCACCATCGCTCAAGCAGCTTGAACGCGCGGCCGCAGCTTTGGGCAAACGTCTTGTCATCGACTTTAAATAGTCTGAAGCAGTTTTGACTTTATGGCAGATAAATCTTTGCCTTTGGGCATGATGATTACTTTTTCGGCTTCTTTTTGCTGCTGTAAGCAGCCCTTGGCGAGCAGACGCGGTTTGATGTGGCAAGAATTTCGGTTATGGCCGCGGCGCTCAGGCCGGTTATCTCGCTGATTTCTGCGCTGGTATGACCGGCACGGGCAAGGTTTTGCACGGTGCGTATCAACTGCTGATCCTTGTCAGCCAGAGCCTTGTCTTTCTCGGCGATGATTGCCAGAGCCCGATCGCGTTCTTCGGCAGCCCGCTCGCCGGCGGCAAGTTCTTCGAAAACTTCGTCTTCGACGTGCATGATTTCGCGCATTTCTTCGCTTTCGGCAGCCTTACGCAGCCTTCTGATGATTTCCCGATACTTTTCGGGAAATTCGGTTTCATCAACATTCAGAATATGTTCGCTGCCATGAATGTTGTCGGGGTCGAACACCGCCAGAATGCTTTCTAATTCTGTGCGGCGCCGGTTTTTGAGCCGTGCGGTCTGAATGATGTAGCTGTCGTGGGTCAGACCCTCGATGAAGTCGTTTTTTACGGTAAATACTCTTTTGGTAGTCAGATCGGTGTAGGTTCTGGCAATTTTAAGTACCGAGGCATCGATGTTGTCGAGCGGATAGCCAAGAAAATAAATGCTGATTATCGGCGTGCCTCGACGATGTAACCCAATATTCTCAGTATTTTCGGGGTTGGCATACTGCCTGCCGAGATAGCGCCTGAATCGGATGATATCAGTGGCGTGTTTCGCCTTTTGTACCTCTACAATTACCAGTCGCTCACCCTGGGCCGTTTTAATGCGGGCCGCGAAGTCCATGCGAAAAACTGAGTGCTTCGCCGGGTTATCGCGGGTAATCACGACTTCCTGCGGGCGGGGTTCGAGACTGACGATCTTTTTGCCGATAACCGCGCCAAGCAGCAGTCTGGCCACGCGGTTGTCTTCCATCAGATATTTGAAGACCGAATCATAAATCGGATTAGCAATCAGCATAAAATTCTCCTGCCGATATTCTAACTCTTGCCAAGTCACGAACGCAAATACCAGAACCAGATCGAACCGCCAATTATTTTAAACTATTCTCACATTCAATGGTATAGTTTGAAACAGCGTATTATTCAGGAGGAGTTATGCAGCTTAAACATATCATACTTATTGGTCTGCTGGTTTTGAGCATCGGCAACGCCCCCTTGCATGCAGAAAATTCCAACAACCCGTTTATGGACGCGCCGATAAAGAGCATTAGCGCATCTTCGCAAAGCGGCGCGGGCTCAGACACCGGAACGATAACCGGTATCGTCAGAGCAAAATGGCTGCTGAACGTAAGGGCTTCACCCTGGGGAAAGATTGTGGACGGCTATAAACCCGGTCGGCAGGTAAAGATAGTCGCCAGAAAAGGCGACTGGTACAAGATCGTGCGCGGCAATGGTTATGCTTACGTTCACACCAGCCTGATAGAGGTTAAGAATCAGAAACAAGACAAGAAAGACTCGAATGATTCGCCTGATTCCTCTAGCAACTCATCTTCTTTCAGCAAGGCATACAAAAAAATATTAGATCTGGTCAAAAAGTTCTGTAATGCGAATAAAGCCTATGTTCTCGGTGCCGCCCACAGCAAAAGCAGCGGTATTGTCTCAAAGTCAGACTGCTCAGGCTTCACCGGACAATTCATTCAGAAACTGTCAGCTATGGCAGGAGTCAAGCCGGTTACCGGCAACAGCTACCCTTCGAGCACCAATTATGCGAAGTCGCAGTATACAAAAAAAGTTACATCCAAGGTGCCGCCAACCAACCCCAGAGACCTGGTCAAACCCGGCGATATTTTCGTCATGAGCAAATCAACTTCTTACGGTCATGTGGGCGTATTTATGGGTTATGATTCTGCCGGAAGACCACTTATCGCCCATTCCACCACCAGAGCATCGAAAAAAGGCACAACTACTTACGGGAACATCGGCACGACAGGCGTCAGAATAGAGCCGATTCCATCCTGGTATAAACAGCGCTGGATGGGCGTTTATCGACTGAATAACATGGATACGATAATGAAAAAGATCAATTCATGACAAAGCGAGTTTGAATATGAAAAAAGCTTTATTTACTGCAATACTGTTGCTGACAACCGCATTTGCATGCAGCGCTGAAACCCCTGTTATGGCAAAGGCGGCAGAGTTCAAGACATTGATCGAGTTTGCGCGAGGCAGCGATCCTGCTCAGTTGCTGTGGCTTGTCGAAGATGACGGCAGCATATTGCCCGGTGCCTTCAAGGGCCCGATGGTTTTCAGAGCAGGACCTGAAGACACAACCTGGATCGGAGACACGCAAAATGGCAGAATATGCGCTTTTAGCCGTGACGGCAAAAATCTGAACAGTATCGACCTCATAGGCATAACTAAAAAACTCGGCCTGAAAGAAATACCAGCTCTGCTTGACATGCTTTTCAAAGCAGATGGCAATCTGCTGGTTGCCGACGCTGCAAACAACGTCATACTGGAAATTGCGCCGGATTCTTCCAGCAGCAGATTCTTTGCTCCTCCAGAAGACGAAGCCAGGGCGTGGATGCAGATCAATTACCTGCACACCGACAATGCCGGTCGCATTTACATCGAAGATCTTGCTCTACAGCACACCGTAGTATTAGATGGCAACGGTGCTGTTATAGCTGTTCTTGAGCATTTGAACTGTCTGGCCACAAGCAGAACTACTGGTCGCCAGATCACTCTGGCCGCAGACGACAAGTCTCTTGAAACCTTCCGGGTACTCAGTCGTGACAATCTCGAAAAGTCCTGGCAGGAATTCGCCACTGTTATGGAAAAAGTACCATTTTCGTGGATCGGCATAGTCGGCTTCGATGGCGCCGACAACCTCTACATAGCGTATGAAACTGAAGATGCGCGACATTATCTGATATACCGCAAAGACGGGACTTTGATAAACAGCCTGAAAACACAATGCATCAACCCTGGTTACGACCCGCTTTATTCTGACTGGGTCAGTTCAGACGGCAAAATTCACTGCGTCAGAATCAAAAATGACAAACTGCATATAATGCAGCTGAACTGACACGACACAAAAGCTTATTGAATTCTTGAAGAAGCATTCCGACTGAGCAGCCGACCCAGATTGGTAATTATCCATTGAGCTCTTAATATAGAATCAGTTGTAGAGCACAAGACCTTTTTAAGAATTGTTCAGTACGCTTTTGTATAACTCTTGCCAATCGACGAATGCAAATGCTGCCGGAAGACGTTAACAGCGCAAACTTGCGCCAGCCCTTTCCAGAAAGCTTAAGACTGTTCGGAGATGAGAGACAGGCTGTCGAGGCCAGATCTTACTTTATCAAAAACTCAGAGAAGATCACCGGAGGAATTTCCTGACATCCCTTCTGCTTTAAAAGAGAATTAACAATTGAAGTCACATCGACTTTCAAGGTTTCGTAGGCAGATAAAACTCTCATGTCAAGATACTCTTTTTTGAGAATGAACTCGATGATGCTTTCCCGGATCGCTGGAACCAGACTGTTTACCATTTCCTGGGTTTTCGGATCGGAAATTTTCAGGCAGGTCGTCTTTTGGAAACCCAAACGCAAGACTGGGGCTATACGGGGATCTCATCGACACTCTCAGGCCCGAAAGATTATGCCGTCTGGAATAATAGCCCAATGACGCAAGATCGATGAGTCCGGCATCGGTGGTTCCGAGAAGGACCTGCCCGATCATGCCCTCGATTTTGTCGTTCAAAGATAGAACAATACCCGGATAATCTTTTTCAAGAAAATCCTGGCAGACCCAGCCGCGCATGTATGCCAGTTTTCTGCCTTTCAGCTGTTCCATACTGGAAAACGAGTCACCACCATCTCTGGTGATTATCAAATGCGGAACTTCGACATATGGAGCGGTGAAATTCACGTATTCCCGACGTTTATCAGAAATAAAAATCGA
>ERZ795044.3499-NODE-3499-length-13149-cov-4.483886_pt1 | contig 13149 bp, 6 predicted proteins | sample MGYA00375128_ERZ795044 | MGnify/ENA primary metagenome ERZ795044 (study PRJEB30173, sample SAMN05720213) | anaerobic digester metagenome | isolation source: active sludge of municipal wastewater-treating anaerobic digesters | place: USA | collected 2014-12-22 ... | reverse complement strand
CTTTCGGGCCCATGCTGTGCGTGTATCGCATTGATCAGAACACTACAGCAGAACAACCACGCAGGATGATAGCCTACCTTTCAGGTGTATTTACACAGAAAAACCCCGCTTATGTGGTAGTGGAATGCAATGGTGTCGGGTATCAGGTGCATATCAGCCTGAACACCTATACCCGCTTGCAGCAACTTGAAAAGGGTAAGATCCATACCTATCTGGTGGTTCGTGAAGATGCGCAAATCCTGTTCGGGTTTGCGGATGAAGCGGAAAAGAACATGTTTGTTCTGCTCATTGGCGTTCAGGGAGTAGGACCAAACACAGCCCGGATGATTTTGTCGAGTATGAGCGTGCAGGAACTGGAACAAGCCGTTCAGGCAGAAAATGATGCCCTCATCCAGCGCATTAAAGGGGTTGGCCCTAAAACAGCAAAACGTATTGTCATCGACCTCAAAGACAAGGTGGGCAAGGGCTTACCACAAAATGAAAATTCTTTGGCGGTTTCACACAATACTTTAAAAGAAGAGGCGTTAAGTGCATTGGCGATGCTTGGATTTACGCGGCAGCAGGGTGAAAAAGCGGTCAACTCTGCACTGAAAACCGACCCCAATCCTAAAGATGTAGAAAGCCTGATCAAATTAGCGTTGAAGAACTTGTAAAGAAGGTGTTTTGTCAGTTGCGAAATTATTTCCCCAAATCCTTTTAGGTACCACCCTTGGCGCTACCGCTCTTGCCGGTGTGATGCATTCAACCCCTGAGGTGCACCAGTACCCCTCGGCCGAAGATGCTTATGCCCTCTCCCCGGTATTGCCCGTGGATACCCCGCCAGAGTTGCCATTTCCCTTTCCTGACGACGATGGTAGTAATCCTTTCGAAAATGATGGTAATAATTTCGACCTCGAGCCTTCGCAGGAGCCTGTTATTTATTACGACCCGGAAACAAACGAATACCTTATTCAGGATGAAATTGGTGGCGACTATATAGAAAATCCACAATACATCACCTTTGAAGATTATATAAAAGCCCAGGAAGATAAAGCACTCGAAGATTATTGGAAGGAACGTTCTGATGCGTCCAATATTCTGGGTGGAACCGGTCGCAAAATTCAATTACCTGCCATCGACCGCCAATGCAGGCTGTTCGACGGATGTAATGTGGAAATACGTCCGCAGGGTAACGTAGAACTTACCTTCGGGGGCAGTTTCCAGAATATTCAGAATCCTATCCTTACTGAAAGCCAGCGCCGTCAAGGTGGCTTCGATTTTAATATGGACATCAACGCAAACGTTGTTGGTTCTATCGGTAATAACCTGAAGCTTGATTTTAATTATAATACTCAGGCTACTTTTGATTTTGAAAATCAGGTTAAACTCGCCTACAAAGGAAAAGAAGATCAGATCGTTCAAAGTATTGAAGCCGGTAACGTGAGTTTGCCGCTTAATACACAATTGATTGCAGGTACACAATCACTGTTTGGTATTAAAACGGAATTACAATTCGGACGACTTACAGCCACAACCATTTTGTCTCAACAAAAATCACAAACACAAAGCATACAAATTGAAGGTGGTGCACAACGCAGAACGTTTGAAATTTATGCCGATCAATACGACGAGAATCGTCACTTCTTTTTATCACACTATTTCCGTCAGGGGTATGAAGGCTGGTTAAAAACATTGCCTTTCGTTAGCTCACCGGTTAACGTAACACGTGTTGAAGTCTGGGTAACCAACTCAACAGGTGAAACCATGAACACACGTGATATCGTGGCGTTTGCCGACCTCGGTGAACCGGATTCTATTTATTGGGGTGAAATTAATCCTGCCGGTAACATACAAAGTTTAAAACCGGGTGGTGTGCCTTCCAATGATGCAAACACCCTCTATCAGCAACTCTTTAGTGCACCGGGCACACGTGATTTAAATACGGTTATCAGTACCCTTTCCGGACCTTTATTTAATATGCAGGCGGTTCGCGATTATGAAAAAGCACGCATGCGTAAACTGGATGCAACGGATTATATTTTCAATCCGCTGTTAGGTACTATTTCCCTCAACACAACTTTGCAACCTGATGATGTATTGGCCATTGCTTACGAATATACTTATCTGGGACAGTCTTATCAGGTAGGTGAATTTTCAGGCGACCTGCCTCCCGGAGTAGATACATCAAATGTGCTCTTCATGAAAATGTTGAAAAGCACAAGCGCCATCACCACTATTCCTTTGTGGGATTTGATGATGAAAAACGTGTATTCACTCGGCGCATTTCAGGTGAGTAGCGATGGCTTCCGTCTGGATGTTGTTTATCAGGACCCGGGTGGTGGTTTGAAGCGATATATTCCTGCGGAAAATGATCAGGTAAACAGTCAGCTGCTGATTAAATTATTAGGCCTCGATCGTTTAAATAATAATAATGACCCGACACCGGATGGTATATTCGACTTTGTGCAGGGAACAACCATCAACACCCAAAATGGTAGAATTTATTTTCCTGTATTAGAGCCTTTCGGTTCGCATCTGCGATCGGAAACCATGTTTAATGGCGACCTGGAAGCAGAAAAATATGCCTACGATGAATTGTATGACCAAACTAAAGTAGTGGCCATGCAATTTCCACAGTACGACAGGTTTGTGATGACCGGTGAATATAAGTCGAGTGTTTCTTCTGAAATTTATCTCGGCGCTTTTAACCTGCCGAAAGGTTCAGTTAAAGTGACTGCAGGTGGACAATTATTAAAAGAAGGTATTGATTACACCATTGATTATTCTTTAGGTCGACTCAAAATTGTAAATGAAAGCATTTTAAACTCCGGTCAGCAAATCAATGTAACCTTTGAGAACAATGCCTTTTTTGGATTGCAAACCCGCTCCTTAATTGGAACACGTTTCGATTATTGGATTAACGACAACTTCACTCTCGGCGCTACCGTAATGCATTTATCGGAACGTCCGTTCACCCAAAAAGTAAATATTGGCGACGACCCGATTTCGAATACCATGTACGGGTTCGATATCAATTACACCAATGAAGCACCCTGGTTAACCCGCGCTCTTGATCACTTACCTTTTTACAGCACTAAAGAATCGTCAACCATTAGTGTGAATGGTGAATATGCCCGGTTTGTTCCTGGACACTCACCTGCAATCGGCAAGGGTGATGCCGGTACGATTTATGTCGACGACTTTGAAGGCAGCCGCAGTGCCTATGATTTGCGATTCCCATTTATCAGCTGGGTATTGGCCAGTACGCCACAAAATGCTACTGACGAATTCAACAATATTTTATTCCCTGAAGCTGCATTATTTGACTCCTTAGACTACGGAAAAAATCGTGCGAAAATAGCTTGGTATCAAATTGACCCTTTATTCAACGAACAAAATAATCCCTCAACACCAGACCACCTGACAGAAGCGGATTTATCTAATCACTATACGATTCAAATTGATGAACGGGAAATTTTCCCGCAGGCCGATTATGAGACGACCGTGCTCACGCAGCTCAGCACTTTCGACATGGCTTATTATCCGGAATTGCGTGGACCATATAATTATGATTTGCAGGCCACACCATTTTCGGCAGGGGTTGATGCCAACGGTAAATTATTAGATCCTGCTTCACGTTGGGGTGGATTAATGCGTAATCTGGAAACAACTGACTTTGAAGCTGCGAATATTGAGTTTGTGGAATTTTGGGTGATGGACCCATTCGATAACCGCGGACCTTTTGGTACACAGGTGACTTCAGATGGTTATTTATATATTAACCTCGGTAACGTTTCTGAGGATATCCTCAAAGATTCACGGATGTCGTTTGAAAACGGCCTCCCGAAAGATGGAAGCACTGATGGATTGGATCAGACAGCATGGGGTAGCGTACCTCGCACCGTTCCGATTAATCAGGCCTTTGACAATGATGTTACATCAAGAGAAAATCAGGACAAGGGTTATGATGGTATGAATAGCGATGAAGAGGCTGATTTTTATAATCAATTCCTGACCGATGCATCATTGGTTATTACGAACGAAGCCGCACTCATCAATCTGCAAAACGACCCTTCAAGTGATGATTACCATTATTATAGAGGTGGTGATTTTGATGACGATGAACTGAGTATTACACAGCGCTATTTACGTTACAACAACCCGCAGGGAAACTCTCCTACAACTGAGTCATCACCCGAACCATATCCAACTGCAGCTACTACCATTCCGGAATCTGAAGATTTAAATGACGACTTTTCATTAAATGAAACAGAAGGATACTTTCAGTATCGCATTAAATTAGAACCAGGCATGGAAGCGAACAACCCGTATATCAACGACGTGGTTGTTGCCGAACATACATTTGAAGATGGCACCAGCGATTCTATTAAATGGTATCAGTTCCGTGTGCCAATAAATGAATTCGATTCAAAGGTGGGCAGTATTCAGGATTTCCGTTCTATACGCTTCTTCAGGATGTATATGACCGGATTTGATGAAAGTTTAATTCTGCGTTTCGCACGTTTAGAATTAGTGCGTAACCAATGGAGACGCTATAATTTCTCATTGCTCAATCCGGGCGAATATTTACCGGATGATGATGGCAATGAAACAGATTTTAATGTGGCCAGCGTAAGTATTGAAGAAAACTCTGCACGTCAGCCAATCCCTTATGCACTGCCTCCGGGAATCAGTCGCGAACAAACATTAGGAAGCGGAAGTTCTGTGTCAACATTCCAGCAAAATGAGCAGTCGTTAAGTATGACCGTTTGTCCTTTACAGGATGGTGATGCAAGAGGTATATTCAAATCTTTAAATATTGATTTACGTCGTTATGGCCGCTTAATTATGAACGTGCACGGTGAAGTATTACCTGATGCACCATTGGCTACATTAAACGATGGCGACTTACATGTATTTATTCGTTTAGGTTCAGACTTTACGAATAACTATTACGAATATGATTTACCAATTACGGTAACCAAATTACCTTTACCTGCAGGCACAACAGAAGATGATGCTGTTCGTGAAGCCATCTGGGCAACGCTGATTAACTTCCCATTAGACTCACTGGTTGAAGTGAAATCGTTGCGGAATGCCAGTCAAACATCACCACTCGTTCCATATGCTGTTAATGCTAACGACGGAGGAACCTATACCATCATTGGTAACCCGGAATTAGGTTATGTGGAAGAAGTGATGATTGGTATTCGCAATCCAAAAGAACCAGGTGGAAATGGTGATGATTATTGCGCCGAAATCTGGGTGAATGAATTGCGCTTAACCAACATCGACGAAGAAGGTGGTTGGGCTGCTTTGGCAAGGGCCGATCTTAAATTAGCCGATTTAGGTACTTTATCAGTATCCGGTAATATGCATACTGCCGGCTTCGGTCAGATTGATCAGCAGATTAACGATCGGTATTTGGATAATTTCTATCAGTACTCAGCATCAATCGCACTGGAATTAAGTAAGTTTTTACCTGCAGATGTCAATTTACGCTTGCCTTTTTACGCGAGCATCTCAGAATCATTCAGTAATCCTGAATTTGATCCATATGCATTAGATATTTCGCTCAAAGATCAGGTAGAACAAATTCGGGTATTATACGGTAGTGATTCTGCCGATATGTATCAACGCATGGTTATTGATTATATCGCAATTAAGAGCTTAAACCTGACGAACGTGCGTTTTGAACGTGGAGATAAAGCCGGCGACCCGCGTCCATGGGATAAAGAAAACCTGGATCTGACGCTTGCCTTCACACAGGAATATAACAGCACCCCGATTCTTGAATATGATTTAATCAACCGATATAAAGCAGCGGTTGGATATACCTTTAGCCAGAAAGCTAAATATATTACGCCATTCGAAAACATAATCGACAAAAAATATAAGTGGCTGGCACCCATTCGCGATTTTAATTTCAACCTGCTACCAACCGCCTACAATTTCCGTACTGAAATAAATCGTCAATACGGCGAAACGTTAATGCGTGATATTTATGGCGATGGACTGGTAGACCCGACATTTAATAAATACTTTACCTGGGACAGATACTACGGCATTAAACTTGAACCGGCAAAATCTATAAAAGTAGATTTCTCTGCCACCAATAATGCACGTATCGATGAACCATTTGGACGGATTGATACAAAAGAAAAGCGCGACTCCTTATTAAATAATTTCTACGACCTCGGCCGTAATACAAATTACCGCCACACGATGTCGGTTACTTACACACTACCAATCAGCAAACTGCCTTTGTTCAACTGGGTTACCGTTAAAACCAGCTACAATACCAGCTACAACTGGGTAGCAGGATCCTTAGGCCTTTCCGATACTTTGGGAAATACCATCAATAATACACAAGCCAAATCCTTAAATGGTGAATTAAACTTCAGGAACCTGTATAGCAAATCAAAATTCCTGAAACAATACAACAGCAATACCAGTCCGAAACAAGACACAAAAAAAACAACAAAGGGTGATGACGAAGCAGACGATAAAGCTGATGATGCAACTGCCGAAAAGAAAAAAACAGCTGTACCGGTTGTAAGTCCGCCTGTTGAAACCTTAGTGCGTTTACTCATTAGCTTAAAGCGAGTTACATTAAACTACTCTCAGAACTACGCTACAACGATTCCGGGCTTTATGCCAACTTCTGAGGTGATGGGATTAAACGGACCAACCATGGCGCCGGGATTCGGATTTGTATTTGGAGAGCAACCTACTTATTTGTGGATGGATAGTATTGCCAATGCCGGACAGCTGAGTACAGCAACCAGCATGAACCAATTGTTTATTCAAACCTATAACGAAACACTTGATCTCCGCGCGAACTTCGAACCACTTAAAGATTTCCGACTGGATATCAACGTAAATAAAAACTATTCGCAAAACGCCAGCGAATTATATAAAAATACTTCAACCCTAGAGGACCCGGTTTTCGAACACCTGAATCAGGTAGATATGGGAACGTTCAGCATCAGCTACAGCATTTTTGGAACCGTGTTTGAAAAACTCGACCCGAAAAAAGTATCAGCAACCTTTAAGCAATTTGAAGAAAATCGTGAAATTATTTCTTCAAGATGGTCTGAAACAAATCCGGTGTATTCAAATGAAGAATTTTTTAACCCGTACGATGATGTATTGTTGCCAAACTATTCAGAAGGTTACGGACCATATTCACAGGATGTGTTAATCCCGGCCTTCCTCGCTGCTTATACAGGTGATAATGCAGCTGAGGTCTCGCTCAATCCGTTTGACCAAATGCCAAAACCAAATTACCGCATTACCTATAACGGGTTAAGTAAACTGCCGGGTTTCAAACGGTTATTCAGTGCATTTAATATCACAAGTGCCTATACATCAACTATGTCGCTCAATAGTTTCATTACGGATCTCGATTTTAATGGAAACTATTATTACTATGGCCATACGGTTGATACGCTCACCGGTAACTTTGTTTCACTGTATGAGATTCCTAATATTATTTTAACGGAATCACTTGCACCACTTATCGGCTTTGATGTTACCTGGACAAATGGTATTACTTCAAAATTTGATTTTAAGAAATCAAGAACCTTAACCATGAGCTTTATCGATTATCAGCTCACGCAGATCAACTCGACAGAATTCACAATTGGTATGGGGTATAAAATGAGTGGATTTACACTTCCATTCAAAATCAAAGGCAAGCGTCCAAATCTGGAAAACGACCTGACCTTTAAATTTGACTTCAGTTTCAGGGATGATATCACCACTAACTTCCGTTTGGATCAAGATTTAAATGAACCAACCGGTGGTATGTTGGCCATTACAATTGCACCAACCATTGATTATGTGGTAAACGACCGCTTCAATGTGCAATTGTATTTCGACAGGATGCAGACCATTCCTAAAATCTCAACCGCATTCCCGATTACCTCAACCAACGCCGGCGTGCGCGTTCGGTTCAGCCTTGCGGAATAAGCAGTTTACCTACCGGGAAAAACTTGGCGACTTCCACTTGCACAGTCAGCATGTGTAACAAACCACACCAATTTATTCTTGACGGATATGCGGGGATATTGTATTTTTGGGGAAAATCTAACACCATGCAATTTCCTGCTCATCTCAAATACACGAAGGACCACGAATGGATATTAATTGAAGGTAATACCGGAACAATTGGTATTACAGATTTTGCCCAGCGTGAATTGGGTGATATCGTGTATGTTGAAATAGAAGGCGCAGGCGAGCATATGTCTCGCGAATCCGTTTTCGGAACAGTTGAAGCTGTTAAAACGGTATCAGAATTATTCATGCCGGTTTCAGGTACTATTACTGAGGTGAATGCAGGTCTTGAATCTGCCCCCGAATCTGTTAACCAGGACCCATACGGTGCTGGCTGGATGATTAAGGTAAACCTGTCTGATTTGTCAGAAACCGACGCACTCCTAAGCGCTGAAGAATACCAGCAGTTGGTTGGTGCCTGATATGCATGCGTTGAACCGCCTGGTGCCTTACCTCACCTTTGGTTGGGCCGCTGCTATACTCGTTGTTTCTGTAATCCCTTCCGAAGAGCTCCCGGATTTGCATATGTGGGAGCCTGATAAGGTTTTTCATGCCCTGTTTTATGCCATTTTGACGGGTTTGGTTTTTATGCTGATCCAACCCCGACGTCCGCACAAAATACCCTTAAATAATGTTATAACTGCAGCTTTGCTATGCATTTTGTACGGATTTTGCATCGAATGTATACAACTTTGGCTGCCTACTCGTTCATTCGACATCTATGATGTGCTGGCCGATAGCCTCGGTTGTTTGCTGGCAGTGGGCATCATTTTAGTAATTTCGAAGCGCAAAAAACATCCTGCGGCATAATGCTTGCATGTGTTAGGTAACCATGGATCAAAAGGAAGCATACCTGCACCAAACGTTTGACGACATCATATTTGAAGGCCGAAACCGAAAATATGGTGCGTATAACCTGCGTTCTGCCATCCCCTTCCATACCTATACCGGCTTAATTCTGATTGCGGCCACTATTACTTTAATCCTCGGTGTCAGAATCCTGTACAAGGTGTTGAATAACATGGAAGATACCGACATACCCGAATATACAATTGAAACCATCTCCCTCACTGAACCACCTCCCCTGCTGGAACAATTACCGCCTGCCGTACCCCCTGCCGCAGCTCCCAAAATGAATGATGTGATTCAGGAAATTGAAGTGAAAAAAGATACGGAGGTTAAACAAACCGAATTCGACCAACAGGAAAATAAAGGAGACTCCACATCCACAGGAACAAGCGCCGAAGGAGATAATAATCAGTCGCTCCTGAATGGACAAGGTAATACAGTATATAATAATCCGGAAGTAAAAGCACAATATATAGGCGGAGATAAAGCGCTTAAAAAATATTTATCTACAAACCTGAAATACCCGCAAGTGGCACGTGAAAATAATATTCATGGTACTGTAGTGGTTTTATTCGTTATTCGGGAAGATGGTTCCGTTACCGATGTGAAAATTAAACAGGGAATTGGCGGCGGATGCGACCAGGAGGCTATCCGGATTGTAGAGAATATGAAAAATTGGAAGCCCGGCAGGCAAGGCGACAAACCGGTTCCTACTTTAGTTGCCTTACCTATCACTTTTGGCTTTCAGTAACCGGACATGAATATTTGCATTAACTTCAAACGCTCATTAGTCAGAAACAGATGAACAGGTTTCTTATCCTTATAATACTGCTGATACGCACAGCTTCAGCGTTTGCACAAACTGATGCAAACCTGGCGCAACAGTATATGTCGAACGGAGAATATGATAAAGCAGCCGATGTATACAAAAAGTTGTTTGCAGAAAATCAAAATGGGTACTATAAATCGTATTTCAACTGCTTAATGATTCTGGAAGACTACAAAGAGATTAACCGGATCATTGACAAGCAAATCAAAAAAAATCCGACTAATCTGACCTATTATGTTGATTTAGGGAAAACCTACGAAAAACAACAAAACGACAAAGAAGCCCAAAAACAATATGAGGCCGCTATTCAAAAACTGAGTGACAACCGATCGCAGGCAACTCAGCTGGCGAATGCTTTTATAGGCATTGACCGACTTGATTTTGCCATTAAAACCTATCAGCAAGCGGCAAAAATTGCTACCGACTATTCATTTAATTACGAATTAGCCGGTTTGTATAATCGAAATGGTGATTTTGATTTATCTATCGATACCTACCTGAATTATTACATCGAGGGTGATGAAAATGCTTTTAACAGAACCACTTCCGCATTGCGGCAAATGTTTGATGAAGATCAGGATCATCAGCTGCTGCAGGAAAAATTATTCATCAGAATTCAAAATGGGAAAAACGAACTATTATATACTGAACTGCTCATTTGGGATTATATTCAATTAAAAGATTTTGATGGTGCCATTATACAGGCGAAAGCACTGGATAAGCGCAATAAAGAAAACGGAGAACGCGTATTAGAAATCGCTGAAACAGCCCGCACGGAAGGCGCCTACGATGCCGCTATTCAAGCCTACGACTATATTATTGCAAAGGGTCGCGACTATCCATTTTATTTCAACGCACGTAATGGAGTATTAAACTGTCACAAAGACAAAATATTTAAACTCGGCACTTATACCATAGCAGATGTTAATGCGCTGCGTACCAACTACGAAACATTCTTACTGGATTACAGCCGAAAAGATGGCCGTGCAGCCGCTGTTATAAGTGACCTTGCCAGACTGGAAGCTTTTTATGCATCCAATATTCAACGCGCTATCGAATTAATTGAACCTGTTATTGACTGGGCATTGCTTACGGAAGCAGACCGTTCAAAATACAAACTGGATCTTGGTGATTTCTATTTAATCAGCGGCGATGTATGGGAGGCAACACTATTGTATTCGCAAGTCGACAAGGCAATGAAAGATGCGCCGCTGGGTGAAGAAGCACGTTTTAAAAATGCTAAACTGGCTTATTACAGGGGCGACTTCAGCTATGCACAAGGGCTGTTAGATGTACTCAAAGCATCTACCAGCGAACTGGTTGCAAACGATGCCATGCAACTCAGCGTGTTTATCACAGACAACCTTGGATTGGATTCTGTTGCAGCACCAATGCTGATGTTTGCACGTGCTGATTTACTTATTTTTCAGAATGACATCCCCAAAGCAATTGCAACACTTGATTCACTCGAAACAGCCTTTCCCGGACACAAACTGACTGACGATATTTTATTTGCAAAAGCACAAATTGCACTCAAACTGCAAAAAACAGATGAAGCGGTTGCCCTGCTCGAAAAAATAAGACAGGAATACGCCTTTGATTTGTTGGGTGATGACGCCATTTTTAAATTAGGCGAGCTCTATCAATATCAGTATAAAGATGTAGAAAAAGCCAAGTTGTGTTACGAGCAGATTATTCTGAATTATAAAGATTCCCTCTTTGTGACTGAAGCAAGAAAACGCTTCCGTGCCTTGCGCGGTGATGTGCTGGGTGGTTAACACTCCGTTTCTGCATGCTGATGGTATTTGTGCAGTATAACAGGTTTTTCCGTCCTTTAAAGTAGCTTTACCCATCTGTTTACCTTAAGTAATTGAAAATGTATCTGTATAACGTTACCATTAAAATAGATATTAACCGTGCAGATGAATGGCTAACCTGGATGCGTGAAAAGCATATTCCGGAAGTTATGGCCACGCAATATTTTACCGAACATCGGATTTGCCGGCTGGTTGACGAGGGTGATCTGGAAGGGATTACATTCGCCATCCAATACACCTGCAATACCATAGACGATTTTCTGGCCTACAAGATTAAAGCTGCTCCAGCCTTACAGAAAGATCACAGCGAAAAATTCGGAAATGACTTTATTGCCTTTCGCACCCTGATGGAAATCCTGTAATTGCCTGGCTATATGTGCCACAGATTAAGCTTTCTGCTGCGCTCTCCTGTTGATGTGGTATGGACATCATCCGCTTACACAGCAAAAGAGGCTGTAACATAGCGACACGTTTAATACTTCACTAAACAAAATGCGCTTTAGGGCGTTTTACCTATTTACCACTACATGCAAAAACATATTATAGTCATAGGATCGGGATTCAGCGGTATTTCAGCGGCTTGCGCATTAGCCAAACAAGGTTATCGGGTTACGGTGTTAGAAAAAAATGAAGCCGCCGGCGGCCGATGCAGTGTTTTTAAACAAGATGGATTTGTGTTTGATATGGGCCCAAGCTGGTACTGGATGCCGGATGTGTTTGAATGGTTTTTTGAAACTTATGGCGATACTGTCGACAAACACTATCACCTCACCAGACTCAATCCCTCTTATCGTATAAATTTTGGCAAGGGTGAGGTTATTGATATTCCTGCTTCACTCGATGAATTATATGCACTGTTCGAATCACTCGAACCAGGTTCAGCTACACAACTGAAAAAATTTCTGGATGATGCTGCATATAAATATAAGGTTGGCATGCAGGACTTAGTGTTTCGCCCATGCAATCACGTTTGGGAATTTGCCGATTTGCGCATGGTGAAGGCCTTGTTTACCATGCAATTATTTACTTCACTGCGAAGGGAGGTATACAGTAAATTTAAAGATGACCGCATTCGCAAGATATTGGAATTTCCGGTTTACTTTTTAGGTGCACTTCCATCAAATACGCCTGCGCTGTATTCCATTTTAAATTATGCTGACCTTGCTTTAGGCACCTGGTATCCGCAAGGTGGTATGTATAAAATTATTGAAGGCATGGTTCATGTGGCTGAACAATTAGGTGTAAAATTCGAGTATCATACTGCAGTAGATAAAATAACAACAAACGGAAACACAACAACAGGTGTCATAGCCAACGGCAAACAGTATACAGCGGATGGCGTAATTGCTGCTGCCGATTATCACCACGTTGATCAGCATCTGCTGAATCCGGAACATCGCAATTATGATGCCTCCTACTGGGATAAAAAAGTGTTCGCACCGAGTTCCATCATTTTTTATCTGGGCGTTTCCGGCCGGGTAAATAAACTCTTGCACCATAATTTATTCTTCGACCAGAGTTTCGAACAGTTTGCCGATGAAATTTATCGCGACCCAAAATGGCCTGAAGAACCCCTGTTTTATGTATCGGCACCATCCAAAACAGACCCAACCGTAG
>ERZ795044.3494-NODE-3494-length-13153-cov-6.803710_pt1 | contig 13153 bp, 12 predicted proteins | sample MGYA00375128_ERZ795044 | MGnify/ENA primary metagenome ERZ795044 (study PRJEB30173, sample SAMN05720213) | anaerobic digester metagenome | isolation source: active sludge of municipal wastewater-treating anaerobic digesters | place: USA | collected 2014-12-22 ... | reverse complement strand
GACAGCCCGGTGATTACGATCAACTGGTTACGCGGCAAATCGAGATTGATATTTTTTAAATTATGGGTGCGCGCGCCACGAATGCGGAGGAATTCCATCGCTGTTCTGTCTGCTATTTGGGGAGGGCAAACTATACGCAAAACGGCTTGGCAAAGCGACGCATTGATTTATGATGCGCATTGTCAATGTGCATCAAGGTTTGCCATGTCTAATGCCGCAACGGTGGCCAGAAAGGCCACCAATATCACCCTTTCCGCCGATGTGTTAGCCGAGGCCAAAGCCTACGGCATCAACATCTCGCAAACCTGCGACGCCCATTTGCGCGAAGTGGTTCGGCGTGAGCGCGAGCAGCGCTGGCTGAAGGAAAATGCCGGTTTTATCGCCGCTTACAATGAAACCGTCGAGCGAGAAGGCTTGCCGCTCGACCAGTATCGGACTTTTTGAGATGGCCCGTTTCGACATCTACCCCAATCCGGATGCGGCTCGGGCGGCCGATGTGCCCTATCTGCTCGATGTGCAGTGCGACTTGCTGGCGGCACTTGATAGCCGCGTCGTCATTCCGTTGCGCCGGGTTGATCGCTTTTCAGCGGTCGGGCTACCGAAAAATCTTGCACCGGTTTTCGAGATCGAAGGCGTCGCCTGTTTTATGGAAACGCCCAAACTGGCTGCCGTTCCCGGGCGGATACTAAAAACGCCGGTGGCTTCGCTGGCGCAAAGCAGCGCGGCGATTGTCGGGGCGCTGGACTTTCTTTTTCAGGGGTTTTGAGCGGTCGACCGCAGGCTTCGACCAGATAGTGTGGCAACCAGCCTGACCTCTGAACTCAGGGCCGCGCTCAATCCTCGTGTAATTCGTTTACGCTCACTGCCAGCGCATCGGCGAGCGCCTTTAACGTTTTCAAGGCGCCGACGCGCTTGCGCGTTTCGATCTGGCACAGGTAAGCCTTGCTGATACCGGCTTTTTCGGACAGCGCCTCTTGGGTCAATCCGTGATGTTCACGCCAAGCTTTGACGGGCTGCTCACCGTCCACAATGGCATTGGCCACGGTGGCAGGGATGCGGAAGCCATCATCGGCCGAGCGGACCGCATCGAACAGCGCCGCATCGTCGGCGTCCTCCAGCGCTGCCGACAGGCGTTCATACAATTCGATCGGAATCACGGCAAACTCCCGTTTGCCATCGCGTTCTATAAATTGAATGGTCGTCATTGATAAACACCTCCACGCGGCGCCACGGTCAGTATATGAATCACCAGCCGTCCGCCTTCGAATTCGTAAATTACTCGCCAGTCACCCACCCGCAAGCGATATGCCTCGCGGCCAACCAGCTTCCTGACGTTGTTGTTCGCCGCAAAAGGGTCTGCCGCAAGCAGCTCGATCTTGCCGCGTATTTGCAGCGACATGTTTCGTGGCATCGCCTTCAAAGCTTTGACCGCGTCACGGGTGTATTCGATCTGGTACATAGAACTATGTTAGCAAATGGCTAACTAAAAGTTAATGTTTTTGTGTGAGTCATTCATGGCACAAAGATTTCCCCGGCTACCCTTGCCAAACAGGAATCGCACATCCTCCCTGAGTTGTTCAAGATTCCAAGTCATGGTCGCTATTCACTGAATATTGCTAGGCCGTGTTCGATCTTTCCAGATTCAAGGCCAGCAGGCGGCGGAGGATTTCTTCGTCGGGCATTTCGGGGGTGTAGTCGGGCCAGTGGTAGGCGGCGGCGACGGCTTGGTCGAGTGCCTTGTGGGCGAGGTCGAGCCAGGCCGGGCGGGCGTTGTAGAGGTTGGTCAGGGTGCGTTTTTTCAGGTCGGCTTCATGGCCGGGTTTGGCGACCGGGCGTTTCGGGAAGCCGGCTTTTTCCTCTTCCGGGGTGATCACCCAATCGACCCACTCGGCCGGGTTGAGCCAGGCTTCGCGCAGTTCGTTGAGGCGGCGGGCGGCGGTAGCGATGATGGCCGCTTGAGGATGGGCGGCGGCGAACGGGCTGGCATCGGCCTGGCCCTCATGAGGCTTCGCCTCCGAAATCGGGCCAGCCCGATGCCAGCCCGCCGTATCGCGCGGGGTGAGGCCGGTTGGGAAGGGGAAGGTCTCGAAAACAGACTGGGCGTTGTAGGTAGGATCGTTGCCAACACCATGCCAGGAACAGGTAGCTAATGCCCAAGTCTCATGTATTCGGGATGACAAAGCGCCGAATGTGCAGCTATCTTCTCGCGCAATAACTGTAATGCGGCTATCCGGTAATACGGCGACCGACTGCCAAACGAAGACGCGATGTTTTGCCACCCTTGGAGTGGCAATGTATCGCGATAAGTTCGCCGTCGCCCGTCGCATTCCCGGCCGGTATTCTGCGTGAATCCACCAGTAAACACGGTGATTGTCACGTTTGAGATCCTTACGGTTCGGAAAAACATATTGCTGAGTGTGATTGAATGGCATTTCGTATAAAGCTGCCATTTGTTCAGTTAGCGAAGAACCAAAATCAATGATCCATGTGTCGCTGGATCTTCGAGTCAAATCGCTTCCGTTGCACCAGGGTCGAACAACATCGTGGTTAGGCTTGCCATGTGGGTTGGGGTAACTCAGCCACTCACGTGCGGTGGTTCCCGGAATATCAAAAGGCCCCCCTTTTTGCGTGCCAATAAAAGCAGTGTCTGCATTTTCGAGAAGCTGTTTGGCCTGTGTAAGGTTTAACCCTTCACCTGCAGTCAAATCGGCGTGAATCGCCGCCACTTCAAGGCCATCCAGCCGATTCCTACGGTCAACCGTAAAAAGCGGCCCAAATCCAAGTAGCGAAACTCGCACGGCGGCGCCGTCGTTAACCCATTCTTCATCGCTCCATGCTTCAAAAATGCGCGTCGATTCCACGATGCGTTCGAGCACCTTGCGGTTGGCGCCGCCGCGAATGGAATTGGTGGAAACGAGGCCGGCGGCTTGCAGTTTTCCGGTTGCGATCTGGGTGCGAGCTTTCTCGAACCAGTAGGTGACAAGATCTGCGCCACCGGGAACGCGGCCTTCGTAGGTTTTGCGCAGGGCTTCAACGTAGTCGCCGCCGAGTTCGCTGCGCATGACTTTGTCGCCGAGAAAAGGCGGGTTGCCGACGATGACGTCGGCGGTCGGCCAGTGGGCTTCGCTGCCGTCCGGGTTGAGGAGTGCGTCGCGGTGTTCGATGCCGTCGAGCGGCTTCAAGATCGGGTTGATGGCGTGCGGGTAGCCGTTGCGGCGGCACCATTGGATGTCGCCGATCCAGACGGTGACGCGGGCGAGTTCGGCGGCGAACTCGTTTATTTCGAGGCCGAGGATGTTGTGCGGGCCGGTCTGCATGGAGAGTTCCGGCTGCAGGCCGAATTCCTGGGCGTCGATGTGGGCGCGTTTTTCGATGTCGCGCAGGGCTTTTAGGGCGAGGTAGAGAAAGTTGCCGGAGCCGCAGGCGGGGTCGAGGACGCGGTAGTGGTTTAGACGCAGCAGGAAGCTTTGGTAGGCGGCGCGGGCGGCTTTGCCTTCCTTGCTTTTGGGGCCGTGGCCCTGGCCGGCGGCGAGCACGGGGCGCACTTTGGCCCATTCGGCAGCGAGCGGTTCGCTGACCAGCGGTTCGATCAGTTTGGCGATGGTGCCGGTGTCGGTGTAGTGGGCGCCGAGCGGGGCGCGGGCAGCCGGGTCAAGGCCGCGCTCGAAGAGGGTGCCGAAGATGGTCGGGTCGATGGCGCGCCAGTCCATGTCGGCGGCGGCGCGGTGCAGGGCGGTGAGGTCTGCTGCGGTCAACGGGGGAATTTCGATGTTTTTCAGGCTCTTGGGGCGTGCGGTGCCGGGGGCGCCGGGGGCGCTTTCCCGCGCGGAGAACAGGCCGCCGTTGAACCAGGCAATGTCGTGGTCGCCGTAGTCGCCACCTTTTTTCTGCATGGCGAGGAAGAGCTTTTCGATGCGGCGGCCGGCTTTCTCGGTATCGCTACCGGCGTTTTTGAGCAGGTCGGTGAAGATGCCGGCGGGGAGCAGGTTTTCGTCTTCGGCAAACATGCAGAACAGGCACTGGACGAGGAAGTGGGCGACATGCTGGCCATCTTCGCCACGTGAGCGCATGGCGGCGGCGAGCTGGGCGAACTGGCCGGCGGCTTGCGCGGTGATCGCTGCGGTCGACTTCTCGGGGCGCAGTTTTTCGGGGTCGGTGAACACCCATTTGAGGATTTGCCGGGCTTCGGGTTCGATCAGTTGGTCGATGCGGATTTGCCGGGCTTCGTCCGGGTAGCCGGTGAAGGCGGTGTGGATGACGATGCGTTCGCGGTCGCAAACGACGAGCAGCGGCGGGTTTTCCAGTTGCAGCGCGTAGTCGGTGAGTTGCTTGAGGGCGGCGTAGAGGTCACGCCCCGGCTTCTTGTTCTCCCAGCCGAAATGGCCGCGCTTCCAGGCATCGGCCCAGCCATTGCCGCCACTGGATTTGCCGGCGCCGCGCTCGAAGCAGTAGTTCTCGGGATCACGCAGTTTTTCGACACCGAGCAGATCGCAGAGGTCACTGAAATGCTGCTGCGCCCCGGCCCGTTCGGTGGTGGCGTTGTTTTTCCAGTGGGCGATGAATTGTTCCGGGGTCATGGCGGCCGCGGTTTTGGGCAAAGGCGCAGTATAGGGATGCTGTTGGGATTGGGGAATGTGTTTTCGGGGCGCTTGCGGGATGGGCCTCGGGCTGGCGAGTCTGTTCCGGCCTGCCTTGTCGGGTTTTCCGGAGGGGGGCGCTTAGACGAACCGCATTGGGGCTAACTGCGGTTTTCGTCTTGATTAATCGGACGCTTGCATCAGCCCGGAAACCGCCCGGCAGCCGCCCATTTTCTTGGCCTGATACATCGCGCTGTCGGCCTGCTGAATCAGCGATGCGGCGCATTGTTGTTCGTCCGGGAAGAGGGCGATGCCGATGCTGGCTGCGGCTTGAAGCGGCTGGCCGGCAATATTCAGGGGTTTGCCGAGCTTGAGCAGCATGCGTTCGGCTAGATGTAGCGGGGCAAGGGGCTCCGGCACGTCTTCCATCAGAAAAACGAATTCGTCGCCGCCCCAGCGCGCCAGGGTGTCTTCTTCGCGGCAGCATTCTTTCAGGCGGCGGCCGATTTCGATCAGGAACTGGTCGCCGATGGCGTGACCGAAGGTGTCGTTAACTGCCTTGAAGTGATCGACGTCGATGAAGCCGACGGCGACCCGGGTGCCGAGCCGGCCGGCGCGGGCGAGGGCCTGGCGCAGGCGGCGGCTGAGCTGGCTGCGGTTGGGCAGGCCGGTCAGGCTGTCGTGGCTGGCGAGGAAAAGTAGCTGGGCTTCGGGCGAGGAGCGGAGCGTGGTTTCGCCGTAGATGGCGACATATTGTTCAATCTCGCCAGCGCGATTGGTGATGGCGTTCATGCTCACCCATAGTGGGCGGATGGTGCCGTCCTTGCAGCGATTCCAGATCATGCCTCGCCAGTGGTTTTCGGCTTGCAGGTGGCGCCAGAGCTCACGGAAGAAGGCGTGTGAATGCACTTCGGATTTGAGCAGGGAGGAGCGCTGGCCGATGGCTTCTTGGGGGGGCGTAGCCGGTGAGTTGGGCCAGCGCGTCACTGAAGGAGGTGATCTGGCCTTCGGCGTCGAGCGTCATGATGGCGCCGCTTTGCTCGGCGGCGAGCAAGGGGCTGAGGTATTCGCTGTCGCCGGTTTCCATGAAGACGACGATGGCGCCAGTGATCTCGCCATTTTTGCTGATCGCGGTGGTGGCGGTCGCGACATCAATCGCGCTGCCGTCGCGTCGGAAATAGCTGTCGTGGCGGCAGTGGCTGGCGATGCCGTCGATCAATACCCGGTTGCTCGGGCAGTCGGCGGCGAGAAACGGCGTGCCGTCTGGCCGCGAGTGATGCGCCGTGTTGTGGGCGTGACGGCCCAGCAGTTCGGCCGGCGGCCAGTCAAGAATCTCGCAGGCGGCAGGGTTGGCGTAAGTAATCAGGCCCTTCCGGTCAACCGCCAAAACGCCTTCGCATCTTGATTCAAGCAGGTTGAGGTTGAGTTGTTGAAAGTTCTCGACGGCGAGACTCGATTTTTGCTGATCGGTGACATCTCGCGTCACGGCAATGATTTCATCCGAGCCGTCGGTGCCTGCGACGCGCTTGATCCCGGTTTCCAGCCAGAGCATGCGCCCGTCCGGATGGCGGTAGCGAAAAATCACCTGAGAAGTCTCGTTGACCGCAGCCGTGAAGGCTTTGCGCACGTCGCTCGCATCTTCGGCGGCACCGCTTGCGGCCAGTTCGGCGAGTTGCTTGCCGAGCAGTTGCCCGGGTGTCAGGCCGAGCATGCGCTGGCTGGTCGGCGAGGCGTAGTGGATGACTCCGTCGAGATCGTGGCGAGAAATCATTTCCAGGGCTTGCTCGCCGAACAAGCGCAAAAACTCTTCGCGTTGCCGGAGGGTGCGATGGGCGATCGCTTCGACCAAGGTTTTGGCGAAGATGACGCCGCAATCAATCGTGCCCGGGTCCCAGCGCGTGCTGTGCTGGTGCCAGATTTCACTCCAGGAAGCAAAGGATTGCCGGGGCGAGATGCGCAACTGGCCATCGGCGTCGGTGGCGATCTGCTTGTCCGGGCGGCCGGCCCAATGGATGGTTTGCAGTTTTTCGGGCCGAAACCACAGGCAGAAGTTGCGACTGGCGCTGCCGACCGGGCTGGCGATCAGGCCGGAGGCTATGTCGGCATAGGCTGCTGCGGGCGGGAAAAGGCTGCTCAGGTGATTGCTGGTCAGATGCCGGGCGGCGGGTTGCGTCGCCAGCCAGGTCACCAGTGCGTCAACCTCTGCTTCGGCAGGTGCCGCGCCCAGGCGGTGGCGCTCGCCATCGACCTGAATGATGGCCCCGGTGGTGTCGAGCAAGGCGAGAATGCGCGCCTCGTTTTGATTCAGGGCGTGACGGATGTCCTCGCTGCTGTAGATCGCGCTGACTGCTTCGGTAATCGTCTCGCCCAATCGAGTGCCGGTGGATACGCGGTTTTTGGCATCGAGCACGGCAATTTTCATCGACACCATTTTGCCGATGAAATCCAGCATTTCACGCACCGGGGGCGCGACCCGGCTGGCGTGCGGGTGATGGCAGGCAATCAGCCCCCAGAGTTGCCCGTCGAGCAGAATGGAAATCGACAGCGAGGCGCCAACGCCCATATTCCTCAGGTATTCAATATGTACGGGCGAAAAGGCGCGCAGGACGGCGAAACTCATGTCCAGCGGCTGACCGGTTTGCGGGTTGAGCGGCGGAATCAAGGCGACCGGCGCGGCATTAACGTCGGCGACCAGGCGCAACATGTTCTTGGTGTACAAGGCGCGGGCCTGGGGCGGGATGTCGCCGGCCGGAAAGCGGTTGCCGAGATAACTGACCTCGCCTTCGCTGCAGCTCTCGGCAATGACTTCGCCTTCCCAGTCGGCGTCGAAACGGTAAACCATGACCCGGTCAAAGCCGACAATGGAGCGCACGAAGCCGGCGATCACCTGGCAGTAAGTCGGCACATCGGCCGACTGTTCAAACGCCGTCATGCCCCGGTGTACGGTGTCAAAGGCATTGAGCACCTGGCGCGGCGGCTGGGTCTGGCGGACGGGTTCGAGTTCGAGAATGGTCAGCTCGTCGGACTGATGAATCATCGTCTGGAGTTCGATAATTTCCTGATCCATGACGGAATAAAGCAGGCAGGACGTGTCGCCGGGCAGGAAGGATTGAGATTTTTTCCCGGCAATTTCCGCCGCCTGTTCGATCCCGATCAGTTCGGCCAGTCCCTTCATGAGGACTTGCTCTGGCGCAAGCGGGAAGAAACGGCTCAGGTTGCTACTGACTTGCAGAATGGTTTGCGCCTCATCTGCCGCCAGAACGAGCATGGCGCCGTGGGGCTGGATCAGCCCGATACGGTGGATGGCTTCAGTCTCGCAGCGCGCTAGCGCAACTTTGATTTGTTCGGGAGTGAGTTGCTGATTCACGAAGCCATTGACCTTTATGCCGGGAGCGCAGTGGTTTCTATGCCGGAAAGCGATTGTTCAAAAAACTGGAAACAGTGGCAGGCGGTGGCCAGCGCTTTGGCCGCCTCCGCCTCGGTGAGGCAGACATTGAGAAATGCCCAGAGTTCGCGCCAGCGTAGATCGACCTGATCGCCGTAGACATTGAAAAAGTCGGCGCCGGCAGCGGGCCGGGCATTGATGCTTTTGGCGAGCCGTGCGGCAATCATCTGGCCCCCGAGGGTGGCGCCTTCAATTACATACAGGGCGCCGACCAGGCTGGCCGGATCGTTGATTGGCGGACTGGCCGGATAACTGCGGAGCGTTGGGGCGTTGTCCGGGGAATAGAAGGCAATGTCGCGCCCGATCAGCGCTGCTTTGCGCCGTGGCGCGAAGTCGAAGGGCTGGCTATGGCTCGCCAGGTAGGCCTCGACGGCTTGTTCCAGCGGCACATGGGCCTGCTGCAAACCGCGCAGGCAGGCCAGATATTGGTCTATTGAAAGCTGGGGGCTGAGCAGACGCATCATTTGCGGTTGCGCGTCGAGGCGGCGATGAAAACTGACCGAGCCTTCGCGCAGTAGTGTGTGGAGATCAAATGTTGGCACTCATACCCCCCGTTAAACTATTCGCTGATTGGCTACTTGCGGGACAACGCAACGGGGCAGAATATCCAGCGCTTTGGGGTGGGTCAAGCGCTGCGGCGGCGTCTGACAACAAGATGGCGCCAAGGCGCTGGCTTGCTGCGGTCAACAACCGAAAACAGCTAATTTTTAACGGTTGACCGCAGGCGCTGAGGCAAGTCGCAAACCTGCTAATATGCCGTTTTTCGCTGCAATGCAACAATAGGTTTCTGCCCGATGTCGAGTCCTGTTTCTGATCGTATGAGCCCCGAAGAACGCCGTGCCGGTGCGTCTCTCGCTTCAATTTTCGCCTTGCGCATGCTGGGTCTGTTCCTGATCCTGCCGGTCTTTTCGGTGTATGCGAAAACGCTGCCCGGGGGCGACAATCTGGCGCTGGTCGGTTTTGCGCTTGGCGCCTATGGTCTGACGCAGGCCTTTTTCCAGATTCCTTATGGCATCGCTTCCGATATCTGGGGGCGCAAGCTGGTTATCGTCATCGGCCTGCTGATTTTTGCGCTAGGCAGTTTTGTCGCCGCCTGGGCGCCGGATATGAACTGGATCATCGTCGGCCGCGTCCTGCAGGGCGCCGGGGCGATTTCCGCCGCCGTTACCGCGCTGGCGGCAGATCTGACCCGTGAAGAGCACCGGACCAAGGTCATGGCGATGATCGGCTCATCGATTGGTCTGGTTTTCGCACTGTCGCTGGTCGGCGCGCCGCTGCTTTATGGCTGGGTTGGTATGGGCGGCATTTTCACCCTGACCGGCATTCTGGCGCTGGCCGGCATCGTGCTGCTGCTCAAGGCCGTGCCGCCGGCTCCCGCGCCCAATGGCCACGCCAAGCTGCCCTTGCGTCAGGTCATCCTCGATCCGGATCTGTTCCGTCTGAACGTCGGCATCTTCGTCTTGCATATGGTGCAGATGGCAATGTTTGTCGTGGTGCCGCACGCGCTGGTCAATCATGGTGGGCTGACCGCGACGGCACACTGGCAGGTTTATCTGCCCGCGGTGCTGGTTTCCTTTGCGATCATGGTGCCGGCGATTATTGCGGCCGAGCGCAAGGACAAAATGTCGCCGATTTTCCGCGGCGCGATTGCCCTGCTTGTGGTTGTCCAGCTTGGCCTGCTCTTTTTCGGCCAGAGTTTGTGGACGCTGGCCCTCTGGTTACTGCTTTTCTTCGTTGCCTTCAATGTGCTTGAGGCAACGCTGCCTTCGTTGGTCTCGCGGACAGCCCCACCCACCGCCAAAGGCGCGGCGCTGGGCGTTTACAACACGACGCAAGCCATTGGCCTGTTTGTGGGCGGCGCTGGCGGTGGATATCTGGCGCAGAATTTCGGCGATAATGCGGTTTTTGCGACCTGTACCGGGCTGGTTTTGATCTGGCTGGCAGTCGCAAACTCAATGAATTTTCCGCAACGGCGTGTCGCCGCGGCGACTCAATCTGTATAGGAGATGGGGCATGGCATCAGTCAATAAGGCAATCATCGTCGGGAACCTGGGTAAAGACCCGGAAGTTCGCTACACCGCGAGCGGCGAAGCAATGTGCAATATCACCGTGGCGACCAGCGAGAGCTGGAAAGACAAGGCAACCGGCGAGAAAAAGGAACTGACCGAGTGGCACCGCATTTCCTTCTTCGGCAAGCTGGCCGAAATCTGCGGCCAGTACCTGAAAAAAGGGTCACAGGTTTACGTTGAAGGCAGCATCCGTACGCGTAAATGGACCGATAAAGAAGGCCAGGAGCGTTACACCACGGAAATCAAGGGCGATCAAATGACCATGCTCGGTTCGCGGCAAGGCATGGGCGCGCCGGGTTCATCCGGCGGTGGTGGTGGTTACGACAATGAGCCGACCGATTACGCCCCGGCACCGGCCAAGAACAAGCCGAAGCCATCGTTCGACGATCTCGGCGACGATATCCCGTTCTAATTAAACTGTATTGGTATTACTTGCGCCGCCCTTTCCGGGCGGCGTTGCTTTCATAGCTTGCCAAGGAAACGACTGTGTCCAACGCCACCACTTTCAAGGTTCTCGAAGATATCGCCAAAGATCTGTCTGGCGACGAGATCACTTTTCCGACCTTTCTCGACATCACCTTTCAGGTGCGGACCGCTCTCAAGGACCCCAATCTGAGCATTGAACAGCTTGCCAAGCTGATTGGTGCCGAACCCTTGATGAGCACCAAGATTATTCGCATGTCGAATTCGGTGGCGCTGAATCCTTCCGGGCGGGAAATCGCCGATGTGAAGACCGCCATTACCCGCGTCGGCATGGAGGCGGTGCGGACGGTGTCGTTTGCCGTGGCGATGGAGCAGTTGCTGAAATCGAAGTCGATGAAGTCGTTTGAAGCGATTTCAAAAAAATTGTGGGATCACACCGCCCACGTCGCGGCGCTGTGCCGCGTGCTGGCCCGCCGGATTGCCAAGATCAATGGCGATGAGGCGATGTTTGCCGGTCTGGTGCACGATCTGGGTGTTTTTTACCTGATGTCGCGCGCCGCCAATTTCCCGGAGTTGGTCAATGACAAGGTGGAGTTGCACGCCCTGCTGGTTGGCTGGCACGACAATATCGGCCACGCCCTGCTTTCGGCATTGGGTTCACCGGAATCGGTGCTGGTTGCGGTGCAGGAGCACGAAACCGATCGGGAAATTGTTGAGCTCAAATCTTTGACCGATGTCCTTTACGTCGCCAACAAGATCGCCAATCGCAAGTCGAGCTGGCGCGACCCGGAGCTGGACGGCGTGGTCGATACTTCGATGCTTGAGACCATTTTCGATGCCGACACACTGGAAGAAATCATTAATGAGTCCGAAGAAGAAGTTCAGTCGCTGAAGTCGGCGCTGGGCGGTTAAAGCATTGCCGTCGCCAGCAGCCTGCTGGCGGCTTGTCTCACGGATGTTATGAGAGCAGCCCAAGCTGCCAATGACACAGGGGTTTTATGAACAGCAGTGAAAATCAAGCCGGGCAAGTCACCGGCAAACGTCTGGCCGTACTCGCTTTGTCGGCGCTCGGCGTCGTCTATGGCGACATCGGCACCAGCCCCTTGTATGCGGTGAAGGAAGTCTTCGCCGGGAATCACCCGATTCCGATCACCGAGGCCAATGTTTTCGGCAGCCTGTCGCTTTTTTTCTGGGCGCTGATTGTCGTTGTCTCGATCAAGTACGTCAGCTTTATCACGCGCGCCGACAACCGCGGCGAGGGCGGCATCATGGCGCTGATTGCGCTGGCGCTGCACGATGCCAAAGGTAATCAGCGGCAGATGAAAATGATCATGATCATCGGCGTGCTGGGGGCGGCGATGTTCTACGGCGACGGCATGGTAACGCCAGCTATTTCGGTACTCTCGGCGGTCGAGGGGCTGGAAGTAGCCACGCCGGCCTTGAAGCCCTTCGTGATTCCGGTCACGCTGATCGTGCTCTTCGGTCTGTTTTTTATTCAGCGGCGCGGCACTGCGACTATGGGCGCTTTTTTCGGCCCGGTCATGCTGCTCTGGTTCAGCACGCTGGCCGTGCTTGGCATCTCCAATATCGTGGCTCACCCCGCCATTCTCGCCGCGCTCAACCCGCTCTACGGTATCGAATTCCTGCTCGCCAACAAGGCGCTGGCGCTGGTTGCGATGGGTAATGTCGTGCTGGCAGTTACCGGTGCGGAGGCTTTGTATGCCGACATGGGGCATTTTGGCCGCAAGCCGATTGTCCGCGCCTGGTTCGCGTTTGTTCTGCCGGCGCTGGTGCTCAATTATTTTGGTCAGGGCGCGCTGATTCTGGGCAACCCGGCGGCTGCCGAGAATCCTTTTTACCTGTCAGCGCCGGAGTGGGCGCTCTACCCGCTGATCGGGCTGGCCACGGTGGCGACTGTCATAGCCTGCCAGGCAGTGATCTCCGGTGCGTTTTCAGTCACTCGTCAGGCCATGCAGTTGGGTTTTGTGCCGCGTATGGAAGTGCAGCACACATCGGAAAATGAAGCCGGGCAAATTTACCTGCCGGCCGTGAACTGGGGGCTGATGGTCGCGGTGATGATTCTCGTGCTGGGCTTCAAAACCTCGAATAATCTCGCTGCGGCCTACGGTATTGCCGTGACGGGCGACATGGTGATTACCTCAATTCTGGCCACCGTCGTTGTCGCCAAGGGCTGGAAATGGGGCTGGCCGCGGGCTTGCGCCTTGTTCGCCTGTTTTCTCTCGGTCGAACTGGTTTTTCTTGCCGCCAATATCCTGAAAATTCCTGACGGTGGCTGGTTCCCGCTGGTGGCGGGTGTCGGTGTGTTCGTGCTGATGACAACCTGGAAGCGTGGGCGCGAACTGTTGGCGGCCCGTTTGCAAGGCGAGCGCCTGGAACTGTCGAGTTTCATCGAATCGCTCTCCAGTTCGATGCCAACCCGGGTTTATGGCACCTCGGTCTTTCTCAATGCCGACCCGACGGGGGTGCCGCACGCGCTGTTGCATAACCTGATGCATAACAAGGTGCTGCATGAGCGGGTGGTGCTGGTTTCCGTAAAGTTCTATGACGTACCCTATGTGCCGGACATTGATCAGATCGGAAGAGCACACGTCTGAACTCCAGTCACGAGGACTTATCTC
>ERZ795044.3493-NODE-3493-length-13154-cov-7.087793_pt1 | contig 13154 bp, 9 predicted proteins | sample MGYA00375128_ERZ795044 | MGnify/ENA primary metagenome ERZ795044 (study PRJEB30173, sample SAMN05720213) | anaerobic digester metagenome | isolation source: active sludge of municipal wastewater-treating anaerobic digesters | place: USA | collected 2014-12-22 ... | reverse complement strand
ACGGGACGGCGCGGGTGCGCCGCCGAGATCTGGCACCGCACCCGCGCCGTCCCGTGCGGCACAACCGGGAAGCCGAAGCCCGTCACGAAGACCCCTTCGGCCAGCATCATCTCGCTCACCTGGATCGCCGCCGACGTCTCGCCGATGATGATCGGGACGATGGGCGTCTCGCCAGCGAGCGGCTTGAACCCCGCCTCGATGATCTGCTCGCGGAAGTAGCGCGAGTTGTCGCGCAGCTTCTGCACGCGTTCCGGCTGCGCCTCGATCACCTTCACCGCCTGCAGCGCACTCGCCGCCACCGTCGGGGGCAAGGCGTTGGAGAAGAGCTGCGGGCGCGAGCGCTGAGTGAGCATGTCACAGAGCGCCGCCGAGCCGGCCACGAAGCCGCCAGCGGCCCCGCCCACCGCCTTGCCTAACGTCGACGTGATCACGTCCACCTCGCCCAGCACGCCGAAGTGCTCGGCCGTCCCGCGCCCGTTGGTCCCCAGCACCCCGGTCGCGTGGGAGTCGTCCATGATCACGATCGCGTCGTGGTCGCGCGCGATCTGCAGGATCTCCGGCAGCTTGGCAATGCTCCCCTCCATCGAGAAGACGCCGTCGGTCCAGATCAGCCGGCGCTTCGCCGCCTTGTTGGCCGCGAGCTTGGCCACCAGGTCGTCGAGGTTGGAGTGCTTGTAGACCGCGGTGGTGCACTTGGTGATCGCCTTCGCCAGGCGAATCGAGTCGATGATCGAGGCGTGATTGAGCTCGTCGGAGATGACGAAGTCCCCCTCTTCCACCACCGTCGCCGTGAGCCCCTCGTTGGCGTTCCACGCGGAGACGTAGCTCATCGAGGCCTCGGTCCCGACAAAGCGCGCCAGCGCCTGCTCCAGTTCGCGATGCACCGTGAACGTGCCGCAGATGAAGCGCACACTCCCCGTCCCGGCGCCGTACTTCTTCAGCCCATCGATCCCCGCCTGCACCACGCTCGGCTCATCACACAGTCCGAGATAGTTGTTGGACGAGAGGATCAGGATCTGGCCGCGCCCCTCCATCTCCACCCATGCCGACTGCGGCGAGTCGAGGTAGTTGAGACGCTTGTAGACGCCATCGCTTTTCAGTTTGTCGATGCGACCCTGAAGGTCGGCGGTGAAGGCGGTGTTGGGCATTGCTTTCGAGAAGACGGGAAGACGGGAAGACGAGAAGACGAGAAGACGCGAAAGGGCTCGGCGGCGCAGTGTTCGCGCGCGGCCGAGCCCTCAATCAACCGTCAGAACTTGGGCGATTCAACCCGCCTTTCCAGCATCTCGTCTTCCCGTCTTCCCGTCTTCCCGTCTTCCCGTCTTCCCGCCTTCCGCCCCTACCCGATCTCAAACACGACCTTTCCCGCATCGCCGCTCTTGATCGCGTGGATCGCCTCGTCAAAGCCCTCCAGCGGGAAGCGATGCGTGATGATCGGTGTCGGGTCGAACTTCCCCGAGCGCAGGAACTGCGACATCTGGATCCAGGTGTCGTACATCCGCCGCCCGATCACGCCGTAGACGGTGATTCCCTTGAAGATGATCTCCGTCGCGAAGTTCACTTCCAAGGGCTTGGCGGGGATGCCGAGCATCTGCACGCGCCCGCCGAGCCGCACTTCCTTGAACGCCTGGTGAATCGCCGCCGGCACACCGCTCATCTCCAGCACGACGTCGACGCCGAGTCCCTCGGTCGCGCGCTTGACCGTCGCTTCAACCTCCGACGGATGCACTGCGTCGTGCGCACCGGCGGCGCGCGCCAGCTCGAGTCGCCGCGGATTCACATCGCTGGCGATCACGCGTGAGGCGCCAGCCGCCGCGCAGATTCCCACGGCAAAGATCCCGATCGGTCCGCACCCCGTGACGAGCACCGTCGAACCTGGGATCTCCGTACCGTGCAGCGCCGTGTGAAAGGCGTTCCCCATCGGATCGTGGATCCCGCCAATCTCGTACGGGATACTCGCATCGAGATGCCACACGTTGGTCGCCGGCATCGCGATGTACTCGGCGAAGCAGCCGTCGCGATCGACCCCGATGATCTTCGTGTTGGGGCAAACGTGCGCGTTGCCGGTGCGGCACAGGTGGCATCGCCCGCAGACGATGTGTCCCTCCGCCGTCACGCGGTCGCCCACCGCCACGTCGCGCACCAGCGATCCTACCTGCACCACGTCGCCGGCGAACTCGTGGCCCACGGTGAAGGGGGGCTTGCAGCGGTTGCTCGCCCAGTCGTCCCACTCGTAGATGTGCACATCGGTCCCGCACACGCCGGCGCGACGAACCTTGATGAGCACTTCGTCGTCGCGGATCGTGGGGACCGGGACGTCGCGAAGCGTGAAGCCGGGACCGGCAGTCGTCTTGACGAGAGCTTTCACGAGAGGAGCGGAGGGCGGGAGGACGAGAAGACGGGAAGACGAGTTCGGAGGTGCTCACGGCAGCACCTGTCGCGCTCTCGCCGCGGAGGAATCAACCCCCCACTCCCACTGCAATCAAGCGCCCAAGGCCCTCATCTCGTCTTCCCGTCTTCCCGTCTTCCCGTCTTCCCGTCTTCTCAGACGAGCGACGAGATCTGTCCCCCGTCCACCTGGATCGCCGTCCCCGTCACGAACGAGGCGCGCTCGCTGGCCAGGAAGGCCACCACCGCGGCGAACTCCTTGGGGTCGCCCGAGCGTCCCATCGGGATCCCTCCCTGACGCGCCGCGAGGACCTCCTCGAGTGGCCGCTGCTCGCGCGTGGCGCGCATCTGTGCCAGCTCGATCGCGCGTGCCGTGTCGAAGTGCCCGGGCATGACCGTGTTCACCAGGACCCCGTCCTTCGCGACCTCGTTGGCCAGCGTCTTGGCAAAGCCTAACAAGCCGGCGCGGGCGGTGTTGGAGAGGATCAACCCCTGAATCGGCATCTTCGCCGCCATCGATGTCAGGAAGAGGACGCGCCCCCACTTTCGCGCGCGCATCCCCGGCACGACCGCGTGCGCCAGGCGAATCGATCCGAGCAGGTTGAGGTTGATCGCCGCCTGATACTGCGCGTCGGTCGTCGAGTCGAACAATGTCGACGGAGGGCCCCCCGCGTTTGCGACGAGAATGTCGATGGGGCCGAGCTTCTCCTCTACCTCGGCCACGATGCGCGACGCGGCCTCCGCATCGCCCACGTCCGCGGCGATCGTGAGCAGCTTTCCGTAGGTGCGACCGCCGATCGCCGCCGCGTGCTTGTCCAACTCGTCCTTGCGACGAGCGACCATCACCACGCTCGCCCCTTCCTGGCTGAGCTCATTCGCGATTGCGAGCCCGAGCCCGCTCGACGCCCCGGTGATCAGGGCCACCTTGTTCTTCAGTCCGAGATCCATGGCCGTACAATGCAACGCCGCCGCTGGCACGGCCAGATGCCGCACAGTACCACTCACGTGCCAGCGCGCCGGCGCACGGCGTGGAGATGGACCCGCTTGCAGTGCGCCGCGGCCGGTGTGCGACGCTACGGCGCGGGGGTCACCGTGATGCTCTGCCAGTTGCCAGCGACGAGGGCTTTGCCGTCCACCCAGTAGCGGGCACGCATCCGCACCTCACGTGCCCCAGCTGGTGGGTTCTGGCGCGACGGCGCGTAGCGCGCGGCCGGCCACTCCAGCGACCACGTGTACGACTGGCCCGGCTGAAGCCGGAGCGTCCGCGTGTAGGCCGCGCAGAGGATCAGCTCGATCTTCGGGTCGATGCGCACGCCGTCGGCATCCTCCACCTCGAACACGCTGAACGGACAGCTGTTCTCTTCGAACGACATCACCTGGCTCCCGGTGTTCGTCAGGGTGACCGTGAGCGGGAGCAGCGTCCGCTCCGTGACCGTCGTCCTCGACACCACCAGGCGCATCGTTTCGTCGCTGATCACGCTTCGCTCGCTATCCGCGGTGCTGTCGAGCGACGACCCACACGCGCTCCCCGCCAGCGCGAGCAGCAACACCGAACACATCGAGCGTAGGCGCATCATCGGGTACCGGCGAAAGGTGACATGCGGTTTTCGACGCCCGACGGCGCGCGGAGGGGTGTCGATCGCTTCACCCCGTGCGCGGCGCGCGTGGCGTCGGCCTGTCATACGTGCGACGCTCGGCGCAGGCGCGAGCTAGCACCCCGATCAATCAGCGGGCGCCCCACCCGCCACAGCGTCCGGCGAAGCTCCCGCCATGCCTGGTGCGTGCATCGGCGTGATCCGAACGGCGCACACCTTGAACTCGGGGATGTGGGCGATCGGGTCGAGCGCCGGATTCGTCAGCAGGTTGGCCGCCGCCTCGCGGTAGTGCATCGGAATGAAGACCTGCCCGGGTGCGACCCGCTCCGACAGCCGCACCGAGATGCTGATCTCGGCGCGACGCGAGGCGATCCGCACGGCGTCACCGTCGTGCACGCCCAGGCGCGTGGCGTCGACCGGGTTCAACTCGACGATCGGCCCCGACTCTCGCGCGTCGAGTGCAAACGAGCGACGCGACATCGTCCCCGTATGCCAGTGGTACATCTGGCGCCCCGTGTTGAGCAAGAAGGGGAACGCGTCGTCCGGGAGCTCTGCTGGCGGGAGGAACTCCACGGGATGGAACGTCGCCTTGCCGTCGGCCGTCGGAAACGCGTCGGCAAAGAGGAAGTCGGTCCCGCCATGTTCGGCGTCGAGCACCGGGTACTGCAGCCCGGCGTGATTGTCGAGTCGCTCGTGCGATACACCGCGCCACGACGGCGTGACGCGGGCGATCTCGTCCATCACCTCGGCCGCGTCGCGGAACGGCGTCGGGAGCCCGATGCGGTTTGACAGGTCGATGAGGATCTCGAGGTCACGGCGTGCGTTCCCCGGCGGCGTGATCGCCGCGCGCGAGAGTTGGATGCGACGCTCCGTGTTCACGAACGTCCCGTCCTTCTCGGCAAACGACGAGCCCGGGAGGATCACGTCGGCATACCGTGCCGTCTCGGTGAGGAAGAGGTCCTGCACCGCGAGGAACTCCAGCTCGCGGAACCAGTGCTCCGCGTGCGCGACCTCCGGATCGGAAAGGATCGGGTTCTCGCCCATGATGTACATCCCCCGCACCGGCGACGACTCGTCGACGATCTGCGTGACCTTGAGCCCCACGTCGAGTGAGAGTCGCTCGTCGGGGACCCCCCAGGCCTCGGCGAACTTGTGCCGCACCGCAGGGTTTGTCACCGGCTGGTAGTCGGTGTAGACCATGGGGATCCCGCCGACGTCGCTCGCCCCTTGCACGTTGTTCTGGCCGCGGATCGGGATCATCGCCGCTCCCCATCGCCCGATCATCCCCGTCGCGAGCACGAGGTTGAGCAGCGAGCTCACGATGTCCGTCCCGGTGGAGTGCTGCGTGAGCCCCATCGCCCACAGGGTGGCCGAGCGTGGGCCGCGCGCATAGAGCTCGGCGGCCCGGCGTATCGACGCCGCCGGAACGCCCGAGATCTGCGAGGCACGCTCGGGGGTGTAGGGCCGCACCGCCTCGCGCACGCGATCAAAGTCGTGCGTGCGGCTGGCGATGAACGCCGAGTCCTCGAGCCCCAGCGACAGGATGTGGTGCAGCATCCCGTTCATCACCGCCACGTCGGTCCCGGGGAGCGCCTGCAGGTGGACGTGCGCGCGGGTGGCCAGCTCGATGCGGCGCGGGTCGCAGACGATGAGCGTGGCGCCGCGCTTCACCGCGCGCTTGATCGCGGCGCCGAAGACGGGGTGCGACTCCGTCGTGTTGGCGCCGAGGATGAAGATCACGTCCGACTCGTGCTCCACCTCGCGCATCGATCCGGAGGCCGCGCTGGTGTTCATCGCCCGCTGCATCGCGCTCACCGACGACGAATGGCAGAGGCGCGTACAGTGGTCGACGTTGTTGGTCCCGAGCCCGGCCCGGAACATCCGCTGCAGGAGATAGTTCTCCTCGTTGCTGCACTTGGCCGACTGGAAGACCGCGAGCGATGTCGGGCCATGGGCGTCCCGCAGGCGCAGGAGTTCCTGCGCCGCGATCTCCATCGCCTCCTCCCACGTCGCTTCGCGGAACGGGGCGTACCAGTCGTGCGGAGTTGCGACCCGATCGCGCGGGTCGCCCAGTGGCCCTGCGCCAGTCTGCTGTCGCTGCAGCGGATTGGTGCGAGGGCCGCGCTTGGCTTTCGGTCCTTCCTGGGCGATGAGGTCCCACGGTCCGCCGCGCCGTGGCCATTCGGCGGCGTTGTCGTGCGTGCCATCGAAGACCCATCGTCCATCGCGCTTGACCCAACCGCGGCGCACCAGGGGCGTCGTGAGGCGGTCGCGGTGCTGGACGAAGTCGGTGCCGAACCGCCCCTTCACGCACGTCGATCCCCGGTTCGGCGTGTTCTGCTCGATCCACGGCGAGCGGACGTGGATGACCGTGTTGTCTCGCACCTGCAGGTCGATCTGGCATCCGACCCCGCAGTACGGACAGACGCTGCGCACCGTGCGATCGATCGGCGGCATCGCGTTCGACGCGGGGCGGTCCATCATCTGGCCATTCGCGGCGCGCACCGCCATCGGGATGATGTCGTGGATGGCGCCGGTCGGGCAGACGCGTACGCACTCGCCGCACCACGTGCACCCGGCGTGCTCCGGATTGCCGTCGGCCCCTACGATGATCTGCGCGTGATCGCCGCGATGCGCCACGTCCAGTACGCCGACGACCTGGATCTCCTCGCACGCCCGCACACAGCGCGTGCAGAGGATACAGGTCGACATGTCGTGCCGGATGATCGGGTCACCGGCGCGCGTGTCGCCGATGCGAAGCGGGAGGTCCGCGCGCCGGATGAGCGGGACGTCGTAGCGTCGCACGAGCGACTCGAACTCGTTGCGATACCCCGGTGTGGGGATCTCGTCCACCGGGTAGCGCTCGAGCAGCATCGCGAGGACACCCTGACGATTCTGCACCGCGGCCGGCGACTCGGTGCTGATGTTCATCCCCTCGGTCGCCTCGGTCGCGCACGCCGGGACGAGCTTCGGGCTCCCCTGCACGGAGACGAGGCAGATGCGGCAGCTCCCAACGTTGGGGAGCGTGGGATACCAGCACAGCGTGGGGACGTCGATGCCGAGCGCGCGCGCGGCATCGAGGATCGTGTCGCCTGCGTCGCACGTCGTGCGCTGGCCGTCGATGGTGAGCGTCGGCATGGTGGCACTGTTGAGGGCGGGCGGGGTGTCCGCTGCGCTGGAGTATGCCCCGCGGTACGGATGCCGTCCAGCGCGCCGCCCCGCGGACGGAGGGGGAAGATCATCGTTAGGCACGGGTGGCAAGGCCCTCGCCGGCGTCGGCGATATTGCGCACCAGAAAGCGTGACCATATATTCGCGTCGAGCACCTATCGCGTGCGCGCGAGGATACGGCGTGGCTTCATCACGAAAAGAGTTCCTCCACATCGCAGTGCTGCCGGCGGCCTCGCCGAGTCTGGTCCCCTTCGCGGAACCAGGTCTCTCCCGGGGGAACTTGGTCTCCCCCCTCACCGCCGTGTTCCACACTCCACTGCGAGCCCTGCCCGCGACCATGGTGTTGTCGCCAGCCGCAGGATCTCGAAGGGCGATCCAGTCGGACGATGCCGGCGACCGCGCGCCACTCCATGCATCTGCCGTCTCGATTCGCCGCGCATTCCGAGTTCAGTTAGGCGGTCGCGTGGGTTCGATCGAGCGCACTTGGCTCGATTCCATCGAGCGCACCTGGCTCGATTCCATCGGCAGATTCGAATCGCACGCGATGCGTTGCACGCACCATTCAACATCGCGCTCCGTGCCCATCATGTTGAAAAGTTCGCACTTGAACTTTACGAGCGACCATCCCTCGTTATAGATTGTCCGCGAGTTGAAACGCGCGCGTTTGTCAAGTCGTCAGGTCTTTGGTTGCACTTCGCGCGATAACACGAGTTCACGGCTGTTGCTGTTTTCGACATAGCGCCGCGGTTAGGCGCGAAGGACCAGCCGGATGCGAATGCGCCCGGTTGCTGCCGACCGATCCACCGGGGGATCGGACCGGTGATCCACACCAGACCAGGAGATACTCTCATGGCTGCGAAGAAGAAGACTGCCAAGAAGGCCGCGAAGAAGACGGTGAAGAAGGCGGCCAAGAAGACCAAGAAGCGCTAGTTCTTCTTGGACTCGTAATAACAAGGAAGCCGGCGCGAACTCTGCGCCGGCTTTCTTGTTTTTGTCCATTGCCGCGGCGGGATCCTGCTTACGCGGCCTTGATGTCGGTCGGAGGGACGTCGGGTTCGGGGACCTGGCCCCAGACGTAGGCCCACACCCGCGGCGGCGTCTCGGCGCGGCTGCCGCGCGAGATGACGATCCCCACCGGTTCTTCCTCCAGGACGCCCTGACGTGAGTCGGTCATGCGTCGCCTCCTCTCATATAGTAGATGCGGATGCCGGCTCTACGTCGTCGACGCTGCGCCGGATTCGTTCTGCGGTGCGGAGCGCTCGGCCCCGCCTGCGACACCGGCCGCAGTCGGCGAGAACGGTTCGCCGACTACGGCCGGTTGACGAGGCACCGCGGTTCGGCCTCGCACTCCTGTTAAGGCACCGCCTGTGCCAGCACACAATCGCAATTCAAGCTGCTGGCCTGTAAGCACTTAAAGAAAAGGCGCCCACCGGAGTGGGCGCCTCGTGTTGCAGAATGACACGTGAGACATTGACACGCTGTATCGGCACGAGTCGCCGAGCTCGGCTTTTTAGGCGACGTTCTTTCGCGCGAGGAAGGTGCGGGCCTTCGTCTCGTCTCGCACGATGGAGACCTCCCACCCGCGATAGCGCGCCCGCAGCTCGTCCAGCTCCACGGCGGAGTGTCCCGCGACCAGCGTCTGGACCAGGTGGACCCCGCCGTCGAGCGTCGCGCTCTTGAGAATCTCGATGACGCGCTCCCGCTCTCCCGCCGTCAGTCGTTCGAAGGCGGCCGGGGAACAGACCACCGCATGCAGCGGTGCCTCGGGATACCATTCGCCGAGTGCGGTCACGCAGCCATTGACCCGCGAGGTGAGTCCGACGACCCCGGCAGCGGCAATGACCTTCTCGACCACCTCGGGGTCTTCCTCGACCGCGGTGACCTGACAGCCATTGGCGGCGAGGTAGAGCGCGGTACCTTCCTGCTGGGCGCCGACGACCAGCACGTGGGCTTCGGCGTCCGACGGAATCTCCCGGACGATCGGGGCGTCGGCACTGAGTCCCCAGCGCTCGGGGCGGCGGTACTCGGCGATGAGCTTCAGCCGGCGCCGGCGCCAGGAGGCGTAGGAGGGAATGCGCAGGCGGTTACGAATGATGCGGTCGACCTCTGCCCAGAGCAGCAGCTCACCGAAGGCGACCTGCTCTCCCGCCCGGAGGTTGGCCACGGCTTCGTCGCCGATGCGCAGGATCGCCGACCGGGGGATCGAGTCCTTGTAGTTCTCGATCTCCTGCTCGACGAAGCACTCGTACTCGTGCTTGAGCGATCGCTGCGGTTGATGACTCGCCATGCACCCACGCCAGTTAGGCTGAGACCAAACCTAGGCGCTCTCGTAAGGCGCGCAAGTGGTTTCGTCATTCACTCGTTAGATTTTCTGCGCCGCCTCACGAGCGACCACGAGTCGGCACCTGCGCGGGGCTCCTGCATCGCCTGACGAGGAGCCACGTGCACGATTGTTTGGAGCGCACTCACGACCCGCTGCACCGCCCGCCGGACCACCTGCCTTACGAGGGCGACTCACTCGTCATGCACGACACCCCATGACACCACTACGACACGTAGCTGACGGCATCGCCTGCGGCGACCTCCTGCACCTCGGGCGCGAGGAAGCGATCGCGACCTACCTCATGGAGTCGAGCGATGGGCTCGTCGTCGTGGACCCGGGCCCGTCCTCGTGCCGGGATGCGTTGCAGCAGGCCATCCGCGACTTCGGTGCGGCGCCCGACGACCTGCGCCACGTGCTCCTCACGCACATCCACCTCGATCATGCCGGCATCACCGGCACGCTCGCACGCGAACTCCCGCACCTGCGCGTGCACGTGCATGCGCGTGGCGCCACGCACCTGAGCGACCCCACACGGCTCCTCGACAGCGCCCGCCGCATCTATCGCGGCGACATGGATCGCCTCTGGGGCGCCTTCGAGGCGGTCCGGCCGGAGCAGCTCGTCGTCCTCGGCGGCGGGGAGCGCCTGACCATCGGCGGCCGACACCTGCGCGTGGAGTACACGCCCGGTCACGCCTGGCACCACCTCTGTTATCTCGATGAATCGACCGGCGTCGCCTTCGTCGGCGATGTCGCGGGCGAAGCCTCGCAGCACGGAACCCCCGCGCTCCCCGCCGCGCCGCCCCCTGACATCGATCTCGAAGCCTGGAAACCCAGCCTCGACCTGATCGGGGCGTGGGGACCTGAGGCACTCCTGCTCACGCACTTCGGCCCCGTTCGGCACGTCGTGGCGCATCTCGATGCCCTCTGGGATCGCATCATCTCGTGGAGCCTCGCGGTGCGCGCGTCGCTCGCGTCGGGGACCGACGACGACGCGCGGGCCGACGCCTTCGCCGACGCCGAAGTGGCTCGCCTGCGGAGCGGACTCACCCCGGAGCAGGCGGTGCACATCGATCGCGACTCCATCCGCTCGTCGTGGTTCGGCTTCGCCCGCTACTGGCGCAAGAAGGCCGAAGCCGGCGCCTGACGAGCGCCCGTGCCCGAGCTTCCCGAAGTCGAGTACGCGGCGCGCATCGCGCGCGCCGCGTGTGCCGGCAAGACCATCGCGACGGTCCGCGCATTGCACCCGTCCCAGCAGCGCGCCCTCCCCGACGACCACGCGCAATCGCTGGCCGGCGATGTCGTCGTCGCGATCGCGCGACGTGGCAAGCACCAGCTGTTTCACCTCGGCAGCGGGCGCACCTTGCACGTTCACTTTCGAATGACCGGCGATTGGCGCGTGGGCAGCTGCGACACGCCCCCGCATCGCGTCACGCGCGTCCTGTTCGAGTTCGCCGACGGGACGCAGCTCGCGCTCGACGACTCGCGCGCCCTGGCGACGGTGACGCTCCACGAAGCCGGCATCGACCCGTGCCCAGCACTCGGCCCCGACGCCACCGATGACCGCTTCGACGCCGCTTGGCTGCAGGCGCAGCTGACGGGACGCCGGACGCCGATCAAGTCGGCGTTGCTCGACCAGCGCGTCGTGGCCGGGATCGGCAACATTTACGCCTCCGAGGCCCTCTGGTATGCGCGGGTCGATCCGCGTCGCCTCGGGTACCGCCTCACGCCGCGACAGTGCGTCGCCATCGTGGCCGGTGTGAAGCGCGCCATGCACCGGGCGCTCGCCCACCCCGAGCGCTACTACGGGGCCGAGGGCATCAGCGCTGCCGTGCGGTTCAACGCGTACGACCGCGAGGGGAAGGGCTGCCGTCGCTGCCGGACGCCCGTCAGCCGCATCGTCCAGGCGGGACGCAGCAGCTACTTCTGTCGCGAGTGCCAACGCTAGGGAGCAGGCGACAGGATGGCGGGTGCGGGTGCGGGTGCGGCCCGCGCGGGGGGTGGCGCGCCGACTCCCGCGGCGTTCGCCGGCCTTAGTCGTTGACCTCGAGGATCGCTCCCTTGAGGTATCCGGTTTCGGGGACGGCGAGCAGTTCGGGGTGATCGGTCGGTTGGACGCACAGTTCGCGCAGCGTCACCCGTCGCCCGCTGTCGGCGGCGGCGCCCTGCAGCATCTCGAGGAAGTGCGCCTTGCTGAGGTGGTAGCTGCAGCTGGCGGTGAACATGAGGCCACCCGGGGCGAGGAGTCGCAGGGCGCGCAGGTTGATCTCGTGGTAGCCGCGCAGGGCCGACGGGAGCGATGGGCGGTTCTTCGCGAAGGCCGGCGGATCGACGACGATGGTGTCGAACTGCTCGCCGGTACGCTCGCGCTCGCGCAGGTTCTCGAAGGCGTCGGCTTCGACGAAGGCGATGTTCGTGCGGTGATTGCGGCTGGCGTTGTCCCGGGCGCGATCGAGGGCGGCGGCCGAGGCGTCGATGGCGATGACTTCGGTGGCGTTCACCGCCAGATGCAACGCGAAGGAGCCGTGGTAGGCGAAGCAGTCGAGCGCGCGGCCGCGGGCGAGCGCACCGATGCGGTGGCGGTTCTCGCGCTGATCGAGGAAGGCGCCGGTCTTCTGTCCCGTCCACGGCGCGGCGAGATACTTCACGCCGTGCTCGTGCACCTCGATTTCGTGCGGGACCGTGCCATGCAGGAGGACCGTTTCGCGCGCGAGTCCTTCGCGTTCGCGAAGGGCGGCGTCGTTGCGGGCGAGGATGCCGTCGCAGCCGGTGAGGCGGACAAGGGCGTCGGTGATCGGCTCTCGATGGGCTTCCAGCCCGGCGCTCATGAGTTGGACGACGAGCCAGCGGTCGTAGCGATCGCAGGTGAGCGAGGGAAGGGCATCGCCCTCGCCGTGCACGAGCCGGTACGCCGAGCTGTGGCGAAGGAGGTCGGTTCGGCGCTCGATAGCGGACTTCAAGCGGTCAGACCACCAGGCGCCGTCGAGGGCGTCGAGCGGTTCGCGGTCGACCATGCGTATCGAGATCTCGGAGGCTGGGGACCAGAGGGCGGTCCCGAGGGGGCGTCCGCGGTTGTCCTCGACGCGTACCGCACCGGCGGGGGCGTCGGGGAAACGGACGACGTCGCTCTTGAAGATCCAGGGGTGTCCGCGGAGCCATCGAGTGGCGCCGCGATTGGAGACGACTGCGAGATCCAGGGTGGCCATGCGAGACAAGGTAGCGTGGTCACGGCGGGCTCGCGGTCCGGCGGGGGCGTCGCGGCGTGTCTGTTGTGTCGTGCGCTGAACGGCGAGTTGTGCCGATGCTCTGGAGGAGCGCGCGTCCATTCATAGATGTAGCGAATGGAAGGGGGGAGAAATCTTATTGTGGAAGGGGAAAGAGGGGTTGATCTACGCGTGCGGTCTGTGTACCATACGCCCCCTTCCGTTACCTGCGTCTGGACGTCGCGAAAGCGGTCTTGAGGCGGGGGGCGTGAGAAGGAAAAGGTTGATCGAATGCCGGTTGGCGAAGTGCCGCCGGATGCTGATTGAAAAGTGAAGGTAGGGAAGATCGTGGGAAGTGAATCCTTACTGTCGGCGGAGCGCGCAAGCGCGACGTCGGCGGAGAGATTGCTTGATCACAAGAAGTAGTAGATCGCGCGTGCTCTGCTTGACGAAGAATGGGTCAAGCGAGCGAAAGCAT
>ERZ795044.3491-NODE-3491-length-13159-cov-5.108898_pt1 | contig 13159 bp, 9 predicted proteins | sample MGYA00375128_ERZ795044 | MGnify/ENA primary metagenome ERZ795044 (study PRJEB30173, sample SAMN05720213) | anaerobic digester metagenome | isolation source: active sludge of municipal wastewater-treating anaerobic digesters | place: USA | collected 2014-12-22 ... | reverse complement strand
GCGAGCGCGCCGTCGCGGAAATCGGTGCTGCGCGCAAAGCCCCACAGCGCCGCGGTCAGCAGATCGATCGCGTCGCCCGAGGGCTTCAGCGCACCAGGCTCCAGCGCTCGCCAGCCGCCCGTAGCCAGCTGCTCGATGCGCGGCGAGACTTTCGCCCCGCCCCACTGCGTGCGCGGCGGCGCCAGGAACTGCTCCCGGGGCTGGCCGGACAGCGCGCCGTGGAGCATCGCCGCGAACAGCCGGCAGGCCGTCAGCAGTTCGGGCGCCTGGGCCGTTGGGCGCGCCGCCTCCGCCGCCTGCGCGATCGCGTCGGCAGGCGATGCGAAGAAATACTGGACCGAAGGCAGTACGCGGGTCAGTGGATCCGGCGGCAGCTGCTTCGGATCATGAGAACCCGCGAATGGCTGCCGACGCCACTGCGCAGCGGCCAGCGCGCGGGCCACCGATGCGGTGATGCCCACGCACTGACCCGTCGACGTCATGTGCCCGTCCTGCTGCCAGCGCGCATAGCGGGCAATCTGATCGCGGGCGTTGAACCCGGAGCTCTCGAGCAGGCTCTCCGCGAGGCACAGTGCCATCGCGGTATCGTCGCTCCAGGCACCCTGCGGCAGGTCGTACGGACCTCCACCCAGCAGATCGCCCACGGCCGCGAAACTGCCGGGCTTGCGGAACTGCGTGGCCGCCGCGAGCGCATCGCCGGCCGCGAGCCCGAGCATGGCGCCGAGAAAGCGATCGCGCAGCTTCTGTGCGGCAGCCAGCGTCGCCGTCTCGGCGGGATCCGCTGCGCCGGGCGTCGCGCCACAGGGCTGCCAGCCGAGAACGTACTCCACCTGCTCCTCTGTTTCGGGCACGGAAGCCCAGGTCGCGGAGCGCACCGATCCGAGCCACAGCCGGTTCAGTTCCCGCAAGGACGTTTCGCTGTCGCGGCCCGACTCGATCAGGTGACACGCGACCACCATGCCGGTGCGACCGATACCGGCACGGCAGTGAACGTACACGCGGCGACCGCGCGCAAGCTGATCGCGCAGCGCCAGCAGTACGTCGGCCATCTGCTCGCGATTTTCAGGCAGGCCATGATCGCGCAACGCGAAGCGCTCGTACTCCACCCCTTCCGGCAGCAATTCGGAATACGGGCGACGCTCGCCCGGCGACGTCAGATCGATGAACGCATCGATCCCGACTTCGGCGAGCGCGGCCAGGCGCGCGCGCGTGTCCTCCTCGCTCGATCCGCCCGGATACTCGCCAGCCAGTAGCCGGTGCGGCATCACCCAGTACGCGTTGCCGAGCGGCAGCTTCGCGATGAGCCGCGCGGCATCGACCGAGGCGGCGGCATTCGCGTTCATGCCTCGCCCTCGTGGGGCGTCGACTTCAGGCCTTTGAAATCGAACAGCGATGGATCCGCGAGCGTGGCCGCCTCGACGTTGCGCAGACTCGAGAAGATCGCCTCGGTGCGGCCCGGATAGTCGCGCTCCCACTGCGCCAGCATCTGCTTGATCGTGCGCCGCTGCGCGTTCTCCTGCGAACCGCACAGCGTGCAGGGAATGATCGGGAAATCACGGCCGCGCGCATAGCGCTCGATGTCACGCTCGGCCACATACGCGAGCGGCCGGATCACGATGTGGCGGCCGTCCTCGGAGCGCAGCTTCGGCGCCATCGCCTTCAGGCGGCCGCCAAAGAACAGATTCAGGAACAGCGTCTCGACGATGTCCTCGCGATGATGGCCGAGCGCGATCTTGGTCATGCCGTTCTCGGCCGCGTAGCGGTACAGCGCGCCGCGGCGCAGCCGCGAGCACAGGCCGCACATCGTCTTGCCCTCGGGGATCACGCGCTTGACGACGCTGTAGGTGTCCTGCTCGATCACATGGAACGGCACACCGAGCCCATGCAGATAATCCGGCAACACGTGCTCTGGAAACCCCGGCTGCTTCTGATCGAGGTTCACGGCGATCAGCTCGAAGCTGACGGGCGCGCTGCGCTGCAGGGACAGCAGCATGTCGAGCAGGGTGTAGGAATCCTTGCCGCCGGAGAGGCAGACCATGACCCGGTCGCCTTCCTCGATCATCGCAAAATCAGCGATGGCCTTGCCGACTTCGCCACGCAGCTGCGCGGCGAGCTTGCGAAAGGTGTTGGACGTGCCTTGTGCCTGCTGTGCAGGTTGCTCGCCGTGCTCGTCGCCGTGTTGGGGTTCAAGAACCGCCGTGCCGCTGTCCGACATAGGAGAGCAGTCTACGCTGCAGCGCTGCTCGCCGGGGCGATGCCCGCGAGATACTTGCTCTCGAGATATCGCAGCGACGCATGGGCGGACAGCGGCTTGCCCGTGGCCTGCTTGATCAAGTCGTGCGCCGGCAGGCGCGCTCCATGCGAATGCACGGCATCGCGCAACCAGGAGGTCATCGGGGCAAAATCGCCCGCCTCGATCTGGGCATCGAGATCGGGAACATCGCGGCGCAGACCATCGGCGAGCTGCGCAGCGATCGCGCCGCCGAGGGCGTACGACGGGAAATAGCCGAACGAACCGACGGCCCAGTGGATGTCCTGCAGCACGCCCTCGCGGTCGCTGGCCGGGCGCAGGCCAAGGCGCGATTCCATGCCGCTGTTCCAGGCTTCGGGCAGATTGCGCACCGCGAGCGAGCCGCCGAGCAGCTGCTTCTCGAGTTCGTAGCGCAGCAGGATGTGCTGCGGATAGGTGAGCTCGTCCGCATCGACGCGGATCGGGCCACGATTGACGCGCGTCAGGTGCCGGTAGAGGTTCTCCTCTTCCCATTCCGGACCACTGACGCCGAGATGCTTCTGCAACAGCGGGCGCAGGAAGCGGACGAACGGCCGGCTGCGCGAGACGATCATCTCGAGCATCAGCGCCTGGCTTTCCTCGAACGCCATGCCGCAATCCGTGCCGACCGGCTGGCTGGTCCAGGCTGCGGGCAGGTTCATGTCGTACAGCGCGTGGCCGGTCTCGTGCAGCGCACCGAGCAGACCCGTGAAGATATCCGTCGGATCGAGGCGCGTGGTGACGCGAATGTCGCCGGGCACGCCTTCCGTGAACGCGTGCGGGCTTTCGTCGAGCCGGCCGCGATCGAACGGAAAGCCGACTGTCTTCATGACATCGGCGATCAGCTGCCGCTGCTTGTTCGAGGAGAACTTGCCGACGATCGGCAGTACCGGCTGCGATTCCTGCAGCGTGATGGCCTCGCGGATCAGGGCCGGCAGCCGGCGCGCGTACGCCTTGAACAGCGCGTCGAAGTCCACGCAGGTGAAGCCTGGGCTGAATTCGTTGGCCAGCGCGTCATACGGCGCGAGGTTCAGCGCCTGACCGAGTAGCGCGGCCTTGTCGCGCACCAGGCCCAGCACCTCTTCGAGATGCGGCGCGAAGATCTCGAACTTGTTCTGCTGCCGCGCCTCGAGCCACTGACCCTCGGCGCGCGCCACCGTGCGTGCGAGCCGCGTGATCAGCGCCACCGGCATCGAAATCGCGTGGTCGCGTTCGCGCCGCATCTGGCGCAGGTTGGCGAGTTGCCATTCATCCAGCGTCTGCGCGTTGGCCTGGGCTCGCTCCAGCAAGCGCGTGACCTTCGGCGACGTCAGCAGCGAGTGGCATTCGGTCTCGAGCGCGGCCAGCTGGTCGCCGCGGATTTCGGCACTGCCTCGCGGCATCATGACCGCCGCATCCCATCGCAGCAGGGACAGCGCGCCGCGGAACGCGTGCAGGCGTTTCCACTCTTGTTCGAGTTGTTGGTACGGGGACGCGGCCATGGGACACCGGGAATCGGGACCCCCATTGTACCCGGAGGCCGCTCGATTGCCGCGCAGATTGGCGAAATTTAAGCCCTAAATCAAGGACTTAAGATGTCAACACCGGGTTGACAGGGGCCCGCGGTGGCCCTGGCCAGGGGGCGCGATCAGGCGCTGATGACGAACAGGGAGATCGACAGGCCGAGGCCAATCATCCAGACCAGCGAGCGCAGATTCGCTAAATCCATGACGTAACACCAGATATAGAGCAGGCGGGTGGAAATGAATGCGATGGCGATTGCATCGACGCGCGCCTGCGGTGCCTCCACCACATGCGCCGTCAGCACTGCGGCGGAAAAGATCGCAAACGCCTCCCAGGAATTCTGCTGCGCGGCATTGGCCCGCGCGCGCCAACCGTCCTGCCGCGCCAGCCACTCGCGTGGGCGGTTGTTGTCGAAGCCCTTGAAGCCCCACTTCGCGATGCCCGTGCAGACGATCGGCAGCAACGCCGCGATCATCAGACACCACAGTGCCGTCGTCATGATTGCGTATTCCCCATGGCAGGCTGATCGGTGCTGCCGCTTTGATTGCGCTTGACCAGCCGATCGATCAGCTGGGACACATATTCCGGGGAACGCGTGTTGCGGGCAAGCAGGGTGTACAGGGCCGGCACCACGAACAGCGTCAGCGCCAGCGACACCAGCGTGCCGAAGAAGACCGCCGAGCCGATCGCCTGGCGGCTTTCCGCGCCCGCGCCGGTCGCGATCATCAGCGGCACGGCGCCGAAGGCCGTGCAGAGGCTGGTCATCAGGATGGGGCGCAGGCGAATCGACGCCGACTCGATCACCGATTCGACGAACTCGACACCGCGATCCCGCAGCTGATTCGCGAACTCCACGATCAGGATGCCGTTCTTGCAGGCGATGCCTATCAGCATGATCGCGCCGATCTGGCTGTACACGTTGATCGAAGCACCGAACAGCCACAGGCCGAGCAGCGCGCCGGTCAGCGCGAGCGGGACCGTGGCCAGGATCACCACCGGATGCACGAAACTCTCGAACTGCGCGGCGAGCACCAGATAGACGATCAGAAGCGCGAATGCGAACGTCACCCACAGGCGGCTGCCGGACTGCTTGAACTCGCGCGACTCGCCGTCATAGCCCAGTTGCAGGCCCTGCGGCACTTCCGTGCGCACGACGTTCTCGGCGTACTCGAGCGCTTCGCCGAGCGTGTAGCCGGGCGCGAGATTCGCGGACAGCGTGATCGAGCGCAGCCGGTCGAAGCGCTTCAGCTGCGCGGGGCCGGCCTTCTCCTCGAGGGACACCAGCGCGGACAGCGGCACCATCTCGCCGGTCGTCTCGGACTTCACGTAGAGGCTGCCGAGATCGTCGATCGTTGCCCGATCCGTCTCGCGGGCCTGCAGCACGACGTTGTATTCCTCGCCGCCCTGCAGGAACGTCGTGACGATGCGCGAGCCGAGCATCGTCTCGAGCGTCCGGCCGATATTCTGCAGCGACACACCGAGGTCCGCGGCGCGGTTTCGATCGATGCGCACGGCAACCTGCGGTTTGCGCTCCTGGTAATCTGACTCCAGCGAGACGATGCGGGGATTCTCGGCCTGGATGCGCGCCATGATGCGATCGCGCCAATCGGCCAGTTCGTCGTACTCCGCGCCGCCCAGTACGAGCTGCAGCGGCTTGCCCTGGCCCCGGCCGCCGAGGCTGGGTGGCGTGAACACGACGATCCGCACGCCCGTGATGTCCGCCGTACGCATGCGCAGACGCTGGGCAATCTGCGAGGCTTTGTCTTCGCGCTTGTCCCACAGCGTCAGCGGCAGGAACACGGAGCCGACGTTCACGTCGCCCGGCACGCCGAACGCACCCGAGCGCACGATCACGCGCTGGCCGTTACCGGCGCGAACTTCGTCCATGGCGATCGCCTCGACCTGCGAGATGTAGCGATCGAGATTCGCGAGACTGGCACCCTCGGGCGCCGAGACGATGATCGGCAGGATCGCGCGATCTTCCACCGGTGCGAACTCCTGCTGCAGCTTCAGCAGGCCGAAGGGCTTGCCGAGCACGAACAGGCTGATCGCGAGGACAGTGAACGCCGCCGCACCGAGACTCAGCCACAGCGGACGCCGCCCGCGCAGCGCGCTGCGCAGCCGAGACTCGTAACCCGCGCTCAGGCGCTGGAAGAAGCCATCGAGCACCGTGGCGACGCGTCCGCGGTGGATGCCGCCTGCGAACAGTTTCGACGCCATCATCGGCGTGAGCGTCAAGGCGACCAGCGCCGAGAATCCCACCGCTGCCGCCACCGTTACCCCGAACTCGCCGAACAGCCGGCCGAGCGTGCCGCCCATGTAGGAGACCGGAATGAACACGGCGATCAGCACCAGCGTGGTTGCGATGACGGCGAAGCCGATCTCACGACTGCCGTTCACGGCACTGAGCAGTGCAGGCTCACCGCCCTCGATGCGCCGAGCGATGTTCTCGAGCACGACGATCGCGTCGTCGACCACGAGGCCGATCGCGAGCACCGCTCCGAGCAGCGTCAGCGTGTTGATCGAGTAGCCGAGCAGCACCATGACGGTTGCCGAGGCGAGCAAGGACACCGGGATCGTCACGGCAGGGATCAGCGTCGCTCGCCAGGTGCCGAGGAACACGAAGATCACGACCAGCACGACGATCAATGTTTCGATCAGCACCTTCGCGACATTGCGCATCGACTCGACGATGAACACGGTGAAGTCGAGGTTCACGCCGATGTTGATGTCCGCCGGCATGCTCGGCTTCGCGAGCTCCAGCGCGGCTCGCACGCGGTTCGACACATCCAGCACGTTGGCGGTGGACGTCGGCACGATGCCGAGGCTCACTCCGGGCAGACCGTCGGACCGGGACAGCGAGCGCTCATCCTCGGCCGCCAGTTGCACGTCAGCCACGTCGGCGAGCCGCACGAGATACCCGCCGGCCCCTCGCCCGACGACGAGATTGCGGAAATCGTCGGCGGAATTCAGCGACGTCAGCGCGCGCAGCGCGAACTCGCGCTCTTGGGATTCGATACGACCGGCCGGCAGTTCGACGTTCTCGCGGCGCAGTGCGCCTTCGACATCGGTGACGGTCAGCTGGCGCGCGGCGAGGGCCTCGCGGTCGAGCCAGACTCGCATCGCATAACGCCGGCCACCGCCGAGCCGGACCGTCGCGACGCCCGGCACCGCGGCGAAGCGGTCGACCAGATAGCGTTCGGTGAAGTCGGTGATCTCGAGCTGGTTACGCTTCGAGGAGAGGACGTTGATGTACATGACGGGCTCCATCCCGTCATCGACCTTGGTCACCTGCGGCGTGTCCGCCTCCTGCGGCAGCTGCGCCATCACGCGCGAGATGCGCTCGCGCACGTCGTTCGCGGCACCATCGATGTCACGATCCAGCGAGAATTCGAGGTTGATCCGCGAGAACTCATCGCGACTAGTCGAGGTGAGCTTCTCGATGCCCTCGATGCCGGCGAGTTCGCCCTCCAGCACCTGCGTGATGCGCGATTCGATGACCGCAGCGTTGGCGCCGCGATAGAACACACTGACGCCGACCACCGGGCGCGATACGTCCGGATACTCGCGCACGGACAGCTTCAGCGCCGCCATCAGCCCGACAATCAGCAACAGCAGTGACAGCACCGTTGCAAAGACGGGTCGCCGGATCGAGAGATCGGAAATCGTCATCGAGTGGCAACCGCGAGATCGCGGACCGGATCTCCATCGCGAACCTTGACCGTGCCCTCGACGACGATGCGCTCACCGACCGCGAGACCGGACACGATCTCGACGCTGCCAGGACGCCGCGCGCCGATCTGCACTTCGCGACGCAGCGACTTGCCGCCATCCACGACGAACACGAACTGCTTGTCCTGCTCCGGTACCAGCGCTTCTTCTGGAATCACGACGGCACTGCGCTGGTCACGCGTCATCAATACCGTGACGAACATGCCGCCGCGCAGCAGTCCATCGGTGTTCGGCACGAGCGCACGCACGGTCACGGCTCGGCTGGCAGGATCGATGCGTGCGTCCACGCTCTGCACGCGCCCCTTGAACTCGCGCAGCGGATACGCGGCGCTGCGTGCCGACACGGCGAGCCCTTCACGCAGCGCGGCGATGTCGTTCTCGGGCACGGCAAAATCCACCTTGACGATGCTGGTGTCGTCGAGGGTCGTGATCACCGCTCCGGGGCTGACCAGACTGCCGATGCTGACGCGCCGCAGGCCGACGCGACCGGCGAACGGCGCACGAATCACGGTGTCTTCGAGCCGCGCGCGCGCCGCCGCGAGTCGCGCCTCGTTCGCCTTCAGCGTGGCTTCGAGCTGTTCGAACTGGGATTTGGACAGCGCCTGCGTCGCCAGCAGCTCGCGGCTGCGCCGATACTGGCTGGAGCTTTCGGTCACGGCGGCCGTGGCGATCGAGAGATCCGCGCGCGCCTGCGCGCTGTCGAGCTCGATCAGGACCTGGCCGCGCTGCACGGTCTGGCCGTCGCGGACCCGGACTGCCGTGACGATGTTCGAAATCTTCGAAGTGACTTCGATGGCCTCGTTCGCTCGCACCGTGCCGAGGGCACGCAGTTCGCGAGTCAGCTCGGATTTGCCGACCACCGCAGAGACAATCGGCACGGGCCCCTGTCCCATCGGCGCGCCGCCGCGCCCGCCGACCGCGGCACCCGGACCCGGCGCCCCGCCGGCCGCGGGCCGTGCGCCCATCGCCGCAGGCGGTGGCCCGAAGCCGCCCGGTTTCGGCTGGCCTGCATGCTTGGTGGCGTAGATCGCCCAGCCTGCGCACAGCACCGCGATCGCCACGCTGATCGCCGTGACACGGCTGCCGGAGTTGGGGTTATCAGACATTCGCAACCTGCGCCGAAGCGTTCTACGGGGGGGTTGCGAGTATCTCACGGGCGGGTCTGCGAGCGCCGCGCGCCGCAGTGCCAAATCTCGGCTCAACCGGGGAGTGGACCCGCCGTAGAGGTCCCCGCACGCAGTGCCTCCCAGACCAGCATCGCGCGCTTGCGATCGACGCCCCAGCGATAGCCGCCGAGCGCACCGTTTTCGCGCAGCACATGGTGGCAGGGAATCAGCCACGCAATCGGGTTTGCACCGACCGCGTTGCCGACAGCACGCGCCGCTTTCGGCATGCGCAGTGCGCGCGCAAGTTCGCCATAGGTCAGGGTCTCATGCGCGCCGCGTTCGAGCAGGGCGCGCCAGACGCGGATCTGGAAATTGCTGCCGACCACTCGCAGGCGCAGCGGCTCGCCCGCATCTGCGGCACCGATCAGACGCTCCGCGATTCCAACAGCGCGACCATCGTCACGCACGAACCGCGCCAGTGGCCAGCGCTCACGCAGGATCTGCGGAGGCGCGACAATTTCGCGATCCTCGAAGCTCAGATGGCAGAGCCCGCGCGACGTCTCCGCCATCGCAAGCGTGCCGAACGGCGAATCGCTTTGCCCCCAGGTGATGTCGAGGTCCCGGCCGCGCCCGCGCAGTTCGCCCGGCGTCGCCGCCTCGAGCTCGATCATCAGATCGTGCAGGCGGCCTGGCCCGGAAAGCCCGCTCTCGAGTGCTGCGTCCAGCACGGAGTCCCGGCTGCGCAAAGCCTGCAGCGCGGCATGGCCATTCAGCACGTCGAGATACTGCTTCGGCGTCACGCCGGCCCAGCGACGGAACATCCGATTGAAGTGGAAGTTCGACAGGCCCACGTGCCGCGCGACGTCCGTCAGAGTCGGTCGTTGCTCGCGGTGCTCACCGAGATAGCGGATCGCCGCAGCGACGCGGGCGAAATCCCGGGAGGACAGAAAGGCGGCAGGGACGCGTGTCATGAATCAATTCTACGGAGCACGCCGCCCAATGCGACCCGTTTCTTGCGGTCCGCAGCTATCATGACCCCATGGCCTCCATCACCCTGCTCGGCCCGCAGTACCGCGACCCGAACCTCGCCGCAGCGCTGCGCGAGCGCGGCCTTTCAGGGGGGCCATTCGTCAGCATCAGCGCGGGTTGGCAGGAGCGAGAGGGAGAGATCGACGAACTGCGCGCCCATATCGGCGCACCGGTAGAAGATCTGCGCATCTATGAGCGCACGGAAGATGTCTTCTCGGCCGACCGCGCGCTGCGGCTCGCGCATCGCGCGCGACAAGCGCGTCTGCAGGAAATGCAGGAGTTGTACGCCCTGCGCCTCGGCCATGCCAAGCAGGCGGCTCGCGAACTCTTCGATCGCAGCGCATCCGCTGCCGTGCTGTTGCCGGCACGGCGGCAGGCGATTGCAGCGCTGCGCCGGCTCGATCGCTCGCACCTGTTCGCGATCCGGGCCGTGCATGACGAGTTCGAACGCGAGTTCGAGCCCGCGCAGCGCGTCGCGGTGGCGCATGCGCGCGCCGCCGTGCTGCGGGCGCTCGAGCCATCCACTGCCGTGCTGATCGCCGGCGGCCACGTCGCCGCGCTGGTCAACCGCCTGCGACTGCTCGGTGCCGCGGAATGGCTCGCCGGCCGCCCGCTGTTCGCGTGGTCGGCAGGCGCGATGGCGCTCGGCGAATCGGTCGTGCTGTTCCACGATCAACCTCCGCAGGGCGGCGCGAATGCCGAGGTGCTCGATGCGGGCCTCGGCCTCCTGCCCGGCGTGCTGCCGTTGCCGCACGCCCAGTCGCGCCTGCACCTGCACGATGAACGGCGCGTCGCCGTGTTTGCCCGACGCTTCGCGCCGAACGCCTGCGTGACGCTGGATCATGGCGCCTGCCTCGGCTTCGACGCAGGTTCGCTGCGTTTCCACACCGGCAGCTTCCAGCTCTCGCGTCGGGGCGAACTCGCCCAGCCGATCATGGACGCCGGGACACGCGGCGGGGAGCGTGCCCATGCATGAGGCCTTGCGCGGATTGCTGGCGGGGGGCGCACCGAACCCTGAACGATGGCAGGCCTTCATCGCAGGACGCCGTCTGCCGCTGGTCGACCCGAGCGGCGTCACGTTCGCATTCTGGGGCAGCGCAGACGAGGTGCAGCTGCGAAGCTGGATCTCGGGCCTGCCCACTGCGCAGCCGCTCGAGCGCGTGCCGGACAGCGATTTGTGGGTGCTGCACCTTGAACTGCCGCCGCAGTCACGCATCGAGTACAAGTTCGAATTTCGCCGCGGCGGCCACAGCGAATGGATCATCGATCCACTGAATCCGGTGACGGCATCCGATCCGTATGGTGCGAACTCCGTCTGCCAGGCGTTTGGCTATGAGCGTCCAGAGTGGACGCAGGACGAGCCGCTCGCACGCCGCGGCACGGTCGATGAACTGCGCATCGCGAGCCGCGCCTTTGGTGATGAACGGACGCTGCGCATCTATCTGCCGGCGCGATTCCGACGCACCCGCCGCTATCCGCTGATCGTCGTGCACGATGGTCACGACTACCTCCGCTACGCCGCGCTGCGCACGGTGCTCGATAATCTCGTGCATCGGCTTGAAGTCGCACCACCGATCGTGGCACTGATCGATTCACCGGATCGCCTGCGCGAGTACTCCGGCCACGACGCCCATGCAGACTTCCTGGTCCACGACCTGCTGCCCGCGCTGCGCCGAGGCCTGCCGCTGGAAGATACGGCGGACAGTCGGTGCCTCATGGGCGCGAGCTTCGGTGCCGTCGCCTCGCTGCATGCAGCCTGGCGGCATCCCGGGGTGTTCGGCCGCCTGCTGCTGCAGTCCGGTTCGTTCGCGTTCAGCGAGCTCGGCGAGCATCGGCGCGGCCCGGTGTTCGATCCGGTCGTGCGTTTCGTCAACCAGTTCCGCGCCGATCCCGGTCGACCCGCGGAGCGGATCTACATGAGCTGTGGCATCTACGAGTCGCTGATCTACGAAAACCGCTCGCTGCTGCCGCTGTTGCGCGAGCACGGCATCGACGTACGCTACGATGAAGCTCGGGACGCCCACAACTGGGAGAACTGGCGGGATCGCCTGCGCTCCGGGTTCTCGTGGCTGTTTCCGGGGCCCTTGTGGATGGTGTACGAGTAACCGACGGACGATTCAAACGAGGCGGGGCTGAATGGCAAAAGTGACTCGACAGATCGGACTCTCGCTCGGCGCGGACATCTGCTGGCCGATCTGCTTCGAAGAAATCCTTCGCAGGCTGGATCTGGACATTGCGTGGCGGGGCGACCGCGTGTCGTTCGATGTCAGCCGTGTGACGATCGAACCGTTCGACCTGCAGCAGCCGGTCCGCTACGACCTCGTGATCGATCGCCTCACGCACTGGTATCACACCAGCCGCGAGTGGATCAAAAAGGCCGTCGTGCTCAACGACCTCTACGTCTTCAACAACCCATGGTCGTTGCAGGCCAACGAGAAACACACCACCTACTGCGCGATGTTGCGGCTCGGCCTGCCGATCCCGAAGACGTGGATGGTGCCGCCGAAGTCCTATGCCAAAACGGCCGATCTCGCACCCACGCTCGAACGCTATGCGCAGCTGTTCGACCTCGGGCACCTCGGCCGCGAAGTCGGCTATCCGCTGTTCATGAAGCCCTACGACGGCGGTGGCTGGAAGGGCGTGACCAAGATCGACGACGAAGCGGCGCTCAAGAAGGCCTATGACGCCTCGGGCACCGATGTCATGCATCTCCAGGCAGGCGTCATTCCTTACGAACGGTTCGTCCGCTGCATCGGCTTGGGTCCGCAGACCCGCGTCGTGAATTACGATCCAGCCGCACCATTGCATGATCGCTATACGCTGGAGCGAAACTTCCTCAGCGCCGCGGACCAGCGCGCACTCGAGGACATCACGCTGACCATCAACACGTTCTTCGGCTGGGACTTCAACTCCTGCGAAGCGCTGCTGAAGCGGCACGAGTGGTACCCGATCGATTTCGCGAACGCCTGCCCGGATTCGCAGGTCACCTCGCTCCACTATCACTTCCCCTGGCTGGTCAAGGCCAACCTGCGGTGGTCTATCTTCTGCGCGACCACGCGCCGTCCGATGCGCCACAACCTGGACTGGGAGCCCTACTTCGCCGCCGCGCGCAGCGACAAACCCTATCGGGAAAAACTCGCCGACTACGCGAAGATTGCCCGCGCGCGGCTGCAGAGCGCCGAGTTCGACGAGTTCTGCGCGACGCATCTCGGCCACCTCGATGAAATCGCCGACGACTTCTTCGGCTCGGACGCTGCCAAAGCCGCCGTGCGCAAGAAGGTGGAAGCGCTGTATCCGAAGCACGAGTGGGATCGCTTCACGGAGCTGTTCTTCGATCGGATCCAGCTCTGGCGCAGGCATGAGTCCCGGCAGGCATGAGCAAGCAGACCTGGAACTGGAGCACACCGCGACTGCCGGAACCTGCGCGGGTTGCGCGCTGGGGTCATTTCGGCCAGCCCGTGCTGCTGTTCCCGACTGCCGGCGGCGACTACGAGGAGGTGGAGCGCTTCAAGCTGATCCA
>ERZ795044.3486-NODE-3486-length-13175-cov-5.691159_pt1 | contig 13175 bp, 10 predicted proteins | sample MGYA00375128_ERZ795044 | MGnify/ENA primary metagenome ERZ795044 (study PRJEB30173, sample SAMN05720213) | anaerobic digester metagenome | isolation source: active sludge of municipal wastewater-treating anaerobic digesters | place: USA | collected 2014-12-22 ... | reverse complement strand
GAAGCAGACCGACATGCTGCCGTAACGGTCCGCGAGCGAGCCCATGAGCGGCGGGGAAATCGCCCCACCCACGATCGACATGATCAGGAACGAAGCCGCGAGTTTCGTTTGCGAGCCGAGGTTGCGCAGGCTCATCGCGAAGATGAACGGGAACATGATCGACATGAACAGCCAGCACAACGGCAGGATCATCCAGGAGATGTGCTTTATGTCCGCCATCACGAACAGGATCACGATCGAATTCAGGAGACCGTAGAGCGCGAGCAGCAGATGCGGCTTGATCACGCGCGTGATCAGCGCACCCGAGAAACGCCCGACGGCATAGAGCACCATCGCGATCGTGATCACGTAGGCCGCCGTGGCTTCGGGCCGCGCCGCATTCGTGATGCCGGCGAACCAGGCGAACAGCGGCGCCGTGAGGACGGCGCCCGATGCGTCCCTCGTGATCGCGTTCTCCAGGATGTAGTTCAGCGCAAACGCGTTCACGCCGACCTGTGCGGCGACGTAGAGGAATTGCGTGCCGACGCCCCAGACAAAATGCGGTTGGCGCAGCAGCGGCACCCGGTGGAGCGGGGAATCGTCGGCCGCGGCGGCCTCGCCGGATTCGCCGTCGATGCCCGGCAGCTTCATGAGCGAAAACGCCCCGAACACCAGCAGCACCACGCAGCCGAGCACGACGTAGGGCACGACCAGCGAGTGAAAGTCCGCCGCCGCTCCGGCTTGCTGGGGCTGTCCAAAGATGAAGGCGCCGCCCACCGTGGGCGCGATGATGTAGGCCACGGAGTTGAATGCCTGTGCGGTGGACAGCCGGCCCGCCGCGGCGTCCTTCGGGCCGAGCACCGTAACGTAGGGATTCGCCGCGGTCTCGATGCACGCCAGACCGCTGGAAAGGACGAACAGCGCGAGCAGGAACGACCAGAAAGTCTTGAAGACCAATCCTGCGGGGATGAACAGGAATGCCCCGATTGCCAGCACTGCCAGGCCCACCAGGATGCCGCGCTGGTAGCCGATGCGCCGGATCAGCAGGGCCGAGGGCAGCGCCATCAGGAAGTACGCACCGAAGACGGACGTCTGGATGAACCCCGATTGCGTCTTGCTGACGTGCAGGATGTCCTGGAAGTGCTTGTTCAGCACATCCAGCATGGCATGGCAGAACCCCCAGATGAAAAACAGGCTGGCGACCATCAGGAACGCGAAGCGCAGGGGATTGCTGCCCGAATTCGTCATCGCTGCGCTCCGGATGCCTTGCGCGTCGTTGGCGAAACGCGATCAGCGGGCTCGAGACGCGCGCGCCAGCCTGCGCGATACGCCTCCAGCCCACGTACGGCGCATGGCTCGCAGGGCTCGCGCCGTGCGGGCCCGGGCTCGATATCCCAGTGGCACAGCATCGCCGCGCCGAGCGCAGTGGCATCCGTCGCGCCCGACAGGTACACGGGCCGCGCGCCCAACGCGGCCACCAGGGAGCACAGCAGCGGATCCGCGCCAAACGCACCCTCGATCAGCACCGCGCCCGGTGCATCGAGCAGTTCGAGCTCGAGCTCGATCATCAGCGCGACGTAAAGGGTAGCCAGCGCCGCGCCGTGCGCCGGCTGCCCGGTGATCCGCCCTTCCCGGCCGGCACAAGGACCGCTGCCGCCGCTGAAATCCGGCAGCGCGAAAATCCCCGAATCGACTGTCGCCTGGACCTGATCCAGCGTGACCGGTTGCGCGGGATCGCTCGAGGTCAGCTCGCAGATCCTCGCGTATTCCCGCCCGCCCATGAAACGCGCACACGCCACCGGGTCCCCGTTCACGTCGACATTGGCCAGCATGTCGCGCGCCGGATCCAGCCGCTGCACCGCAGCGGCCGAGGCCATGCAGACCACCCAGGTACCCGTCGATACCAGCACGAAGGGGTGTCCCTGCGCGGCACGCAGATGCCGCGCGAAGCCGGCATTGCTGTCGTGCACGCCGGCGTACACCGCGCAGTCTCCCGGCAAGCCGGTCGCGCGCGCGATCACCTCGCGCAGGCTGGCAGGAGCAACCCACGGCGAGACGACACGCGGGAACTTCGCGCTCCAGGCCCGCGAACGAACAAGCGACGAGTAGTCACGCTCCCGCGGCGCCCACAGGTCGGTATGGCAACCGAGCGATGTGTACTCGCCGGTCAATGCGCCGCTCAGGCGCCAGGTCCAGTACTGCGGGTACATCAGGATCGCGCCTGTGCGCGCGAATTGCGCGGGGAAGCACTGCTGCTGCCACCACAGCTGGCGGCCGAGGTTCAGTCCGGCCGGGAGCGCGGGCGACAGGGTTTCGGCGAAGGCCGGACGCAGCGAGTCGTAGCCGGTGGCGCCTGCAGGACCGTCGAATTCATAGTCGAGCACCGGCAGGACCAGGCCGTCCTCGCCGAGCGTCGGGTCGATGAGCGCCGCAGTGGCGCCATGCGTGGCAACGTTCAACCGCCCGATGCGAAAGCGCGCGGCCGCATCGCGCATCGACCCGAGCATCCACTCCCACAGCCGGTTGACGTCGAGATGCGGATAGCTGCCTGCAGCGATGACTTCGTTCGCTCGTTGCGCGCGGTACACGCACTCGAGCCCCGCATCGAAAACGAGTGCCTTCGCGTTCGTCTTGCCGATGTCGAAGACCAGCGAGTGACTCATGCGATGGCGCGCTCCGGTCCCCGCGCATCACGCTGCGATGCATCCGTCGCCGGCTCGACCACGATGAGTTCGATGCCGGCCTCCTCGAAGAGCCTGCGCGAACCGGCGTCGATGCCGCTGTCGGTGATCAGGATGTCGACCTCCCCTAGCGGGCAGAACACCAGTTGCCCGCGCGCACCGATCTTGCTGCTGTCGGCGAGCACCACGAGCTGTTCGGCCTGACGCAGCAGCTTCTGCTCGGCCTGGATCAGCAGCGGGTCCGATTCCATCACGCCGTGTACGCCGATGCCCGGCGTGCCCATGAACATGCGGCTGCCGTGATAGCGCTGGATGAGGTCGTCCTCGAAGGCGCTCACGATGATGTTCTGCTTGCGGTAGAGCTCGCCGCCCGGCAGCGTGACGCGGCACTTTCCCGACTCGAGCAGGACGCCGGCCAGCGCAAATGAATTCGTGAGCACGTTGATGTCACGCGCGCACAGGAACTCGGCCATCATGAACGTCGAGCTGCCACCGTTGACCAGGATGGTCTCGCCGTCCTGACACAGGGCCACGGCGCGCTGGGCGATCGCGCGCTTTTCGGCCACGTGCCGCTCGAGGCTCGCCAGGAAGGCCGCGCCCTGCAATTGCTTGCGCGGCGTCCTGGCGGCGGCCTCGGACGTCGCCAGCTGAGCGCCGCCGTGGATTCTCGTCAGCAGCCCTTCTTCGGCGAGCTTGTTGATGTCGCGCCGGACAGTGGCCGGCGAGGCATTCAACGCCTCGACCAGTTCCTGCAGGCGTACGAACTGACGTTCCTCGAGCAGGTCGAGGATGAGGCGATGACGTTGCTGCTCCAGCATGGGCTTCCCGTCCGTACCGGACCTGGCAGGGATTCGGCGACCTTAATCGAGTCTGATCTGATTTGCAACATCCTGATTGCTTTTGATTGCTTTTGGCCGTTTCAATCGTATAGCCTAGGAACCCTCACCCAACGCCTGCCGCCGGAGACTCACCCTTGCAGCCCATCGAGAATCTCTGGGATGACGCGCACGCGGCCTCCCTGGACGACCCGCAACTGCTTCTCTACCGCTCGAACCTGCTGGGTCGGGATCTGCGCATCACCAACTTCGGCGGCGGCAACACCTCCGCGAAGCTGCCCGGCACGGACCCGCTGAGCGGCGCCGAGGAGACCGTGCTGTGGGTCAAGGGCTCCGGCGGCGATCTGGGCAGCATGAAACTGGACGGATTCGCGACGCTCTGTCTGGCAAGGCTCGAGCAACTGAAGACGCGCTACCGCGGCCTCGCGCACGAGGACGAAACGGTCGGCTACCTGCCGCACTGCACCTTCGGCCTCAATCCGCGCGCCGCCAGCATCGACACGCCACTGCATGCCTTCATCCCTCACGCACACGTCGACCACGTGCACCCGGACGCCGTGATCGCCATTGCCTGTACGCAGCGCAGCCGCGAGCTGAGCGCGGAGATCTTCGGGGGCGAGATCGGCTGGCTGGCATGGCAGCGCCCGGGCTTCGACCTCGGCCTGAAACTGGAGCGGCTCGCACGCGAGAACCCGCAGTATTGCGGGGCCGTTCTGGAAGGCCACGGCCTGTTCACCTGGGGCGAGAGCTCGCGGGCCTGCTACGAGACGACACTGCGCATCGTGCGCCGCGCCGCGCAATGGCTGGCCGCCCACGGCAAGACCGACGCTTTTGGCGGGCCACGCCATGCGGGCATCACCGAGGCCGCCGAACGACGCCGCGTCGCCGCCGCGCTGATGCCGCGCATCCGCGGCCGCATCAGCACCGGACAGCACAAGGTCGGGCACTTCGACGACTCGCCCCCGGTACTGGAGTTCGTGAATTCCGCGCGCCTCGGGCCGCTCGCCGCGCTGGGCACCTCCTGCCCGGACCACTTCCTGCGCACCAAGATCCGGCCGCTGGTACTCGATTTCGATCCCGCGGCGCCGGATCTTTCGGCCGAGCTCGCGCGCTGCGACGCCACCCTCGAAGACGCTCTCGGCGGCTATCGCGCGGATTACGCCGCGTACTACCGGCGCTGCGCGCGGCCCGACAGCCCGCCGATGCGCGATGCCAATGCGGTGATCTACCTCGTGCCCGGCGTGGGCATGTTCAGCTTCGCACGCGACAAGGCCACCGCACGCATCGCCGCCGAGTTCTATGTGAACGCGATCAACGTGATGCGCGAGGCCGAGCGCGTCGACAGCTACGTGGCGTTGCCCGAACAGCAGGCTTTCGACATCGAGTACTGGCTGCTCGAGGAGGCGAAGCTGCAGCGCATGCCGCCGCCGAAGAGCCTCGCGGGCCGCGTGGCGCTCGTGACCGGCGGCGCGGGCGGTATCGGCAGCGCGACCGCGCGCCGGCTGCTCGGGGAAGGCGCCTGCGTCATGCTGGCCGACATCGACCAGGCCGCGCTGGACGACATCACTCGACAGCTTGCCGAGGCGCACGGCGCCGACGCCGTGCGCGGCGTGATCTGCGACGTGACGCGGGAGGACTCCGTGACACGAGCCTGCGAGCGGCTCGCCGTCGAGTACGGCGGGCTCGATATCCTGGTATCGAACGCGGGCATCGCGAGCTCCGCACCGCTCGAGGACACGAGCCTCGAACTGTGGAACCGCAATATCGCCATCCTCGCCACCGGCTACTTTCTGGTCACGCGCGAGGCCTTCCGGTTGCTGAAACGCCAGGACTGCGGCGGCGCGATCGCCTTCATTGCCAGCAAGAACGCGCTGGTGGCCTCGCCGAATGCCTCGGCGTACTGCACCGCCAAGGCGGCCGAAGTGCAACTGGCGCGCGCGGTCGCGCTCGAGGGCGCGCCGCTCGGCATCCGCTGCAACGTGGTCAATCCCGATGCCGTGCTGCGCGGCTCGAAGATCTGGGGCGGCGAATGGCGGCGCGAGCGCGCCGAGGCCTACCGCATGGACGAGAGCGAGCTCGAGGAGCACTACCGCCAGAGGAGCCTGCTCAAACGCAACGTCTTCCCCGAGGACATCGCCGAGGCAGTGTATTTCCTGGTCTCGGACCGCTCCGCCAAATCGACCGGCAACATCATCAACGTCGACGCGGGACACGCGCCGTCGTTCACGCGCTAGAGGCAGGGCCATGAGCATCTTCACCGAGGATTTCATCCAGACGCAGAACCGGCCGCTCGCCACCTCGCTCGCGAGCGACTACGCCACGCTCGGCGCGCAGCTGGCTCGCTCGGGCGTCGACATCGAGGCGATAACCGCGCGCGCCGCCGCCTTCGCGGTGGCCGTACCGAGCTGGGGCGTGGGCACCGGCGGCACGCGCTTCGCGCGTTTCCCGGGACCCGCCGAGCCGCGCAACGTGTTCGAGAAACTCGAGGACTGCGCCGTGATCCAGCGCCTGGTGCGCTGCACACCGCGCGTCTCGCCGCACTTCCCCTGGGACTGCGTGTCGGACCATGCGGCGCTGCGCGAGCACGCCGAGGCACTGGGACTGGGCTTCGACGCGGTGAACTCGAACACCTTCCAGGACCAGCCGGGACAGCCGCTGTCATACCGCTTCGGCTCGCTGACCCACACCAGCGCCGCGGTCCGCGAGCAGGCAATCGCGCACAACCTCGACTGCATCCGCTACGGGCAGGCGCTCGGTTCGCGTGCGCTGACCGTGTGGATCGGCGACGGTGGCAATTTCCCCGGGCAGCAGCACCTCGTGCGCGCGCTGGAGCGCTACCTCGATTCCGCGCGCACGATCTACGCGGCGCTGCCCGCCGACTGGCGGATGTTCATCGAGCACAAGTGCTACGAGCCGGCCTTCTACTCCACCGTGATCCAGGACTGGGGCACCAGCGTGCTCTGCGCCATGCAGCTCGGCGAAAAGGCGCGCTCCCTGGTCGACCTCGGACACCACGCCCCCAACGTGAACATCGAGATGATCGTCGCGCGGCTGGTGCAGTTCGGCAAGCTCGCGGGCTTTCACTTCAACGACAGCAAGTACGGTGACGACGATCTCGACAGCGGCTCGATCAACCCTTACCAGCTGTTCCTCGTGTTCAACGAGCTGGTCGATGCCGAACAGCGCCAGGTGCCGGGCTTCGATCCCGCCTACCTGCTGGACCAGTCGCACAACGTCACCGACCCGATCGAGAGCCTGATGAACTCGGCGGCCACCGTGCAGCGCTGCTACGTGCAGGCACTGCTGGTGGACCGCCCAGCGCTCGGTGCCTGTCAGGATGCGAACGACGCGCTGATGGCCGGCAACACCCTCAAGCGCGCCTTTCACTGCGACGTCTCGCCGATCCTGGCGGAAGCACGCCGGCGCGCCGGCGGCGCGATCGACCCGATCACGTGCTACCGCGCGGCGCGCTACCGCGAGCGCCTCGCGCCGGCCCGCCCCGCCGTCGCGGGCAGCGGCTCGGGCATCGTCTGACATGGCTCGCGTCGTTACCTGCAACGAGGACCTGCGCCTGCTCGCGAAACGCCGCGCGCCGCGCGCGATCTTCGACTACGTCGACCGCGGCTCCTACGACGAGCTCACGATCCGCGACAATCGCGCCGCGCTGGACCGCATCCGGCTGCGCCAGCGCGTGATGGTCGACGTCTCCGGGCGCAGCACCGCGAGCACGATGCTGGGCCAGGCGGTCACGATGCCGGTGGCGCTCGCGCCGACCGGGCTGACGGGATTGATGCACGCCAACGGCGAGATGCTCGCGGCGCAGGCCGCCGCGGAATTCGGCGTGCCCTTCGCATTGAGCACGATGTCGATCCTCTCGATCGAGCAGGTGCGTGCCGGTACGCGCGAGCCTTTCTGGTTCCAGCTCTACGTGATGCGCGACCGCGGCTTCGTGGCCGAACTGATCGGGCGCGCGGTGGCGGCCGGGTGCCCGGCGCTGATACTCACCGCCGACCTGCAGGTGCAGGGACAACGCCACCGTGATCTGAAGAACGGGCTCACGGTGCCGCCGAAGCTGACGGTGGCAAACCTGCTCGACATGGCGCTGAAACCCCGCTGGGCGCTGGGCATGCTCGGGGCGAAGGGCCGCAGCTTCGGCAATCTCGCCGGCTATGCGCCGACCGGACGCGGGCTGGCCACGCTGTCGCAATGGATTGCCGGACAGTTCGATGCCTCGCTCGACTGGGCCGACGTCGAGTGGGTGCGCGGCCGCTGGCCGGGCAAACTGATCGTCAAGGGCATACTCGATCCCGACGACGCACGGCACGCGGTGCGCGCCGGTGCCGATGCGATCGTGGTCTCGAACCACGGCGGGCGCCAGCTCGACGGCGCGCCTGCGGCGATAGACGCACTGCCCGGCATCGCCGACGCGCTGGGCGGGGAGGCAGAACTGCTCTGCGACAGCGGCGTGCGCAGCGGCCAGGACGTGCTCAAGGCTCTGGCGCTCGGGGCACACGGCACGATGATCGGCAAGGCGTTCCTGTACGGCCTCGGCGCCATGGGCAAGGCCGGCGTCACGCGCGCGCTCGAACTGATACGCAACGAGCTCGACGTCTCGATGGCGTTGACGGGCGTGAGCCGGTTGGGCGATGTCGATCACAACGTGCTCTGGTGAACCAGGAATTCATGAAGAGCTCAGGATGCAGGCCGGCGCCACGCGGGAATTTCAGGGAGTTCGCGGAGAATCGGCGATCTGCGCCGTGGCGATCTCCGCCAGCGCCAGCGCCGCGGTGAGCCCCGGGGACTCGATGCCGAAGAGGTTCACCAGCCCCGGGATGCCGTGCTGTGCGGGACCGTCGATGCGGAAATCCTGCGCCGGTTCGCCCGGCCCCGCGGTCTTGGCGCGGATGCCACACTGCGCGGGCACGATCTCGCGCGCCGCGATACCGGGGTAGTAGCGAGCGATCGCGCGGCGCAACGCTGCCTCGCGCCCGGCGGGGAAGCCGTAGTCGATGCGATCGATCCACTCCACGTCGGGTCCGAAGCGCGCCTGCCCCGCCAGATCCAGCGTCACGTGAATGCCCAGCCCGCCGGTCTCGGGCATCGGGTAGACCAGGCGGCGAAACGGCGAAGCGCCCGAGAGCGCGAACCAGTGGCCGCGCGCGAAGCGCGCCGGCGGCACCCATGCTTGAGGCGTGCCGAGCGCAGCCGCGACTTGCGGCGCGCGCAGGCCGGCGCAATTGACCACCGTGCGGGAGGCGATGCGCACCGGATCGGCACCACCGACATCGACCCGCAACCCCCCGCCCGTCGGCGCGCCGCCGAGCACGGGGCTGTTGCACACCAGCGTGCCTCCCGCGCGCTGGAGGTCGCCCAGCAGGCTCGTCATCAGCGCATGGCTGTCGACGATGCCGGTCGAGGGCGAGAGTATCGCGGCGACCGCCTCGACCTCGGGCTCGAGTTCGCGCCATTCCTCGCGCTGAAGCACGCGGAGGTCGTCGACACCGTTGGCGCGCGCGGTGTCGAGGTAATGCATCAGCACGGGAACTTCATCCGCATGCGCCGCCACCAGCAGCTTGCCGATGCGCCGGTGCGCGATGCCGCGCTCGGCGCAGTAGCGGTAGAGCATGTCCCGGCCCGCCACGCAGGCACGCGCCTTGAGGCTGCCGGGCGGGTAATAGATCCCCGCGTGGATCACCTCGGAGTTGCGGCTGCTGGCGTGCATGCCGAAGCGCGGTTCCGCCTCCAGCACCGTGACCTCGCGCCCGGCGAGCGCCAGTGCGCGCGCCACGGCGAGGCCCACCACCCCGGCGCCGATGACCACCGCATCGAGCCGCTCCACCGGGGGGCTTGCCTCAGCTCACCACGAAGCCGGCACCGGAGATCAGCGGCAGGTCGGCGTAGGTGCGGATGCCGGCCGGCGCGGCGCACACCGCCGGGATCGCATTGATGGCCGGCAGCGCGGTCGTGATCAGGTTCATCTGCATGCCTTCCTCCGGCGTGTGCGCCACCTCGCCGTGCGGCATGCTGTGCTTCAGCGTGAATTCCACGTTCGGACGCCCGCGCACGTTGACCACGTAGCCCTGGTGCAGCGGGTAGTCGGGCTCGACGCGGGCGCCCATCTTCCAGCGGTAGCGCAACTCCACCACGGACTTGCCGTTCACGATGCCGTGCCAGCCGGCGTTCACGCCCGCCACGCAGCCCTTGGCGATCTGCATGAAGCCGAAGTCGCAATCCTCCACGGCCGCGGAGAACTCCGCGCGGAAGGCGATCTCGTCGAAGCGGATCTTCAGCACCTCGCCCGCGAGATGGATGCCGTCCGCGAACACCGCCGAGCCCTTGCGCAGCACCTCCTCCAGGCCCGGCGTGCCGATCGGTGAGCCGAAGCCGCAGCTCTCCCAGGTTTCCTTCGAGGCGTAGCCGGTCGCGTCCACGGACTCCAGCAGCGAGACGTTCTCGATTCGATCGCAGATGCCGGTCGCCACCAGGCTGATCAGGCTGCTGAAGCCCGGATGGATGCCGCTGCCGAAGATCGAGCTGTTGCCGCGGCGGCACGCGGCCTGGATGCGTTCACGCGCCTCGGCGCCGAGCGAGTGCCCGGTGACGAAAGCCGAGGTCGTGACGATGTTGACGCCGCGCTCGAGGATGCGGCAGAAATCCTCCGGGCTTGCCCACAGGCCGTTGTAGCTCACGCAGTCGGGCTTCAGTGCCAGCAGCGCCTCGACATCGCTGCCGGCGACGATACCGATCGGTCCGATGCCGGCGAGCACGCCGGCATCCTGACCCGCCTTGTCGGCTCCGCGCACGTAACAGCCCACGAGCTCGAGATGGGGATTGGCGTGGATCGCGATGATCGAGCGCCGCCCGACGTTGCCCACGGACCACTGCACGACACGCAATTTCATGGCTTCTCCTCTGCTCGAAACAATGTGATCCGTCCGGGGGAATCGCGGCGCAGACCGTCGCTCCGTCCACTGGCGCGAAAGAATCCGGGGTGCGTGCTAGAGTACCTCCAACGTCGTGAAAATGCGCACTGCAAGTACTCTCCCGTCATGCCCACCTCAGCAAAACAGGCGGTATCGTCCCGGACACGCAGGACTGCGCGCACAGGCGCCACCAATGCCAGGGGCGAGGCCTCGCTCAAGCTGATCATCGACACGACCGAGCGGCTCATGCTGGACGAGGGCTATGCCGCGGTGAGTTCCCGCCGCGTGGCCAAGGAGGCCGGTCTCAAGCCTCCCCTGGTGCACTATTACTTTCCTGCCACGGACGATCTGTTCCTCGCGGTGTTCCGGCGCGCTGCCGCGCGCGAAGCGGGGAAACTCGACGACGCCGTGCAATCGGCGCAGTCGCCGGAGAGCCTCTGGTCCGTGTACTGCAACCAGGAGCAGACCGCGCTCGCGATGGAATTCATGGCCCTCGCGAACCACCGCAAGGCGATCCGCGAGGAGATCGCCGCGATGACCCGGCGCGAGCGCCGGCGGCGCGCGAGAATTCTCGCCTCGCTCGTCGACGTGGACGCCATCCAGCCGCCCGGCTGCTCGACCGCAGGCCTGAACGTGCTGCTGATCGCGGTTGCCCGTACGCTGGTGATGGAAGCCGGGCTCGGCATCACCCTGGGGCACGATGACGCCAGGCAATTCGTGCAATGGTGGCTGCAGCGGCTGGGCAAACCGGCCGGCTGAGTCGTTTCCACGCCGCTGCGTCTCGCAAGCGCCGATCCGGCGCGCCCACTGCCCGCTGCGGGCGCGGCTGACGCCCCTGTTGACTTTGGATCCACAGCGGCGCTATAAACTGACCACCTGTTCAGCTTTCGGGCAGCAGTGCCCGATCGAGACATCCCCGTGATCCGGACTCCCCGACAGAGGGCTTCATCGTGACGAGCGCAAGGCAGACAGCTGATCCAGGCTTGTTGCGAATCGACCTGGCGCCGCGTATTGGCAGCGAGTTGCGGGCGGATGTCGATGCGCTCCTGAGCGGACGGCATTCCGCCGAGATCCGCGGCCTGCTGGAGCAGCGCGGCGTTGTTGCGTTCCGCGAGATCGACCTCAGCGAGGCCCAGCAGATCGCCTTTACCCGGACGCTGGGGTCCAATTCACAGGATTGCGAGATAACCAGGATCACCATGGATCCGCTGGAGAATCCCAAGGCGGATTACATCAAGGGGGCTTTCTACTGGCATATCGACGGCACCATGCTGCATACGCCGATCTTCGCCTCGGTGATGAGTTCGCGGCGGCTTTCCACCACCGGCGGCCAGACCGAGTTCTGCAATACCTATGCTGCCTGGGATGAGTTGCCGGAAGCCGAGAAGCAGGCGCTGGCCACGCTGAAAGTCGTGCACATGTTCGAAACGGCACAGCGCTGCGTCACGCCCGAACCGGGTTATGAAGAATTGAAGAAGTGGCAGCAGTACCAGCCCAACACCCTGCCGCTGGTATGGACCCATCGCACCGGGCGCAAATCGCTGGTGCTGGGTTCCACTGCCTCGCACATCGAAGGCATGGATCTGCGCGAAGGCTGGGCCTTGCTGACGCGACTGCGGGAATGGGCCACGCGGCCCGAGTTCGTCTATCGCCACGAGTGGAAGCTGGGCGACCTGGTCATCTGGGACAACACCGGCACCATGCACCGGGCGCTGCCGTACCCGCTCGACAGCGGCCGCCTGATGTACCGGACCCAGATTGCCGGCGACGAGCCCTTCGCCTGACGCTCGTTCGCGTCCGGGCGCGAGATCGCTCAATCAGGAACCTGTTCGAGGTCGCAGCCATGTCCGAAAGCGCTCCTGTTGCCCTGGTTACCGGTGCCAGCCGCGGTGCCGGTCGCGGGATCGCTCTCGCGCTGGGAAGCCAGGGCTGTACGGTCTACGTCACGGGCCGTTCGGAGACGCGCGACGATTCGCCACTGCCCGGAACCATCTACGAGACCGCGGAAAGGGTAACTGCGGCCGGGGGTACCGGCATCGCGGTGCGCGTCGATCACGCGGTCGACCACCAGGTAAAGACACTGTTCGAACAGGTGCAACGCGAACAGGGTCGGCTGGACATCCTGGTCAACAACGCCTGCGCCATTCACGACGACCTCACCGCTCCCGGGCCTTTCTGGGCAAAATCGCTCGACATAGCCGGAATGCTGGACGTCGGTCTGCGCAGCAGTTACGTGGCGAGCTACTACGCCGCGCCGCTGATGGTGTCGCGGCGCCATGGCCTGATCGTGTTCACCTCGGCCTCCGGTTCGGTCCACTACGTCTACGGCCCCGTCTACGGCGCGCACAAGGCCGGCATGGACAAGTTTGCCGCCGACATGGCCGTGGATCTGAAGGACTTCGATGTCGCCGCCGTATCGATCTGGATGGGTGCGTTGAAGGCAGAGCGGCTGCAGAGGCTGATCGACTCGGCTCCGGAGAAGTACGCCCACCTGGCAGGGATGACCGAAACGCCGGAGTTCACCGGCCACGTGATCTGGGCGCTCTACAAGGATCCCGCGCTGCTGGAGATGAGCGGCCGGACGGTGATCGGCGCGGAAATGGGCCTGAAGTACGGCATCAGGGACGAAGGCGGCCGTCAACCGGTTTCCTGTCGCGACACCCACAAGGTCGAGCCGCGCGTGCAGTATCCGTACATCATCCGCTAGTGTTGCGTTCCGCCAATAACTTTACACAGTCGCTCGATCTTGGCGAGTA
>ERZ795044.3483-NODE-3483-length-13190-cov-11.035249_pt1 | contig 13190 bp, 16 predicted proteins | sample MGYA00375128_ERZ795044 | MGnify/ENA primary metagenome ERZ795044 (study PRJEB30173, sample SAMN05720213) | anaerobic digester metagenome | isolation source: active sludge of municipal wastewater-treating anaerobic digesters | place: USA | collected 2014-12-22 ... | reverse complement strand
GGTTTTTGGCCGACATCGGGAAGGATACTCCCGCCGTGATTACACAAATGCGGGTAAAGGGTCTGATCTTCGACCCCTACAACAACGCCTATATAGTGGTGTTGCGGGACGAAGAGAATTCGGACATGCTCCCGATCTGGGTCGGAAAATCAGAAGCCAGTGCCATCGGCCTTGCGCTGGAGAGTGTCACCGCACCGCGTCCCATGACCCACGACCTCATGAAGTCGTTCCTGGAAACGTTCGATGCGAAAATTATCAGCGTGGTGATTACAGATTTGAACGAGAACACCTATTTCGCCACGATTCACCTGATGTACGAAGACTCGGAATATACGGTCGATTCTCGCCCCAGCGATGCCATCGCGCTGGCGCTGCGAACCAGCGCGCCGATTTTTGCCAGCGAGAAGGTTATTAAGAAACAGTCGTCCGAAGAACTTGAACAGTGGCTTGAAAATTTGAAGCCGGAAGATTTCGGAAAACTGGATACCTAGTTCATGGACTCGTCGAAGCAGCAGCATGAGCCCTCGGAGCTCGTCGCTCTGACCGTCAAGCAGGTGCTGGACGACGGCAATACCGACACCCGCATCGTCGTGCTGAAAAATGACGACGCGAGCGTCACACTGCCTATCTGGGTTGGATCGGCCGAGGGTAACGCCATTCGTCTTGCCATGGAACGGGTGGTCACTCCCCGTCCTATGAGCCATGACCTCATTCGGAGCTTTGCGGATCATCTTGGTGTGCGGATTGAGCGGGTTGTGATTACGGATGTGAAAGGCAGTACGTACTATGCCAGCGCGGCCTTTGCATCGAAAGGCGTGCATCGCACCCTGGATGCCAGGCCAAGCGACGCCATCGCCCTCGCACTTCGCGCAGATTGCCCGATTTATGCCACACAAGATGTGCTCAACCGGCGCACGGCCGTTCACCTGGATGCGTGGATCAATAAACTCGACACTAAGAATATCGAACCCCAACAGGCGTGAGGCCTGATACCTCACATTAGAATCCTTTCGTGCAGGAGTAGATGGAGACCATGACAAAAACGTATCTTGAGAAGCCAGCTGATGTGAAACGGAAATGGTTCTTGGTGGATGCCGACGGCAAGACGCTCGGTCGCCTTGCGGCGAAGGTGGCCACCTTGCTTCGAGGCAAGCATAAACCGACGTTTACCCCCCACGTGGATACCGGCGACCATGTCGTCATCGTCAATGCGGAGAAGATCCGGTTGACCGGCAACAAGATGGAAGACAAGACCTATTCGTACCACACGGGATATCCAGGCGGACTCAAGACTCTCACCGCCGAACATATCCACAAGAAGGACCCGACGAAGCTCTTGACGCGCGCCATCGAAGGCATGTTGCCCAAGAATCCCCTTGGGAATCAGATGGCCAAGAAACTGCGCGTGTACGCAGGTTCAACCCATCCACATCACGCGCAGCAACTGGAATCACTTTCGCTGTGATCATTATTGTTCGGATTCGATCTGTGAAGGAGGCCGCCTGATATGGCAGCAATTACGCAGTACGCAACTGGGAAGAGAAAGAGCGCGATCGCTCGTGCATGGGTGACCGCCGCTGCTGGTGATATCGTCGTCAACGAGAAGCCGCTGGAAAAAGCGTTTCCTCGCATGACCTTGCGGAATGTCATTCAATTTCCGTTTGAACTGGCTGGCGTGGCCGGTAAGTATTCCGTCCGGGCCACCGTCTATGGTGGTGGGCCTGCGGGCCAGGCCGGAGCCTTGCGGCATGCTATCTCGAAGGCGCTGGTCGTCATGAGCGCTGCATTCCGAAGCCCGCTCAAGAAGGAAGGTCTTCTGACCCGTGACTCCCGCGTGAAAGAGCGCAAAAAGTACGGCCAGAAGGGCGCCAGAAAGCGCTTCCAATACTCGAAACGATAAAGAAACACTGGAGCGACAAGGTGTCAAAAGGGAAGGCTCCGCAGCCTTCCCTTTTTTTATGTGTGCGCTGAACTGATCGAGCAACAATTCGCGATAGGCCGGGAGGGGTGACATGACGTCGGTACGAGTAGCAGTGGCAGGGGGCAGCGGATACACCGGAGCGGAGTTGCTACGGCTGCTGTCGCAACACCCCAACGTGCAATTGACTGCGGTGACTTCCGAGAAGTCAGCAGGAACCCCCGTCTCCACCGTGTATCCCCATTTGCAGGGCATCGTGCCGCTGACCTTCGAAGCCCTGGCGCCCGAGGCCCTGGCAGAACGCGCCGATGTACTCTTCCTCGCCCTTCCCCATACAAAATCCATGGGCCCGGTAGCGAGTTGCATGAAAGCCGGCAAGCGCGTGATCGACCTGAGCGCAGACTTCAGACTCAAAGATCCTCGCACATACGAAACCTGGTATCAGACCACACACGCGCATCCCGACCTGATCGGAAGCGCCGTCTATGGCCTGCCGGAACTGCATCGATCCGCCATCGCACAGGCCCGACTTGTCGCCTCCCCCGGCTGCTACCCGACCGCCGCGATTCTGCAACTGGCGCCGTTGATCGCCCATGGCCTCATCGTGCCGGACACCATTGTGATTGATGCAAAATCTGGCGTGTCGGGCGCAGGAAGAAGTCCTGCCCTGCCCTACCACTTCCCCGAAGCACACGAATCACTGGAGCCCTATAAGATCGGCCAGCATCGACACATCCCGGAAATCGAACAGGAACTGAGCGGGCTGGCAGGAACGCGTGGACAGGCCGGCAACGGACACGCTTCGGCTGTCACCATTGCATTCACGCCGCACCTGGTTCCGATGAATCGAGGCATCTTGAGCACCGCCTATGCGCGCATGAAGGGTAAGCTCGATGTCGTCGAACTGCGGGCGCTCTATCGGGACTTCTACAAGGGAGAACGATTCGTGCGACTGCTCGAAGGCGCGATGCCGAATCCCCGACATGTGCGAGGCGCCAACTACTGCGATCTCGCAGTCCACACCGATACGCGAGCCGGCTGGGTCGTGACCGTGTCGGCCATCGACAACCTGATCAAGGGAGCAGCAGGACAAGCGATTCAGGCTATGAATCTCATGCTCGGCTATCCGGAAGAGACGGGCCTGGTGGCGCCGGGTATCTATCCATAATTTGAGTCCTGGGCGACTCCGCGCTACGGACCATTTCTCACCACACAGGATCACTATGAAGATCATCACTGGAGGCGTCACTGCACCGATCGGCTTTCGGGCCGCCGGGATGTATTGCGGCATCAAGAAAAAGCAGAAGAAACAACTCGACTTGGCCCTGCTGGTCTCCGAGCAGGAGGGACCCGTCGCCGGCGTGTTCACCACCAATCAGGTCGTGGCTGCTCCAGTTGTGCTCGATCGCCTGCATCTGAAGAAGGGCATCGGCCGGGCCATCCTCGTCAACAGCGGGAACGCCAACGCCTGCACCGGACCCGACGGAATGCGAGTGGCCAAGGAGATGGCGCAGCTGGTTGCCACGGCCCTCGGCAGTGCGCCCCACACTATCTTCATCGGATCGACCGGCGTGATCGGTCAACCACTTCCGATCGACTGCATCAAGAACGCCGTCCCGTCTCTCCTCGCTCGCGTCACGCGCCGCGGCGGAAACGAAGCAGCCCAAGCCATCATGACCACGGACCTCAAACCCAAACAGGTGGCGGTGCGCGCCCGCCTTGGAGGGCGGATGGTGACGGTGGGAGGAATGGCCAAGGGTTCCGGGATGATCCATCCCAATATGGCCACCATGCTGGGCTATCTCACAACCGATGCGGTCATCGGCCGGTCGGCGCTTCAGACAGCACTGAGTCAGGCAGTGGATCAATCGTTTAACTGTATTACCGTCGACGGCGATACGAGCACGAACGACACCGTCCTTTGCCTTGCGAACGGAATGGCAGGCAATCAGACACTCAAGCCAGGCTCTGCGGACTTTCGACGGTTCTGCGCCATGGTCGAAACAGTCTGCCGCACCCTTGCCTTAAAAATTTGCTGGGACGGCGAAGGCGTGACTAAGGTCGTTCGGGTGGAAGTCACACGCGCTCGATCCACGATGGCAGCCAAACAAATCGCCCAAACGATCGCCACCTCCAACCTGGTGAAGACCGCGCTCTTTGGCGGTGATGCCAACTGGGGGCGTGTGATGGCGGCCCTCGGACGCGCAGGGGTACCCATCGATCCCAGCCGGGTCAGCCTGCAATTCGGGGATGTCCCGATGGTCCGGAACGGTCAAGGACTGGGCCGCGTCGCCGAGCAGAAGCTGACCAAGGTCTTCCGCGCGAAGGAGTTTACGATTCGTGTCGACCTCGCACAGGGCCAAGCCGAGGCGCACATGTGGACGACCGATTTGTCCTACGAATACGTGCGGATCAACGCGAGTTACCGATCGTGAGCCACCTCGCGAGGTTGCAAAATACTGGGCATTATGCTAGCGTTCGGGCGTTTTCGTGCAGTGAATGGTCCGTCCCATCGTTCACATTTTCGCATTCAAAATCAGGGACGTCTTATTTAAATCCACACCAGCGTGATGCGCACGCTGCGCAGCCTGAGAATAAGGGGGACATCCCCCTCGTCGTTGGCGTTCGCCAGGCGCTCTGCAGGCTTCGGAGGGAGGTGAAGGTATGGGAGTAGTTGCGATTAAGGAATTACTGGAAGCGGGCGTCCACTTCGGACACCAGACGAATCGTTGGAACCCCAAGATGAAGCGATTCCTGTTCGGGGAACGAAACGGCGTCTACATTATCGACCTTCAACAGACCGTCGAACGCATGGAACAAGCCTATGCCTTCGCGCGCGACACCGTGGCGGCCGGTGACTCCGTCTTGTTCGTCGGTACCAAGCGCCAAGCGGCGGAGATTTTAGAGGAAGAGGCCAAGCGGGCCAACCAGTTCTACATCAACCAGCGCTGGTTGGGCGGCATGCTGACCAACTTCCAGACCATCCGCCGTAGCATCGACAAAATGAAAAAAATGGAAGCGACCCTCGCTGATCCGACGCATCAGGGCCATACGAAGAAAGAGCTCGGACAGATGCAGAAGGAAGTCGTCAAGCTGCAGAAGAACCTGTCGGGCATCCGCAACATGCGCGCCCTGCCCGGCGCGGTGTTTATTCTGGATACCCGCATCGAGCACATTGCGATCCTCGAGGCCAGCCGGCTGGAAATTCCGGTCATTGCCATCGTCGATTCGAACTGCGATCCCGATCACATTCAATACCCCATCCCGGGCAACGATGACGCCATCCGTTCCATCAAACTGATTATTTCCCGGATCGCGGACGCGTGCCTTGAAGGAGCGCACCTCCGTACCCAGCGAGAAGAAACAGAGTTTGCATCGGCACCAGCCGGTGGCGGCGCTAAACCGTCGGCAAATTTGGCCGGCGTGGCCGCCTCCTGACGGCCGCGTCTCGCGTGATGGCATTGTTCTATTCGACCAACTGAGGAACCCATGGCAAGTTTGAGTGAGCTCGTCAAAGAGTTACGTGAAAAAACAGGGGCCGGCATTCTGGATTGCCAGAAGGCCCTGACTGAGAACGGAAACAGCATCGACAAAGCGATCGATTATCTCCGGCAGAAGGGCTTGGCGGCGGCCCAGAAAAAGGCCGGTCGTGAGACCAACCAGGGCTTGATCCATGCCTATATCCATGCCGGTGGAAAGATCGGTGTGCTCATCGAAGTCAATTGTGAAACCGACTTCGTGGCGCGGAATGAGCAGTTCAAAGCGTTTGTGAACGATCTGGCGCTGCAGGTGGCGGCCGCCAGCCCGTCCTACGTCCGACGGGAAGAGATTGCCGAAGATGTCGTCGCGAAAGAGCGCAGCATCTACGAAGGGCAAGCCAAGGAACTCGGCAAGCCACCGGCCGCCTGGCCGAAAATCATCGAGGGCAAGCTCGAGAAGTTCTACCAGGAAAATTGCTTGCTCGAACAGGCCTTCATCAAGGATCCGTCCGTCGTCATCAAGGATCTGCTGGCGCAACAAATCGCCAAAATCGGCGAGAACATGAATGTCCGCCGGTTCACACGATTCCAACTAGGCCAAGCATGAGTTCTGCCCACTACCGCCGCATCCTGCTGAAAGTCAGCGGAGAAATGCTGGCCGGTGAGCAGGGCTATGGCATCCAACCCTCGATTCTCGAAGGGCTGGCGGAAGAAATTGCCGACGTCGTCGCGATGGACGTGGAAGTCGCCGTCGTGATCGGCGGCGGCAACATTTTCCGCGGCCTGGCCGCCAGCGCCCGCGGCATGGAGCGGGCATCTGCCGATTACATGGGCATGCTGGCCACCGTGCTGAATGCGCTCGCGCTTCAGAACGCGCTGGAAGGCAAGGGCGTCAGCACCCGTGTCCAATCGGCCATTGAGATGCGTCAGCTGGCCGAGGGCTACATTCGGCGGCGCGCCATCCGGCACCTGGAAAAGAAACGCGTGGTGATCTTTGCCGGAGGAACTGGGAACCCCTATTTCTCCACCGACACTGCCGCGTCGCTCAGGGCGATGGAAATCGGCGCACAGGTCATCATGAAGGGCACCAAGGTCGACGGCATTTACGACAGCGATCCGGTCAAAAATCCGCAAGCCAAAAAATACGACGAGATTCCCTTCCTCTCGATTTTGACCCAGAATCTCAAAGTCATGGATTCGACCGCCATCAGCCTGTGTATGGACAACCGATTGCCGTTGATCGTCTTCAACTTGAAAGAAAAGGGCAACTTCAAACGTGTCGTCCAGGGTGATCCCATCGGAACCCTGGTCACCGTGGAAAATCGCTAAGGGAGAGCCTGATGTCGACGGCGCAGGAAGTCAAACAGCGTGTCACCGAAAAAATGGACCATGCGATCGAGCATTTGAAACGCGACCTGGCGGGAATCCGCACCGGTCGAGCCTCAGTCGCCTTACTCGACGGCATCAAAGTCGACTATTACGGTACGCTGACGCCCTTGAAGCAGGTGGCCAACGTCGCCACACCGGAAGCCCGCCTTATTACGATTCAGCCGTGGGAACAGAACCTGATCCGAGAAGTCGAAAAAGCGATTCAAATGTCCGACCTTGGGCTGACGCCGTCGAACGACGGCAAGATGATTCGCATTCCGCTGCCTCCGCTCACCGAAGAGCGCCGCAAGGATCTCATCAAGGTCTGTAAGAAACATGGCGAAGAGATGAAAGTGCAGATTCGTGGTTTTCGACGGGACGGCAATGAAGAGCTGAAGAAGCTGCAGAAAGACGCCAAGCTGACCGAAGATGAACTGCGAAAGTCAGAAACAGAGATTCAAAAATCTACCGACCAGTATGTGCAGAAGATTGACGACATGATGAAGAAAAAAGAAGGCGAAATCCTGGAAGTGTAGCGCTCCAATTCTCTTGTCAGATACTGCGTGTACCAGCCGTCCGAATCCTCCCCAACCTCCGCCTCCGTCGATCTGACCGCCCTTGCTCAGAATGTCGCCCTCGTGCGGCGATTGGCCCCACGGGCCGATGTGCTGGCCATCGTAAAGGCCAACGCATACGGACATGGCGCAATCGAGATCACCCGGGCCTTGCAACAATTGGCCATCCGTCGCTTCGGCGTGGCCACCGTAGACGAAGGCGTCGCACTCCGCCAGGCCGGCATCCGTGATGCCATCATCGTCTTAGGCGCGACCACGCGCGCACAATTTCCGGATCTGACGGCCCACCGGCTGACGCCCGTACTCTATCGTGCCGACCTGGTCCAGGCCTTTGCCGCGGCGGTTGCGCCCGGTATGGAACCCTATCCCGTCCACATCAAAGTCGAAACCGGGATGGGACGCTTGGGTGTGCTGCCGGGCGAACTGCCCGACCTTCTTTCCATGCCGGAATTTCGTGCGCCTCTGCGGCTCGAAGGCCTCATGACGCATCTGGCTGACGCCGACAATCGGGATGCGGGACAAACGGAGGAACAACTTGCGCGATTTCAGCAGGTCCTGCACCAGGTACAGGAACGCGGACTCGCGATTCCGCTGATTCACGTGGCCAATAGCGCAGGCATCATCAAATATCCCACCAGCCTGCACTCGCTCGTACGCCCCGGCATCATGCTCTATGGCTACCATACCCTTTCCGACGACACACAGGCTCCCGGGCTGCAACCGATCCTCACGTGGAAGACGACGATCGCTCATGTGCATACGATTGCGCCGGGAGGCAGCGTCAGTTACAACCGGACCTTCATCGCGTCACGGCAGACGCGTGTGGCGGTGCTGCCGGTCGGATATGCCGACGGATACAACCGGCTCCTTTCAAATCGTGGACAGGTGTTGATCGGGGCACAACGAGCACCGGTGATCGGGCGTGTGTGCATGGACATGACGATGATCGACGTCACGGACGTGCCCCGCGCCCAAATTGGAGACGAAGCCATCCTGATTGGACAACAGGGATCGGAGCGCATCACTGCAACCGACCTGGCCACGTGGCAGCAGACCATTCCGTACGAAATTCTCTGCGCCATCGGTTCCCGCGTGCCGCGTCGGTATCTTCCACTCGTACCACCTCCCGGTACAGCATCGCAAACGAGCTGACGCTGACGGCACGGTGCCAGATCCTGGCCCCGGGGCAATTGAACATCTTGCCTTCCCCGCCCCGTTCCCTCATAGTCCATACGTAGTCTCGCACGCGCAGTCAGATCACGGTCTGTCTGGTCCACTGCATGAGGATACACGCATGATCCGCTCAATCCCGTTGATGCCGCGCCCCCTGATTCAACTATGCGCCATCGTCCTGCTTGCCACCCCGATCACCTACGCCATCGCCGCCGGTCCGCAGCCATCGTCCCCGGCGGGCACGCAACCGTCCGCCATGACGATCCACGTCCCCATTCCGGTCACACCGCTCGCGGAGTTGTATGGGAACATCAACCAACAGCTTGCGACCCATCGCAGCCGTGAACGTGAATGGGTCACGTTGGGAGGCGGCAGCGGGTTTCTCAAGTACCGGCTCTGGCCTGACGAACAGGGCTCGACCATAGCGGGAGACCGGCTACTGTCTCACAGCACCGTGCCGTTCGGTGTGGAATACGCGAAACAGATCAAAGGATCGATCACGAAAATCGCCGACTGCGGACAGCGCGATGCCAACGCAGGAACGGGTCGGCTTTCGGTCACGGTAGCAACGATGTTTAAGCAGGGCCGCAGCTATACGGTGATTCCCGCCAGCCAGGTCAGTACCGTGCAACCCGCCCAGTCCTGCGTATTGTCCGAGCAAGGCGTCGACGCCACCCCATTGATGGTGCAAGTCTACCGAAGCGACTTGCTGGAGCTGTTGCCCACCGTCGATCGGAAGGCCGCCGGGCTCGTTCCCGTAAAACAGACGGTCGCCCGCATCTGGAATGACCTTCAGGAGCCGCTGCTATTGGATGAGGCCGAGCACCTGTGGCTGTCGCTGAACCCTGAAACCGTCGCCACGGCTGGCATTACGCCGGTGTCCGGCAGCCCCGCCGCCGGATACGGTGTCCTCGCAAGGCCCACCGTCGTGCGTGGCAACAAACCCGCATCGCGCCACCTGCCGCTACCCGAACCACAGGATCATTTCCGTGACGAGGGGTTCCATGTCGATTTCTCCCTGCAGGTACCAATGGAAGAGGCGAATCAACGGTTGCGTGACGCCGTCATCGGCCAGGAATGGTCACTCGGCGTCGGGACGATTAAGATCGTCAATGCCACGCTCTATCCATTGGGCAATCAGGTGGGCGTCGAACTGGTCCTGAAAGGTTTGCTGCCGCTGACCCTCCGCCTGAAAGGAACACCGGCTTATGACGAATCGGCAGGACGCATCCTGTTCCGAGAAGTCGACTACACCATCAAGGAACGCACCCCCGCCACAGACTTGGCCGAAGAATGGCTCCACGAACCGCTGCGAGAAGAGTTGGCCGGCAGACTGTCTTTGCCGATTCGTGAGGAACTGGATCTAATGCGGCAGGCGCTCGAGAAGGGGCTCAACCGCCAACTGACCGGTGGGCGTCTGCGCGGGACGGTCACACAGTTGTCGCTGGAGAACCTGGCGGTGCAGGCGGCGAGTCTGTCGGTCCGCTTCAAGACCGAAGGCACGCTGCGCTACGACGCCCAGGCCGACGTCGCAGCGCCGTGAACGGACTTAGACCTTCAGCTTCCGTTTGAGCTGTGTTTCGACACTGGATACTTTGCCAGAAAGCCGCCCCTTCGGTCCCTTGCGATAGTCGATTTTGATACTGCACGAGACGCGGTTACAATCCTTGCGCATGCGCAGATAGCATTTTTTGACCACCGCCATGACCTCATCCCACTCCCCTTCCAGCACCGTGCCCATGGGATTCAAGCGGTACTCCACTCCGCTCTTGTCGATGATGTCCAGCGAGCGCGCGACATATTTACTGACACTTTCGCCCTTACCCAAGGGCGACATGCTGAATTCCAACAACACCATGGTCCGGTGATCCTCCCTACGTCGTAGATGCCGGGGCGGCAGGCGCCTGCTGACTGGCACGCTGTTCCTGCCACACCTTCGGGTATTGCACCTTGCCCAGAAGTCGAAACCCGTCCAACGCTTCACGCAGAAGTGTGCGACGCTTCTCGGCATCCGGTTCATTCGCCTTGGCCTGCTCTCGAAGTTGAGCCAGCCAGTCGACGAAGGCGGCGAACTCACTATCCAGAATCCGCTCCAGATCTTCTTTCATAAAGCCCGACAAGGCCGGCGCCTGTCCGCTCGAGCTGATGGCCACTCGCATATGCCCGGAACTGACCACGGCCGGCATCACCACGTTCGAGACATCGGGCTGGTCGACCGACCACAGCAGGAATTTTTGCTCGCGAGCCAATCGAATCAGCGAATGCGCCAGCGCGCGATCATCGCGCAAGGTGTTTAAGACGAGAATGACGCTCTCCAGATCGTTGGCGCGAAAATGTCTGCCGCGATGAATGATCTTGGCAGACGCCGCGAGTTTGCGGAGTTGTTCGTGGAGCGTGGGACTCACGACCGTCACCTTGGCACCGGCATCCAACAGCCGCTGCACCTTGTCAGCCGCTTCCTCATTGCCCCCGATGACGAGGACCGGCCACCCGCGCACATCGAGCGAAATTTGAAACCCGGAATTTGCAGCCATGATTGATCTTCCTCCAAGAAGCCGACAACAACGTGAACGCGTATCATACAACAGGGGATTTCGCAGGGTAAACCATCCACGCCATTCCCCTTTACGCCAGGAGCTGGGTATAATGCGCCCGCAGTTCACGACGGAAGCCTTCAGGCTCTCGCGCCAACAAAGGAGTGCATTGTGGCTGGATATTCAGGACGGTCTCTGGCGATGGCGGGCGGGATCATCGGCCTGGCGGCCGTGGCGGCCTATTTCGGTATCGCCCATATCGGAGAGCCGGATCAGGGCGGAGGATCGATCGCCGGACAGGTGCAGATCGCGCCCAATCTGGCCGACCAGGTGAAACCAACGGATGTGTTGTTCGTCATCGTGCGCCGTCCGACCGGCCCTCCGCGGCCCATCGCAGCCAAACGAATCGACGGCCCGAAATTTCCGGTGCAGTTCGAGATCACGAATGACGACGTCATGGTGAAGGGCAGCGAGCTGAAAGGAATGGTCGATGTGATTGCGCGTTTGGATCGCGATGGCCAAGCCGGGCCACCGCAACCGGGCGATATCGAGGGGCGCTATCCGAAGAATCCGACGCTACCGGGCGGGAAGGACGTGAACATCACCATCGACAAAGTGTACTGATCTGGCGGACTGTTCAGCTGATGAGCACTGAACATCGAACAGGAACGTTTGAGCCTACGTATCCGGCGAGTCGGCGTCCAGTTCCAGGTTCCAATACAGATAGTCCCGCCAGCTTTCCGGCGTATTGCGAATCCCGATGGTAATGGTGACCGTGGGACTCCAGCGAGGCTTCACAGGCTTTTTAATCAAACGCATGTTGGCCTCTTCCGGCGTCCGTCCGCTTTTCCGGTTGTTGCATCGCCAGCAGGCCGTCACAATGTTTTCCCAGGTCTTGCGCCCGCCTTTCGCGATGGGCACGACATGGTCGAAGGTCAGTTCCTCAGTGCGGAATTTGTGTTTGCAATATTGGCAGCAGTACCCGTCCCGCGTGAAAATGTTGATGCGGGAGAATTTGACGGCGCGATGACTGTCCTTGAGCTTGACCAGCTTCAAGAGCCGCATCACGGAGGGGAGTTTGATCGAAATCGAGATGCCGTGGATTTGACGGTCGTAAACTTCGAGGACTTCGACCTTCCCCTGCCAGAGCAGGGTAATGGCCTTTTGCCAATGCAGGACACGCAGCGGTTCATAGGTGGAGTTGAGCAACAAGGTCATTTCCATAGTGGCTCCGGCGGTCTCCTATGAGGACACTATTTAAAGCATAGCAAATGACGGCGCTGTGATGACCCTTCCCCTGAATAATTCCTGCTTCATCTATGCCATACGCCATTAATGAAATCAAGCGCTTAGACGATAGTCGCCCCGATGTTACTCCGTGATCAATCAATCTGAACCCTTCTGTAACATGGAAAAGGAACGCATGGATTCTGACGACGAATATGTCACCGTCGCCCAGATCGGGCAGATTCCACCGGGCACCTGTCGCACCGTGGAAGTCGACGGCATCTTCCTCGCGCTCTGCAATGTGGACGGAACGTTTCGAGCCGTCGACAACACCTGCCCGCACGCAGGCGGACCGCTTGGTGAAGGCTGTCTGGAAGGTGACGTGATTGAATGCCCCTGGCACGGCTGGCGATTCAATGTTCGAACGGGCGAGCGGCCGGAGAATCCGGAGATCCGTGTGCCCTGTGTGGACGTACGTGTGCAGGGAGCGAACGTGCAGGTGAAAGTGCCGCTTACATTGTAGGAGGGAATGGAGGCGCACCGGCGGGAGGGGTTCCTGCGCGTCCACCGTCCGGCCCCTCGGGCATCAATCCATCGGCGGGCAAGGAGGCCGCATTCACGCGTTTCGTGCCTAAATCGACATGCCAGATAAAATCACGTTCGAACCATTGCGTCGTCCCCTGCTCGCGCATGTAAATCCGAACTTCGTACCGCTGCTCATCCTGTTTGATCACTTGCCATTCCCCTAGTCGCAGACCGAGGTTGCGGGCCGCGAGGATTCGCGCGCGTTCATTGAACGCCTGAAGGATTGTCGGATACCCGGCCGCGCGATGCGTCTGCACCAACGCCAGCGCCTCGGCCGCGCGCGGATCGGTCATCGGGTTGGCCCCTGGAGGCTTCATCCACCAATAGACCA
>ERZ795044.3482-NODE-3482-length-13193-cov-7.400822_pt1 | contig 13193 bp, 6 predicted proteins | sample MGYA00375128_ERZ795044 | MGnify/ENA primary metagenome ERZ795044 (study PRJEB30173, sample SAMN05720213) | anaerobic digester metagenome | isolation source: active sludge of municipal wastewater-treating anaerobic digesters | place: USA | collected 2014-12-22 ... | reverse complement strand
GAATTGGGCGCTTTGAGCGAATACGCCATTGTCGTGGTTTTCTCCAGGCAGCAATATGCTTTCCTTATGGATAAGGTCGGGAGGCAGAAGATGCTGAAGTTTTTCCCGGATGAAGGAGATTCTCTTCCCGCGGGAACCGATTACCGATTCTGGGACGAAATGTTTAAAGGTGTCAAAAAAGGTAAAAGTATGCAGGAAGGGTTTTTGGGTCATTTGCACAGAATTGCCCAAAATGTATTGAACAACGCGGCTGAAAGAGAAAAATTCCGCAGATTGCAAAGAATTATAGAAAAAGCCTGGGGAGGGCGTTCTGTCGATGAAATTGAGCCGTTTTCCGTCGGAGGTTACGGTTCGGATCTCTATAAGGCCCATTTGAATATGATTGTCCGGAACCTGAAAGATGATTTTGACGAGATCGACCGGTTTTTTTCGGAATTGGCGGCAAGGCCGGAGCTTTGGAGCGCTTTTTTTGATATCCCCCAGGACCAGTTGGGGAGATTTTTAGGAAGGAGTTTTAAGAGGGAAGAAGATCCGGGGCGCAGGAGAGAGCTTTTGATCACGGCGCTGGCGGAAAGGGCCGGACCGGGGACAGTGGCGACCGCGGATTCTTTAGGCCGGGCCGCGGAAGCGTTGCCGGTTTCCGGGGGGATGGAATCCGCCGCGTTGAGTGTTTCGGAACTTGAGACCTGCCGGATCCTGTTCGGGGAGGATTTTGATCCTGCTACGGCCGGAAAATTTCTTGCGGCGAACGGGGGAGACGGGAATTTATTGCTGGATCAGATTTTGATTCCGGCAATGACGGAGAGGATGCGTGAGATTCGGGCGGATGTTGAGCGGGGCTTGGCGGAGGTGGAGGAAATAACGGGGGATCGGCCGGATGCGGCGCCGGAGGAGCGGGTTTTTTCGGAGGCCTTTGACGAGGGGTTGAATTCGATCAGGGATACGCTGGCGGATAACGGGATCGCTTTGAGGGAGTCCGATGCGGTTGTCGCGGGTCTGCGCCGGGAGATCAGGACTGCCGCTATGCGGGCCGCCGATGTTCCGGAAGAAATGACGGATTCTATTTTGACTCAGGGTGCAGCCGATGTTGACCGGGCCAAGGTCGAAGAATTCTCCGTCCGTTTGAATGAGGCGATTGACGGCTTGAGCCGGGAGGCCGCCGGGGGAATGGTCCTGGTGACGGACCTTCCGGACCGCGAAGAGGATGAGGAGGCGCTTCTGGAAGCGTTGTCGAAATTCCCGGGCCGTGTCGGACGGCTCGAGCTGGTTCTTCAGAGGGGGCAGTCGATTAACCGGAACCGGTGGGCTTTTCCCGGGATGATCACGCAGAGAATGAACCGTCGGAAACCCGAAGAAGTTTTGAAACGCATTTTGGCACGGGAGGCATCGGAGAAAGGACTGGGGTTCCTTTTCACCTCTTCGGGGATTTCTCCGGAATTCAGGAGGGAAATTAATTCCATTTTTACGGAAGTGGGGAAAATCGGTTCGAAGGAAATGAAGGATCTCGCGCTCGCGGCAACATTGCTTTTACTGTTTAAATTGTCGCGGCTGACTCCGAAGGAACGCGGCCGGGTGACGGAACGGACCGAAGTTTTGAACGCTTATCTCGAGGATGCGGGGCTGGGGTTTTTGAAAGGGCGGTTCGGCGCGAACGGGGGGTCGCTTGAATTGCTGGCCGGCGACTTCGTGCAATCGTTTGCGGCGGAACAGGCCGTTGAAAGGGCGGCATAAAATATGGAAGGGAATTTTCCCAATGCGTTCACTCGTTCAATGCTTACGGCATTGGCAAAGACTAGTGTCCTGAGAAGGCGAGGAGTACCTCCGCTGTCCCCTTCGCTACGCTTCGGGTCTTCGGTTTCCTCCGCCTTCTCCGGCCGAGTTTTGCACAATGCCTTCAGCGATTCACTCTTGAACGCATTGGGAGGTCGGGGGTTTGGGGGGATTGCGAAAGACTGCTCCGGCAAGCAAGATTTTACCTTGTTTGGGCGAATTCCCTTTGATTGTTTTTGGTTAATCGAAAATTTTCTGATGAGAAGAGAGCGCGATTCACTCTTGAACGCATTGGGAGGTCGGGGGTTTTGGGGGATTGCGAAAGACTGCTCCGGCAAGCAAAGCTTTGGCTTCATTAGTTTCGAGAGAATGAATCGAGGAAGTGATTTGTTCATGAGCACATTAGGCCGGCGGGTGTTATTGTCGCAAATTTGCAATTGTCCAAAAGTAAGGTATACTTAATACAATACCCAAAATAATGAGAGATTATATTGGGTTAAGATTTTTAAATTCAATAACTTAGAGAAATCTAAGAGAAGAGGGGTTTTGTCTGTACTCATGAATAAAACCGGTTACGGAATCAAGACAACTTTAAGGATTCGAACGGGGGCGGCTTTGACTGCGGTTCTTTTTACCGCGAATTTGCTGTTTTCGAACGGGATTGCGGATGGTTTCGCCGCTTCGGAGGCTTTGCCGCTTTCATCGATCGGGATCCCCGAGACCATCGAGGTCCCGAAGGATCTCGGAACGGTTGAGACGTTCTACCGGATCGATTCCGAAAAGCCGTTGGTGCTGGTGATCCGCGACGCGCACGGTTTGGCGGACGCGCAGGATAAGATCGAAAAACTCATCCGCTATTTCGGGGAAACGTACGGGGTTCGCCGGGTAGGCGTCGAAGGCGGAAAAGGGGATTTGGATCCGACGCTTTTCCGTTCATTCCCGGACGAGCGGATCAAGAGGCGCGTGTTGAGCGAATATCTTGAACGCGGGGAAATCACCGGCGTCGAGATGTCGGCCGTGTTCAATCCGGAGAATTTGGTTTACACCGGGCTGGAAGATTGGGCCTTGTATGAAGCCGATTTTGACGCCTACCGTAAAGCGGCGGAAAAAACCGGGAGTCTTTTGAATGAGCTCAAGAAAGCTCGGGAAGGTTTGAACCGCGAAAAAGAAGAATCGGCGTCGCCGGAATTCGGCGCTTTCCTGAACGAAGCGGAACGTTTCAGGGGGAATCAGACAAGCCTGATCGATTTCGTGAATTACCTGAGGGGAATTCCCGATCTCCGGGGGGGGATCGCTTCCCGCTCCGAAGTGGCCAAACTTGCCCGCGCGATTGAAACGGAAGCTTTGCTGGACGGGGCGGCGATCGAGGGGAAAATCCGGGAGGCGGCGGAAGCGTTCCGGCAGAACGGGCTGAGGCGGATGCCGAAAGACCGGGTGATCGAATTTAACGGAAAATATCAGGCGTTTCAGACGGGCGGAATGGACGGCACCGCCTTTCTCCGGTTTATGACCGAATTTGCCTGCGAAGCGGGAGCGGACATGCGACTGCCGCCGGAGCTGGATGATTTTCTCTCCTATGCCAATGCGCTTCATTCCATGAAGGGGTCGAAGCTTTTCGATCAACTCGGCGAATTGATCGCGGACGGCGGCCGAATGCTGGCGTCATCCGATGCCGAACGGAATTTGTTCGAACGGTACGGACGGCTCAATCTCTTATCGGACCTGGTTTGCCTGAAAGCGGACGCGAAACAGTTGGACGCTTATCATGAAACGCCGGATCGGTACCGGGAATTTTTCGGGAACCCGGGGGATTTGGATCCCGCGCTCGATTTTTACCGGATTGCCTCCGAACGGGAAGAAGCGATTTGCGGGAACCTGGAGCGTCTGATCCGGAGGGAAAATCAAAAAATCTCTCTTGTGGTGATCGGCGGTTTGCACAGCCGCGGGCTTGAAGCCAAGCTGAAGGAAAAGAACGTTTCCTACGCGATGATTACGCCGTCCGTGTTGTCCATGAAGGGAGACGGGGTTTATGAGCGGGTGATGGGCGGCGAGCTTTCATACCGGGACGAGCTCCGGACGACTTTTTATGACGGGTTCGCGAGAAAAGTCTCGCGGCAATTCGCGGACGAGCTGGCCCAGGAGGAATTCCCCGGGATGCTCAGACTGTGGCGGGATAATATTCTGAATCGTCTGCGGGGGCGGGAAGATGTTAATACCGCCCGCGAATACACGCGGTATGTGGATTCTTTGGTGCCGCTGTATTTCGAGAAATTCGAAATGAGCGACGGCCCTTCGATGCGGGAACGGGTGAGAGAGGCGATCGGAAAAGAATCGGATGAGTTTGCAGCGGATTATTTCAACGGGGTCTGGCGGGGATTCAACCGCCGGATCGAAGATTTCAAAGAAGAAAACAATCCCGTCCCGGGCGATAAAATTCCGGAAGGACAAAGGAATCCCGCGGGCAATTCCAATATGGTCCAAATTGTCGCGCGGCCGGCCATGACTCCGGGACTAAGAGTTTCCGGCGGGATCATGGGCTTTTTTAAGTCGGGAGGGGTTTCCCCCGTTTCCGGCGGAGAACTTTTTAAGGCCGCGTCGCTCGGAACATCCGGAGAAGGCTCGGGTATGGCGGTGGATTTCCGTCTGGATCCCGGGATTGATCAGATTTCTTTTCATGACCGCCGGACTCAAAAGACGATTAAAACCTATCAATTCCGCTATTCGGATGAAAAAATCGAAATTTCCAATCCCGAAAATTCGAATGATTTTCTTTTGCTCAGCCGGAAATCTCTTTTTGAAAATGTCAGAAGGGAAGTCTATTCGTATGAGCGGTTGAGGGAAGACATTTTTGTGATTCCGTATTTTGTGTACGGGGTAGGGGACTATCTGCGGCAGATGGCGGCGATGCGGCAAATTCGCAGGGAACATCCGGACCGCTATATTTCTATTTTCGCGTTTGACAATCCCGCGAACCGGGAATTGATGGAGGTTCAGCTGAAAGGCGTTGTGGATGAAGTGATCTGGATCACCGAAGACCGGCCTGCCTGGGGCGGTTTTGTTTTGGATGACCGGTCGCCGGCGGTTCCCTCTTACGGTGTTTTCGCTCCCGACGGTTTGTCGGTCAACTGGCCTTTCATGCGGTCTCCCCGGCGTGTGTCCGCGGAACTGCTTGTGCGTCAGTACGTCAAACACCTGGACCGGGAGGGGACCGGAGTCCGAAAAATATTCCAGCCCATGAATGATTTTGATTACAGGACTTTCGGCGTCGAAACCGAATTTCTGAACGATTACCTGCATGAGGGGGTGAAGATCGAATTTGAAGTTTCCCCGGAAGGAAAATTGCTGGCGGATTTGTTTTACCGGGGAATCGACTGGGACCCGGGACGGGAAATCATTGCGGCATTCGCTTTGCGTCTGGACCCTAAGGGGCTTGAGGCTCGCCGGCGGAATTCGGACGTGCCGCAGGTGATCCGTCTCGCGAAATATCTCCGTTCCCGGGGAGTGAAAATTCTTTTCTTCGGAGAGTCGATCGCCGAGCATGCCCCCGAAATCATGGAAGCGTTTGCGAATGATACCGGGGTGTTCGACATGACGAAAAAATTCGCGACGGCTTCTTTGCCGTACGGATACGATGCCGCCGTTTTAAGCCGGGCGACTTTTGCGGTCGGAATGAATACGGGGAATCTTGATCTGGCTTTGGCGACCGGGATTCCCGGGATCCGTTACGGTGAGTACCATTATCCGGCGTTTAATGCGTCATTGGTCGGGGATTACACGATCAATCTGATGGGCGTCCGCGGGGAGGATCAGGTCCTGCGGAATTCAGACGAGAGTATTTTGGGTGCGATCGATGACATGATGGCCTATGTGAAAAGCCGGAGAGAAAGCGACGTTCCCCGGCAGGCGCGATACGAGCGCAGGTTTGACGATCCGCTGAGATTGTCCGGATACGTTGAGCACCGGGTCGCGGCGACCGGATCGCCGGAGATCGCGAAGATTTCCAGGCCGTTGATGCTCGGAGCCTTGCGGAAAAACGGCATTCAAATGCCGGATCGGATTTTTTGGGAGATTTCGGGAACTGACACGCGGAATATATTGGATTTGTATCTTGAAGGGACCTTTTCGGGGCAGAAAGCCCGTGCGGTCCTTCAGATCGGATTGGGAATGGTTCAAAGAGATGAGGATGTCCCCTACCTGATTTTGGCCGATGCCGATGACGCGGGGCCTCTCGTGGCTGAGGCAGGGGAGGCGGAGTATTTTCGCCGCGCGGAGGCAATTTTTGTCGCAAGCGAAGAGCAGGCGAACCTGCTTCGGGAGAAATATTCGGTCAGAAACACGATTGTCGTTTATACGGGAGGAATCACGGACGGCCCCGTTTCAAAGTCGAAGAAAACTACCGGGAAAAAGATTATTTTCGTCGGGCATTATTTGCTGGACCGGGCCGTCGTCGCGGTGGGGGCCTTGATCAAGCTTTCCCGAAAAGATGACCGGTATCAGCTGGAAGTTATCACCAATTTGCCGGCTAAATGGCCTAAACGGCGGTTTCCCGGGATTTCTTTCACGAACATCGATTCATTGACGCCGCAGGAAATCGCGCGGCGCATCCGCGATTCCGATTTGTTTATTTTGCCGACTTCTAAGGATGTGGAAATCAGCCCTTACGCGATTACGGCCCAGGAGAACGGAGTCCCCGTCATCTCAAGCTCGGGGAAAGCCGCCCACGAACTTTTGACGGGGTGGGAAGCGTCCGGAAGGTTTGTTTTTCCGGAAAGAGATAAAGCTCCGTCCCTGATGGTCGCGTTCGCGAAAGCCATTTCTCATCTTTTGAGCGTCAGGGGACGTCCCGTTTACGAGACGTTACGGCGGAACGGTCTTTTAAACGCCAAATTCAATTACAATTACGGCAACGCCGCCGGCCGGGTGATTAAAGGGATCTATCTTTTTCTGAGCGGATCCGTTTTGAATCAAACCGGGGGGCATGGAAAGAGCCGCGGACGGGAGGGACGACCCGAAGAAACCGGCCGCGAGAGCGCGGGGAGTTTGGGAAGCGCGAGCGCAAACAGCTTGGGGGCGGAGCTTCCCGCCCAAGCCCGTAACTGGGCGAGCATGAGAAATAATCCGTTCTTTGCTTTGACCGGTTTGACTCCGGATGAAGCGGTTGAGGACATCCGAACGAAAGGGTTCGAAACGGCGAGGCAATCCTGGGTCCGGAGCGGAAACGGGGTCTTGGGCGGGATGCGCGCCGGTTGGGAGCGGAGCCTTCGGGATTTTGTGTCCGCCGCGGTCGATCGCCAGAAATCTTTGACGGATGTTTTCCGTCCGGGGTTTGACGAGATCCTTCGCGAGGAGAATCCCCTGGGGATGGATGCGTATTCGCTTTCGAAACTTGCCGGAAGGGTCCGGATGGGAACGGGCGCCGCTTTGGCCGGGGAGGCTTTTTCCCGGGATCTTTTGCCCGGATCATCCATCCCTTCCAGTTTTGTCGAACAATCGATTTCTGAAAATGCCCGGGCGCTTCTTGCTCGGCCCGGAATTTTGATCCCTGCCCTTGAGCGGTGGATTCAAAATCGGGGTTTTCCCGCCGGCGAATCGTTCTTGTCCGATTCGCCTTATATTCTTGACGCGGTTTTTCTCGAGGGGTTGGATGAGGCGGCCCGGCGGGAGTTCGCCGGGAAAATGACCGCGGAAGGCCGCCTTTTGGGGATCGCCTACAAAACCGGGACGCCGTCAGAAAAAATCGCGGTTCAACTGGGCCGTTCCGTGAGGGGAGTGGTGTTGTTCCCGTATCATAAGAACCGCGTTCTTCAACAAAGACATTTGATCGGACGGGGATTCAAGAACCCGATTCTGGTCTTCAGCCCCGGAACGCTTTTCAATCTCCAGGCCGGGACCGAAGGAGAAGATTGGGAAAAACGGGGGTTGATTGCCGAGGCTTCGCTGTTGAACGCGGCTCAGCTTGAACTGGGAGAATTTTTGAGAGTGGTCGAACTGATTCTCGGCGCGGATTATCTGCGCAGTCAGCTTGAGGAAGACCGGTTTTCTTCTTTCCCCCGGCTGGATTACGAAGGGTTCGCGTCTATCATGGGATTTCTCAACCGCTTGGCCGAATCCCTGGAAGTCCGCCAAGCCCTTGCGCGCTCCGCGTAATTTCTTTTCGCCGCTTAAAATAAAAAACGCGCCGGCCTTTGATCTCAAAAGCCGACGCGTTTTTCGGTTTCAACGGGTAATGATTATTTCATGCCTCCCCGGCCGCGGCGGGTCTGGCGGGCGATTTTCCGGTCCGCTCTCAAATCCTGCCTCGCTGTTTTCATGGTGCTTTTGTCGTCTTTTCTCTGCTGAACGTTTTCCTGATGGGTGGTTTTGAGACTTTCCCGCAGCTGCTGGGCGGTGGTTTTGTCGCCGGATTGCACGGCGGTTTTGATTTGATCCCGCAGGACGTTTTCTTCCTGTTTGGCTTCCCGGGCGTGGGTCTGCATGGCGCTTTTTTGCTCTTTAAGCGCGCTGAGTTTTTGATCGAGATCTTCTTTGAGAGTGGTTTTCGTGTCGGTCGCGTCTTCGGCGCGCAGAGTCCCGATCCCCGCCGTAGACAGAGCCAGGCCGGCAATTGTGAAGATTGCGATTAGTTTTTTCACGGTATTCTCCTTTCGAAGTTTAAAAGCGCGGGAAATAATTTAACATAAAAGCGCGGGAATTTCAAAAAGCGGGAGCGCGATCCTTTCGCTTCATTTCCAAAAGCGGAACTTCGTTCGGATGAGCCCCGGAATTCTATTGGGGCTCACTGAGTTAAGATATAGGTCAATGCGGCGATGGCCGCGGCGCAGGGGATGGTCAGGATCCAGGCCCAGACAATCCGTCCCGCGACACCCCAGCGGACGGCGGACAGCCGCCGGATCGAGCCGACTCCCATGATGGCGCCGGTAATGGTGTGCGTGGTGCTGACGGGAACGCCGAGGGAGGAGGCAACGAACAGCGTGATCGCGGCGCCGGATTCCGCGCAAAATCCGTCGACCGGTTTCAATTTGGCGACTTTCTGGCCCATGGTTTTCACGATTCTCCAGCCTCCGAACATCGTCCCGAGCGCGATGGCGACGTAGCAGGAAACCGCGACCCAGTACGGGATGTAGAATTTTTCCCCGAGAAGGCCGGCGCTGAACAGAAGCCCCGCGATGATTCCCATGGTTTTTTGCGCGTCGTTGCCGCCGTGTCCGACGCTGTAGAGCGCGGCGGATACGAGCTGTCCTTTTCTGAAAATATGGTCGACGTGAAGGGGAACGCTTTTTTGGAACATGCGGTAAACGACGATCCCGAATCCGAGGCCGAGAATGAGGCCGACGACGGGGGAGATCAGAATGAAAGCGACGGTTTTCCCGATTCCGCTCCAAACCAAAGCGGAAGGCCCGGATTTGACAAGGGTGCTTCCGATCATGCCCCCGATCAGGGCATGCGATGAGCTGGTGGGCAGGCCGAAGTACCATGTGATGATATTCCAGAGGCAGGCCCCCGAGAGAGTCCCCAGGATAATTTTGGTGTCGACCACGTCGATGTGAATAATCCCTTTTCCGATGGTGTTCGCGACATGATGGCCCACAAAAAAGAACGCGATGAAATTAAAGAAGGCCGCCCAAACGACGGCTTGGCGGGGCGAGAGGACGCGGGTGGAGACGACGGTGGCGATCGAATTGGCCGAATCGTGGAATCCGTTCAGGAAATCAAACGTCAGCGCCAGAAAGATGAGAAGGAGGATTTCCGGGGTCATGGACGGGTCAGGCGTTTTTGACGAGAATGGATTCCACGACGTGCGCGACGTCTTCGCAGACGTCGAGGACCGTTTCCGCGTCCTGATAGATCTCTTTCCATTTGATCACCAGGATCGGGTCGTTTTTCGCCGCTTCGAAAAGCTCGGCGAGCATTTTGTCGCGCATGAAATCCCCGATATTTTCGAGGCTGTTGACTTCCACGCACGCGTTCAGGACGTCTTTGGTCTGTTTCATGTTCCGCATCCCGCGGACCGCGCAGCCGACGGCCTGGACGGATTTCCGGATGACTTCGGCGAATTCCACGAGGTTTTTGTCGACTTTTTCGAGTTTGTAGACTTTCAGGCGGTTGGTGATGGTATGGATCATGTCGATGATGTCGTCGAGTTCCTTTGCCAGGAAATGGATGTCTTCGCGGTCGAAGGGTGTGATGAAGGTTTTGTTGAGGCGGTTGATGATTTCGTGCGCGACTTCGTCTCCCTGGTGTTCGATGTCTTTCATCTTCTGAATGGCGATCTCATCCAATTTGCCCTGGGTTACCAGGTCTTGAAAGTAGGCGGCGGCGTCGGCGGCATATTTTGCCTGTTTGTCGAAGAGATCGAAAAAATTGCAATCTTTGGGGAGAAACCGTGACAGCATGAAAATTCTCCTTTCGGAAGAGTCCGTATTTTTTATTTCTTTTGATTCGAAGGTCGCGCGCTTTCCCGGAAGTCCCGGGACAGGCGGGAGCAAACGCCAAAAGTATATCGGGGAGACTCTGTTTTGTAAATCTTTAATATCGCGGTTGAAGAGTGAGGCGGAGTTGTAGTATAAGTTCCGGGCCGGGAAGCTTCCCGGCTTGTCACCCTGAGCGGAATCCCGTTTTTTGGGATGAAGCGAAGGGTCCTTTACTTGCTCGGGAGGAAGAATAGATGACTGAAAATCAGCTTTGGATTACCGGCGGAGTCACGTTTTACATGCTGGTCATGGTGGGGATCGGCTACTGGGCCGGTACCCGCGTGAAGGACACGAAAGATTTTATCGTCGCGGGAGGCCGGATGGGATGGCTCCTTTCTTTCGGGTCGGTTTTTGCCACCTGGTTCGGGGCCGAGACCTGCATGGGGTCTTCGGCGACGGCCTTCAAAAAAGGCGTTCTCGGGGTGATCACGGACCCGTTCGGGGCGGGGCTTTGCCTGATCCTCGGCGGGATGTTTTTTGCGAAGTATTTCCGGAAACTCGGGATCGAAACGGTCGTGGATTTTTTTGAAATGCGCTACGGGAAGACCGCCGCGACCTGGTTGAGTTTCGTGTATGTCCCCGTCTATCTGGGCTGGATCGGCGCGCAGTTTCTCGCTTTCGGGATTATTCTGAATTCCCTGACGGGGCTTCCGCTTCTGCCGTCCGTGTTTATTTCGACGGCGGTGGTTTTGCTTTATACCTATCTCGGCGGGATGTGGGCCGACGTGCTGGCGGATTTTTTCAATATGATCATGCTGGTGGCCGGCCTTCTGATTATTTTTCCCATTTTCCTGAAGGACATCGGAGGGTTTGAGCATGCCAAGTCCCTCATCCCGGAGCATTTCTTTCACTTTTATCCCCGCAGCCGTTCCCCCCTGGACTGGCTGAATTATCTCCAGGCCTGGATGATCGTGGGGATCGGATCGCTTCCGGCCCAGGACCTTTTTCAGCGGATGATGGCGGCCAAGACCCCTTCGATCGCCCGGTGGGCGTCGGTTTCCGCCGGTTTCTTTTATGTCCTGATCGGGATGATTCCCGTCCTGATCGGAATTTTAGGGAGGCTTTCCATGCCGGAAAGCACGGGGGAATCCATTTTAGTGGATATCTCGCTCCGGTATCTGCCGGGCCCGCTCATCGCGCTCATGATCGGCGCGCTTTTGGCCGCGATCATGAGTTCGGCGGACAGCGCGCTATTGGCGCCGTCGAGCATTATCGGCCACAACATGGTGCCTTATTTGTTTCCGAACGTCGGCGAGAAATTAAAATTGGGGATTTGCAAATGGAGCGTCCCCGTGATCGGGCTGATTTCGCTGGGGATGGCACTTTATTTTAAAAACGTTTACCGCCTGTGCCAGGAGGCCTGGGGCGTTCTCCTGGTGGGCGTCGCGGCGCCGATGATCGCGGGGGTGTATTGGAAACGGGCCGATACGCGCGGCGCGCTTTGGGGCGCGGGCGCCGGAATTCTATCCTGGATTGCCGCGAGGAGCTTCCTGCCGGCCGATTATCCGCATAATCTGATCGGATTCACGGTCTCCTGCGCGGCGCTTTTTATCGTCAGCCGGTTGGGCGGGAAAAAGGCCCGGTAAGGGGAAGGGGGGCGAAAGTCTTTGCCGCCGCTTTTTAAAATTGTATTTTTCCGGGAAAAGTGCTAAATTTAAACCTCATTTTTGACGTAAAAAACGCATGCATTTAGTTTTGGCGTTATCAACCGAAGATATGAAACAATCAAAACGAGAGTGATCCGATGAAATACCATCGCCGCATAAAGATGTTTTTTATGAATCACAAGGGAAAGATCCTTGTGTCCGTGGGAGTCGTCCTGCTTTTAATCCTCTCTATTTGGGGAATGATGTCGCTTGAATCCTTCTACCGGAATATCACTTTGGCGCAGCTTCCGGTCTCCATCCTGCTGGGAATGGTACACGCCCTCGTCTTCGTTTATATGTATCAGGTGGTATTGCGCGGCGGGTTGTCCAAAACGGACAAGAAGACCATCAAGGGGAAAGAGGTCAACGTCCGTTTTTCGGACGTCGTCGGGATCGACGAGGCCAAGGAAGAGGCGTGGGAAGTCGTGCAGTTGATCAAGGACCATACCCGGCTGAAGCGGATCGGGGGGAAAATCCTCCGCGGGATCCTGATGATCGGACCTCCGGGGTGCGGAAAAACCTATCTTGCCAAGGCGATCGCGACGGAGGCGAAACTGCCCTTCATTTCCATGGCGGCGAGCGAATTCAACGAGATTTTCGTCGGAGTCGGGTCTTCCCGTGTGCGGCAGCTGTTCAAAAAGGCCCGCAGCCTGGCGTACGGTTTCGGCGGGTGCATTATTTTCATCGACGAGTTGGACGCGATGGGGCATAAAAGAACTTTTAATCAATTCGGCGGGCAGGAAACGAATACCACGCAGAACCAGCTCTTGGTCGAGATGGACGGATTGGGGGCCAGCACGGAAAACGTGATCGTGATCGGGGCGACGAACGCTCCGGAAGAAGTGCTGGACGAAGCGCTCCTCAGGCCGGGCCGGTTTGACCGCAAGGTGTATATCAAAAAACCCAGCCTGGACGGACGGGAAAAACTTTTTCAGTACTATCTCGGGAAAGTCAAACACGAAACCGCGATCGATCCGGCGAGGCTTGCCCGGAAGGCGATCGACAAGTCACCGGCTGAAATCGAAAACGTGGTGAAAGAGTCGGCCTTGATCGCGACCCGGAACGGCCGGGAGGCGGTTTCGCTTTCGGATCTGACGGAGGCGTTTGAGCGGATCGAGCTCGGGGTGAAGCAGAAGCTTTCGATCAACCAGCGCGAACGGGAGATGACGGCCTATCATGAAGCGGGCCATTTGATCGCGACGTATCTAATGCATCCGCGCGACGACGTTTTCAAGGCTTCGATCGTGCCGAGAAAATCTTCCCTGGGAGTCGTGCATCCGACCCCGAGAGAGGAATGGCACGGCGA
>ERZ795044.3479-NODE-3479-length-13198-cov-4.825458_pt1 | contig 13198 bp, 10 predicted proteins | sample MGYA00375128_ERZ795044 | MGnify/ENA primary metagenome ERZ795044 (study PRJEB30173, sample SAMN05720213) | anaerobic digester metagenome | isolation source: active sludge of municipal wastewater-treating anaerobic digesters | place: USA | collected 2014-12-22 ... | reverse complement strand
CCCTGGCATAGTTTTCATCGGGTGCCAGTTTTGAATTGAGGTAGCCGTTGAGATGGAATAACATAGCAGGATCAATGGTTACATCTCTTGCCAGTTGTTTTACACTGCCCAGCGGATTATCCCTGAAAATTTTATGATGACGCCAGAGCATGGTGGCATTTCCTACTTCTTCCATCTGTACGGAAAAGTGATGGTGCCAGAACATCACCATTTTTTCCATGATGCTCCTGTTCTGGTTCAGGATCAAACCGGTCCACCATTTCAGCAGGCTGCCGGTTCTCAATTGGTTGATACTGCCCCTTACTTCGGGGTCACTCATGGTATTGAGATCATTGATCCAGGTTTGCCCCTGTACCACTCCCAGGTCATCATGCATCACGCCAAATTCATCTTCAATCAAACCGTAATCACGAAGAGGGGTACCTGTTACCGGAATATTATTCAGCAGTTCATCTACGGCAGCAGCGGGCGACATCGGGATAAAATGATCGATATCCTGTTTGGTGGCACCAAACATGGTTCGCTTCAGCAGGTGGGCGACTTCATTCGTGGTCCAGTTGCCAGCGTAGGGACTTAGTCCTGCTGCTACTGTCCGGTGAAAGGCCGGAGTTCTCTTCTTTGTTTTGGTAAAGAATTCTCTTCTGTCCATTGGGAGAATTTTAAAAAATATTGATTCCGATATTTACTGATGGGATGAATAGTTCTGCTGTTGTTATAAACACAACAGTTGAACGGTCATCCTTTTATTTTAAATCCATCTATCTCAACAGGGCCAGGGTTCCTTTTTTCATGATCCATTTTCCCAGCATGTCTTTGTACTGCACCAGGTATACATACATACCATGGGGTTGTACCACGCCATTCACCCGGCCATCCCATTTGGTATAGGTGGAAGAGCTTTTAAAGAAGAGCGTGCCATTGCGGTCAAAAACCTGGAGGGAATACTCATTTGGAACCTTTCCCAAGGGGCCGAACCAGTCATTCAGTCCGTCGCCATTGGGAGTGAAGGCAGTAGGAATATTGATCACAGCATCTTTCAGTACCACCAGGGTGAACTGATCGCTGCGGCTGCATCCTGCTGCAAGGGAATTGGTGGCGGTGTAAACAGTAGTGCGGGTGGGGTTAGCGATGGGATGGGGGCAATTCGAACAACTAAGGGTGGGGTCATCGTTCCAGCTGATTTGTCCGTTGGTAATCGAAGGCAGCCGGAGAGTTTGTCCGATAAATATGGTATCAATTTTTTTAATTCCGTCGAAGGGGCCGCTGAGTAAAACGGGTTTGTAAGAAACATAGGCTGAATCATTACCGCAGATATCGCGCAGGGTATCGGCGGGTGGAACAAAACCATTCAGACTGCAAACAGCTGAATCGAGCAGGAGGGTATCCAGTTGCTTTAACTTGATGATACCGAAATCCACTTCCCCGTTATTCCCATTGAAATCACCGTCACCTGAATCGGAATCACCACAGAGAAAATATTCTTTTACAGCCGGCTGGTAGGCCATGGCGCGGAGATGATCATTACCACTGCCGCCAATATTCTGCTTCCATACAATATTGCCATTGCTGCTGAGTTTCACAATCCAGTAATCGCCTTCACCGAGGTTATTGGCTACATCTCCATTGGTTGAATAAGCGATTCCGCCAATCAGGTAGCCACCATCGGGTTCGGTGATCACGGCATTGGCATAATCGGCATCGGTACCACCCAGCACTTTTTGCCAGTTTTTATTACCACTGGCGGCATTGATATTGATGACCCAATAATCCTGACTGCCTTTGGCACCGCTAACATCACCGTCGTTGGAAGTGGTATAACCGGCCAGAGTCAGGGAGCCATCATTTCCTTTGCAGATGGAATAGGCCACATCATTTTGAGATCCGCCATATACTTTACTGTATACTTTATTGCCATTGGCATCGAGGGCCAGCAGCCATACGTCGTAATTTTTTTGCTGGGGAGGAATATCACCGTCGGTGGAGTTGGCAAAACCGGCCAGGTAAGTGCGGCCATTGATGATTTCCATATCATAGAACTCTTCGTTCTTGCTACCGCCATAGCAACGGCTCCAGAGCAGGTTACCGGATGCATCCAGCTTCATCAGTACGCCGTCGGTATAACCGGCCGTGCCGTGGTTGCCACTGATATTGCCATCATTGGAGGAAGAAGAAGCCAGTACATAAAAGCTGCCATCATCCAGCAGGTGAATATGGTTGCCAATATCGAGTCCGTTGCCGCCATATCTTTTTTGCCAGAGCAGGGTACCGTTGCCATTCAGTTTAAGGATCCAGATATCCTTGGTGCCACCATAGCCGCTGATGACTCCGCCGTCGGTGGAATTCGTTTCGCCTACGACGAGGTAACCGCCATCGGCAGTTTGTACAATATCTCTGCCGCTTTCATAATTGGAACCGCCGAAAGATTTTTCCCATTCGATATCACCGCAGCGATTGAGTTTCACTACCCAGCAATCCCAGTATTCGCGGTTGGGCTGGGGACTGATATCGCCGTCTTTTGAATCGGTGTAGCCGGTGATAATGGTACCACCATCGGAAGTCACTTTAATAGAGAAGGGAATATCTACATTACCGCCACCATACTGATTAGCCCATTGCTGTGGGGGCAGCTGGGCATGGCCCGGCCTGGAAGAAAGGAAAACACATAAGAATGTGAGCAGGTAAAGGTTTTTCAACAGTTGGCTGATTTGATGGTCCTGCCAGTTGTTACAAGGATTGTGCTAAAATTGGTTTTATGTGGATAAGTTATTACGATCCGGCCATGTTTTTTTCCGTGGAGGTTTTACGGGAGGGGGAGGGTGAGGATTATCCGCTGATAAAAAGTAATCTTTTTCATGAATGCATTCATTCTTTAAATACTTCCCGTCGAACTATTGCCATTTACATTCATAAAAAAGGGGGGAAGAGCTATAAGCAGATTACTTCCAATAAAAACTTAAATTACTTGCTCAATGAGATGGCCTTTTTTTCTATTCTGTTATTTTTATATTTCATGCTCTGGGAGTAATTCTCAGAAAGGTAATTCTAATGAGCTTGAAAAAGTTTATTGTGCAACAGATTTTGATTCTGTGATATTGCTTTATGCAAATGAATTTCAGCCAAAAGAAATTGATTTGGAGAAATCAGTATCGGCAGAACTTGCTGAAATTTTAAATTCTGCTGATTCAAATTGCTTGAAGCAAAGTAAATCTTTTGAGATCGCCCTTTCAGCGATACTACTTAAACTTTACATCTATCATTTACGATGCTGCGGCATGGGTTATGATTTACATGGGATGAAACGCGGAAATGCTCAAGTATTAATTAGTGAATTTGAACGAATAGCAGGCTTTTCAAATCAACGGATTGAGTTCATTAACTCATACAACATTGTAGATTTTGTAAGCAAGAGAGGTTATTTAGCCAGCAACAAAATACTAATCATGTATTTGAATGATGTAAGAATGGTTTCAGATAGTTTGAAATTGGTGTTTTCAAATCAATAATCTATCTCCTGCAAGGTCTCGCCAAGAATAGCACTTCATTTCTTAAAAAGTTGACAGGCTGACGCGTAGGCCCATTTTCTAATCACTTCTGGAATTCCTTTTTATAATACCTGCAAATCCCCTGTATCCCGCATTCCCCGCATTTAGGGTTACGGGCCAGACAAACATAACGTCCATGCAAAATCAACCAGTGGTGGGCTTTGTGGATCAGGTGCTCCGGGATATTTTTAATGAGTACTTTTTCAACGGCCAGCGGAGTGCTGGCGGTTTCTGGTACCAGTCCGATTCTTTTACTCACCCGGAACACATGGGTGTCTACGGCCATATTGGGTTGCTGGTCCACCACAGATGTAATCACATTCGCTGTCTTTCTTCCCACACCGGGTAATTGCACCAGTTCTTCCACGGTCATTGGGATTTCTCCGTTGAAATCTGTCACCACTTTTTGCGCCATCCCAATCAGGTGTTTGGTTTTATTGTTGGGATAAGAGATGCTTTTGATGAGTGGAAATAATTCATCAAAGCTGGCTTTCTCCAGTTCCTGTACGGTCGGATATTTTTCAAATAAAGCCGGGGTGGTCAGGTTCACCCTTTTATCCGTGCATTGGGCAGAAAGGATCACAGCTACTAGTAATTGATAAGGGTTATCAAAACTCAATTCGGTTTCGGCTACCGGCATGTTTTTTTCAAAGTAGTCGATCAGGGAGGAGTAGCGTTCTTTGCGGGTCATTTGCAGTCGTTAGTCTTTAGTCTTTAGTCGTTAGTCAACAGTCAACAGTCAACAGTCAACAGTCAACAGTCAACAGTCAACAGTCAACAGTTGTTGGGCTGCAAGTTAGAATTAAATTTTGCTGAAGATGCTTATTTACCCTTCGAGGGACTCGAAGGGTGAACGAAAAGAAAAAGTCCGGTATCGCTTGGCGTACCGGACTTCAATCAGTTCAATGCGATTAGAAATTACTGTACTGTTTCGATCGATTTTTCCCTGGCATAGTTGAGTACATTCAGTACTACTTCTGTGCGTGGGGTGGTTGTGATCTTGTCAAGCCTTTGCATGGAGGCTTTCAGTACGGCCAGCTTCTCACGAAGTGTCCAGTCCTTTTCTAATGCGGCTTCAATGGCAGCGGTCTCATCATTGGAGGTTTCCTTATACAAGTATTGCAGAAGGTCCTCAGGAGTAAAATTGGTCATTAGCAAACCGGTTAATTTGTCCAGAAATAGAGATGTCCTTGGTAGCCAGATATTAAAAACGTCCGTTATACTAACGGGGCCGGGTTGGGCTTATTGTGCCTGTATTGCTAATTCTTTGTGGATTCGTAGTTTTCCGGTACAATGAAGAGCTCCTCATTATCCCGCTTCATGAAGTATTTTTCCCGGGCATATTTTTCCAAAACGGCCGGATTATGCTTAAGTCCTTCTAATTCTTTGCGTTCCGCAGCAATCCTGGCCGTATAAAAGGCCTTGCTCCGGCGCAGGTTATTCAGCTCCCGGGTGCGGTCCATCTGGGTGAAAATATCATTCTTGTCCAGAAATAGCATCACCATGCAAAAAACCGCAACAGCTATAAAATACTTGTTGCGCAAAAATGCCGGTACATTATTCAGCAATTTCATAGTTGATATTTAAGTATTCAGTCGACAGTCTACAGTCGGCAGTCTACAGTCTACAGTCATCAGTCATCAGTCTATCAGTCTATCAGTCTATCAGTCTATCAGTCTATCGGACTTCCCGTCTTCCTGACTTACTTCCCAAATTTAATCTTTCCTTTCGGATATATCGCCGACATCCCCAGAATTTCCTCGATCCGGATCAGCTGGTTGTACTTGGCCATCCGGTCGGTTCGACTGGCAGAACCGGTCTTGATTTGTCCGCAGTTCAGTGCCACAGCCAGATCAGCAATGGTGGTATCCTCTGTTTCACCACTCCGGTGACTCATGATGGTGTTATATCCATTATGCTGTGCCAGGGTCACGGCATTGATGGTTTCTGTAATGGTACCAATCTGGTTTACTTTCACCAGCAGGGCATTCCCGATATGTTTATCAATTCCCTGCTGTAACCGGGTTACATTGGTTACAAATAAATCATCTCCTACCAACTGGCATTTGCTGCCCACTGCCTTGGTTAATGCGGCCCAGCCATTCCAGTCATCTTCGGCCATTCCATCTTCGATAGAACTGATGGGGTAATTCTTCACCCATCCTTCCCAGAATTTCACCAGCTGATCGCTGCTCATTTCCTTGCCGGTACTTTTATGGAAAACATATTTCTTTTTCTTGTTGTCCCAGAGTTCACTGTTGGCTGCATCCATGGCAATGGTGATCTGGGTACCGGGTTTGTAACCGGCCGCTACAATGGCTTCCATCACGGTATCAATGGCTTCTTCATTGCTTTGAATATTGGGAGCAAAACCACCTTCATCACCAACATTCGTGCTGAAGCCTTTTTTCTTCAATACTGATTTAAGGGCATGGAAAATTTCTACTCCCCAACGCAGTCCTTCACTAAAGCTATTGGCGCCCACCGGCATCACCATGAATTCCTGGAAATCAATTTTATTATCGGCATGGGCCCCGCCATTCAGGATATTCATCATAGGTATGGGAAGGGTCTTGGCATTCGTGCCACCCACATATCGGAAGAGGGGCAGACCTGCTTCTTCAGCCGCCGCCTTGGCCACAGCCATACTCACCGCCAACAGGGCATTGGCACCCAGTTTTCCTTTATTGTCTGTGCCATCCAGCTGGATCATCATGGCATCAATACCGGTCTGGTCCGCCACATCATTCCCGAGCAGGGCGGGGGCCAGGATATTGTTGACATTCTTTACGGCTTTGAGTACACCACGGCCGAGGTATTGCTTTTTATCGCCATCCCTGAGTTCTACTGCTTCGTGAATCCCGGTACTGGCGCCACTTGGAACAGCGGCACGGCCCAGGGCCCCTTCATCGGTTATTACATCCACTTCCACGGTGGGGTTTCCTCTTGAATCCAGAATCTGACGGGCAAAAACTTCAGCAATGTAACTCATGGTTTTGTTGATTTATACGCGTTTAATATTGTTATCATATTTGGGTTTGGCGCTCGATTTCATGATATATAAAAAGAGGCCAAAAGCACCGGCAATTGCCAGGGCAGCTGATCCATATAACCGCAGCTTCAAGTCTCCAAGGCCCTCCGTATCTGCACCCACTGATTGTAGTTGTTCCTGCCTCAGTTTCTCCCGTTTGATCTCCAACCGGGTACGGGCAAATTCAAATGCACCAGTTGCCGCAGCATACAAACAGCCCAGCAGTATCAAACCAATGAAGATGTCTTTTGGTTTCAGATGAGCCGTTTTTGATCAGTTCCGCAAAGAAACGTGTTTTTAGCAATGAAAATGCTGATAAATTAGAGAAAGAACGATCGTTAGGAATTATGACGGGGAGATTTTTTTGATTAAGTTTGGCGTCTCTTTATGAGATTCTGGAAACGGTCAATTCAATGCTTACTGGGCCTGGTATGCTTTACCGGGCTGAATAACCCTGCAGTAGCGCAGGCAGGCCTTTGTCCGTCCAACCTGAATTTTGAAACAGGTGACTTTACAGGTTGGGACTGTTTCGCCGGAACTACTTCTTCGAATCCATTACCTTTTACGGGTCCGATCCCGGGCAGACATACCATCATCAATGCCGCTACATCCGGACTTGATCCCTTTGGTGGTTTTCCTGAAATCTCACCGCTGGGTAGTAATTACAGTGTCAAACTGGGAAATCATTCCACGCAGTCACAGGCAGAAAGTATTTCTTATACTTATACGATTCCTTCCAATCTCTCGGTTTTTTCGATGTTGCTTTATTATGCTGTGGTCATTGAAAGCCCCGGCCATGTACCATCTAATCAGCCTCGTTTCCTGGCCAGAATTATTGATGTGGCCACAGGTCAGCCGATCCCCTGTGTGAATTTTGATTTTATTGCACAAACCACACCGGGCGGATTCCAGACCTCCCTGGTTCCCGGCAATAACGGAAGCCCGGTTTTGTATAAGGACTGGACGCCAATCAGTATCAACCTGAATGCTTATATCGGCCGGACGATCATGCTGGAACTGATCACCAAGGATTGTTCCCAGGGTGGTCATGCCGGTTATGCTTATATCGATGTGGGAACAGTTTGTAATGGCGCCATTACCGGTAATTATATCTGCCCTGGCGATCCCGGTATTACACTGACAGCCCCTTTTGGATTTCAGAATTATACCTGGTATGCTGATAATACATTTACTACTATTCTTTCTACCAGTCAGACCCTCAACCTCTCACCTCCACCTGCAGTAGGAACGATTTATCCCGTAAAGATTGAACCCTTCCCCGGTTTCGGCTGTCAGGATACACTTTATGCGACAGTTGATGTTGGTGTCAAACCTCCTGCCAATGCCGGTCGGGATCAAACCATTTGTGATGGAAATCTGATTCAGATTGGTGGTCCACCCATGGCTGCACAACTTTATTCATGGGAACCGGCAGGTCTGGTCAATAATCCGAATGCCTCGAACCCACTGGCCGGGCCGGTAAACACCCCAACTGAATTCATCATTACGGTAACGGATCAATTGACCGGATGTGTGGCAACAGATACCACGGTCATCAGCAATTTTGCAACAGATACCCTGGTCACGACAACAGGAATTGCCAGTACCTGTATCAATGAACCCCGTGCTACATTAAGTGTCAATAATATTTCAACAGCAGTACGCTGGTTTGAAGCCAGCAGTGGACAGATACCCGGTGCTACCGGCATCAATTTTACGCCCCTGGTATCCGGAATCTATTGGGCAGAAGTAACTCAGGGAGGATGCCTGGACAGTTCCGGCAATCACGCCATTTCTATTAACTCCTTGCCGATACCGGCATTTACGCCATCATCGGATACCGGTTGTGTAACAAGAAACAGTTTCAGCTTTACCAATAATTCCAACTCTCCAGATAATTCCGCTCTCAGCTATCTCTGGCGCTTCAATGATGGGATCACGGATATCAATACGGATGCGGTACGCTCCTATTTAAAAACGGGAACTTTTTCCGTTAAACTGATTGCTACCAGTGCCTTTGGCTGTATTGATAGTACCAATAGTTTCACTTATCATGTATTGCCAAACGGGTCACCTGATTTTGTATGGGATTCTATTTGTACCGGCCGTCCCATTCAATTCAGTAACCTGAGTAATGAAAATGGTGCTGCCCAGGCCTGGTACAGCTGGAATTTTGCCAACGGTGATCCTCTTTATGCTGTTAAAAATCCTCCGCCGGTTGTTTATAATACAAACCCGGGTAAACTGGATGTGATTTTGAAAATGGCCACCCTCGGTTGTGAAAGCGACACACAGACTTTAGTGAAAACCGTACAGGTGAACCGGCAGGCACCCGGGAAAAAATATCCCACACTGACCGTTCCTGAAGGAAGTAATAAATGGCTGCGGGTAAGGGATTCCATCGGAACGATTTATACATGGACACCACAATTGCAGCTGAGTAACTATAATACACAGTATACAGAGTTTACGGCCGTGGATGATGTTGACTACCTGATCAGGATCACGGATATCCATACCTGTATTACCACCGATAGTTTGAAAATGCAGGTGCTCAAGAAGCCGGGATATTATCTGCCTACTGCTTTTACTCCCAATGGAGACGGGCTTAATGATCTTGCCAGACCTTACCTGATACGGATGAAGGGCTTAAAAAGATTTGCCGTTTACAACAGAACCGGTCAGCTGATTTATTATACCGCCACTGAAGGCCAGGGCTGGGATGGTAAATACAATGGGGTTGACCAGGGCAATGGAGTTTATGTATGGGTACTTGAATTCTATGATCAAAATAATAAACTGGTCATCGAAAAAGGCACACTGACCCTGATCCGTTAAACCGGATTGTTAATTTGGTCCGGAGGTTTTGCACTTCCCGGCAATTCTCCTACTTTCATCAAAATCAAATACCACTACCATGCGTTATTTTTTTACCCTCTTGCTGGCGGGTTCTTTATTGACCGCTAACAAGGGATTACAGGCACAAAGCCCGAATCCTGTCCTTATTACTACTGTTGAAGGAATCAAGGAATATGAACTCAAAAACGGATTGCGGGTACTGCTGATGCCGGATGCCTCGCAAACCAATATTGCTGTGAATATTGTTTATAAAGTGGGCAGCCGTCATGAAGGATACGGCGAAAGCGGAATGGCCCACTTGCTCGAACACATGTTGTTCAAACAGGCCAAAAAATACCCCGATATCAAGAAAGCCCTGGCTGATAAGGGCGCATTTGCCAATGGTACCACCTGGTACGACAGAACCAATTATTATGAAATTCTCTCCGCCTCCGATGAAAACCTGAAATGGGCTATTGATATGGAGGCCGACCGGATGATCAATTGTAAAATCCTTCCGGAAGAACTGGCAAAGGAATTCAGTGTGGTCCGCAATGAATTTGAAATGGGAGAGAACTATCCCAGCGGGGTATTGATGGACCGGGTATTCTCCTCTATGTTTCTCTGGCACAACTATGGTAAATCCACTATCGGTAGCAAAGAAGATATTGAGAGAGTGAAGGCAGAGAACCTGAAAGTTTTTTATAAAAAATTCTACCAGCCCGATAATGCTGTGCTGATCATTGCGGGAAAATTTGATGAGAAAAAAGCCTTGCAATATGTACAGCAATCATTCAGTCCCATACCCAAACCTACCCGAAAAATATTACCTACTTACACCGTAGAACCTCCGCAGGACGGAGAGCGGGTGGTTTCCCTGCGCCGTACCGGTGATATCCAGTACATCGGAGTGGGATATCATACGCCTTCGGTAGCCGATAAGGAATATGCAGCCAATGATGCATTGATCGAAGTGCTGACCAATGATCCTTCAGGGGTACTGTACAAGAAACTCGTGGAAACCAAGATGGCTTCCAAGGTATCTGGTTTCAGTTTTACCCTTCATGATCCGGGTATGACTTATTTTGAACTGGAAGTACCGAAAGATAAAAGTATCGACAGTGCCAAACAGGTGCTGATGAGTTCCATTGATGAAGTGGCCGGATTGGGTATTACCGAGGAAGACCTGAACCGGGCCAAAAACAACCGGCTCAAGTATATCGAAGATGCCATGACCAAGACCACTGAGTTTGCGGTAGCACTGACTGAATTTGTAGGTGCCGGTGACTGGCGGCTTTGGTTCCTCCACCGCGACCGGACAGAAAAATTAACGGTAGATGACCTGAAGGCAGCTGCGAAAAAATATTACAAGCCCTCTAACCGGACTTATGGTGTTTTTGTTCCCGATCCGGCACCCGACCGTACCGTGGTAAGTGAAACCCCTGATATGGCCAAACTGCTGAACGGATACAAGGGAAAAGAAGCGGAGGCCCAGAAAGAGAATTTCGAAACCAGTATCGAGAATATCAAAAAGAATACGGAGTACGGCACACTGGTTAACGGTGCCAAATATGCGCTTTTACAAAAGCCAACCAAGGGCGATAAGATCAATGCCAGTATCTCCCTTCGTTTTGGAGATGAGAACAGCCTGATGGACAAAAAATATGCGCCTTATCTCCTGGCCGATCTGCTCAAGACCGGTACCAGCACCCGGAGCCGCAAACAAATCAGCGATGAACTGGACAAGATCAAGACCGATATTTCTTTTTCCGGTTTCCCGAATGGATTGACCATTAATGTGAACACAGACAAAAAGAATCTTGCGGCAGCCCTGGCCCTGCTGGATGACTTACTCCGGAACCCCAAATTTGATGCGGCAGAATTTGATAAGGCAGTGCTGGATGCAAAAGCCAGTACCGAAGCCAATATGAGTGATCCGCAAACCATCGTTTCTGAAAAATTATCAAAGCTGACGACTAATTATCCCAAGGGACATCCGAGTTATGCATCCAGCTCAGCAGAGCAACTCGAAGAGCTGGCTAAAACCAGTCTGGATGATGTGAAAAATTTTTACAAAGATTTTTATGGTGCCAATAACTCTATCAGTGCTTTTGTAGGTGAACTGGATAAAAATACTATCACCGGTTTCCTGAATAAAACTTTTGGTACCTGGGACAGCAAAATGAAATTTACTGCCATCGCACCCAAACATTTTGATGTAAAAGGCGGAACGGAAGCCATCAATACACCTGATAAAACCAATGCGGTAGTGCTTGGAAATATTAATATCAATATTTCTGAAACCCATAAAGATTACCCGGCGCTTTTCATGGCCAATGAACTGCTGGGTGGCGGTGCCTTCCTTTCTTCCCGGATTCCAATGAGGCTCAGGGAGAATGAAGGAATGAGTTATGGAGCCGGTACCTATATGAACAGTAATTATAAGTATGATGTTACTAATTGGGGGCTCTATGCCATCTTCAATCCTTTATACAAGGGAAGATTAGATTCAGCCATGCACCAGGAAATTGACAAAGCCATTGCTGCAGGATTTACCAAGGATGAATTGACAAAATCTGTCAGTGCCTGGATCGAAGGCAATAAAACCTCACTGGGGATGAATGATTTCCTGGCCCGTCAGTTGCGCTGGTATATCCGTGATGGCCGTGACCTTACCGACTTTACAAACTTTGAAAGCAGGGTAAAAGCCCTCACAACCGATGCGGTGAATGCCGCCATGAAGAAGTACTTTGATAAGTCGAAGCTGGTAGTGGTGTACGGAGGTGAATTTGATAAAACAAAACCGGCTGATAAACCCGCAGAGAAAAAAGGATTCTAAAAGATAAGCTGCTCAATTCGTCAAAGCCTTGAATATTGATTCAAGGCTTTGTTTTTGGCTCTGTAGCGAAACGATATTCAGGTTTTGGTCAATAGACAGCTGGAGTAATTGTTTTTTGAGTGATTCTGCATCAGTACAAAGAATATTGAAAAGCGAATGATGCTGGGCACTAACAGATACAACCCCTTTCAGTTCCTGCAGGCGGCTGATGGATACTGCTTCTTTGAATTCCACCTGTACGGATTCCTGATTGCTTCCTGATTGCCGCAGCACAGCGAGTTTGTCATTGGCTACGATATTTCCCTTGTGAATGATGATCACCCGGTCGCAGATCGCTTCAACCTCCTGTAAGATATGGGAGGAAAATAAAACGGTTTTGTGCTGTCCCTGCTGACGGATCACTTCCCGGATCTCAATGATCTGGTTGGGATCCAGTCCGGTCGTGGGTTCATCCAGGATCAGTACTTCCGGATCATGGATCAATGCGGCTGCCAATCCTACCCGCTGTTTATATCCTTTAGATAACTGACCGATTTTCTTTTTGGATTCAACTGTAAGTCCTGTCAGGCTGATCACTTCCTCCATTCTTTTGGCAGGTTCCTTTACCTCGTGTACAGCTGCGATAAATCCCAGGTATTCCCTTACATACATATCATAATACAATGCATTCAGTTCGGGCAGGTAACCGATCTTTCTTTTGCTTTCTATTGGAGACTCAGCCACATTGATACCGCATACAAAGGCTTCACCAGCCGTTTGCTGTAAATACCCGGTGATGATTTTCATTGTGGTGGACTTACCGGCACCGTTGGGTCCCAGGAAACCAACGATTTCTCCTTTCTCCACTTTAAATGAGATCGCATTGACCGCATGTTGGTCACCATAGGTTTTGAGCAGATTGCTGACTTCAATGGACATACTACAAACCTACAGCAAATTCAGTATTTT
>ERZ795044.3477-NODE-3477-length-13202-cov-6.230547_pt1 | contig 13202 bp, 9 predicted proteins | sample MGYA00375128_ERZ795044 | MGnify/ENA primary metagenome ERZ795044 (study PRJEB30173, sample SAMN05720213) | anaerobic digester metagenome | isolation source: active sludge of municipal wastewater-treating anaerobic digesters | place: USA | collected 2014-12-22 ... | reverse complement strand
GACGAGTAACCTTGCATTTGTACAATTCCTGATTATTCAGCCACAAATCCCCTATATCATAAGGCGTAACAGGAGTAGCCACAAATACACGTCTTTTGCTGTCTGCTGTGTCTTGTGCTGCGGCTGCATCGGCAAGGGCTTTTGTTACGTCTGAATCGGTTATCCTCTGCCACGAATATACTCCCCCGGATAGTTGATAACGGTAGCAGAACCCAGTTTCGGTATCATAAAACAAATCGCCCAAATGCTGATTCTTCAATGCCGTTGTTGTCCAAGTGTTTGCCGGGGCGTTCCCGGTCGTTGGAACATAAGCGTAAAACCATGTCGTTATATTGCCGTCAATCTGACTTTGCAGGTTGGATATATCCCCGGTTACGGTTGTGGCGAAATTTCCCAACTGCGTGTCGGCGTAGTTTTTCGCTGCTGTTTCGGCTGCTTCTGCCTGCTCTGCGGCATACTGCTTTGCTTCTGCCAATTTAGCCGCTACGTCGTCGATTCTCGCTGCTTCCTCGGCTGATAATATACCGTCGGCGTACGCCTCTGCTGCGATACGTGCTGCCTCGGCTTCCAATGCGGCAACGGCTTCGGCGGCTGCGACGGCTGCCGATTGTGCTGTTCTTGCTGTTCCCTGCAACGACGATGTCGGTGTCGTGAGGTGTGTCGCTCCGAGGTGTTTCAGTAACGCCTGCGCTTCTTTGCTCTGTTTGTAGATTTTTGCGCCGAGGGTTTCGACGACGTTGTCTGCGACTTCGCAATTCGTGTACTCGTATTCGTCTTGTGCCAAAAGGTTTCGTTCGAGCGTTATACATTGTACTGCCTTATTGACGCCATACCGGGCATCCGAGATAGGGATGTACATACCAACCCGAGGACGTGAGCCGTGGCTCTCAATAAACCTGCTGTGCAGGGCGACGTTGTATGCAACCCGGGGTTGTGATACTTCGAGATACCGGGCTTGCCCTGCCTCTGCGAGTGCTTGCTGTGCTATTTCAATATATGCCTGCGGCATAGGAATATCGACGATTGTAAAGGTATCCCCTGCGGCGAATAGATACGGAGCGACGGAAGGGACTGCGAATCCGGAACTGTCGATAAGTTCCTCGACTGTTATCTTTCCACTTGCGGAATTGAAGGCTGCGATGCGGAAGTTTGAGCCTGCGAGGCTGCCTGTCAGCATATTGAGTGTGCCGCCTGTCGGGTCAAAATCGTCAAGTTCGCAATAAAATGCGTATTTATCCTCTGTATCAACGCCGAGAATTTCGCCCCGGTATTCCGGCATTATATCCTCTGCGATATATACGTCATTCCAAGCCCCGAAAGTCTGTATCTTATAGTTGTCTGCGATGATACTGCCCGGGTATAGGGTTTCGTCCAATTCGAGCCGTTGTTTCCCATATCCCTGCGGTAGATTCTTTGACGAGCCGAGGACGGTCAGAATGGTTTTTACGTTTTCGTTGCTTATGCTCTTTCGGTCTAATCTGTACAAGCCTTTCCCCCTGCCGTAAGCGAGTGGGGCATAAACGCCCGGAGCGACGCCGAAATTCAGCAAATAATCCGTGTCGCCTTCCGGGTTTATAGTTATTGTATAGTGCGTTTTGAACGCTGAACATACGGCGAGCAAGGCGGCAAAGGCGTTGTATTCGGTAGTGCTGACGAGTAGGTGTTTCGTTCCTGCCGGGCAAGTGCCGAGTTTGATTGTGTCCTGTTTGTAACGCTGTCCGGTGGTGGTATTGAAAGCCCTGTAATTTATGCAATTACATAGAACATTCCCGAACAGTTCGAGGTTTCCGACGATAGGCGGTTTGTCTTTGCTGATGTATGCCCCTGCGCTATCAATGTCGAGGAAGGGCGAAGCCTCGAAAAGCATCTTTTCGATGCCGTAGAAGTGCAGGATGTATTTCGTCCCCTTGTTGTCAATGTGCTGCGCCTCGTTCCATTCGTGCAAGAAAACAGGAGTGTCCTCAATGACAAGCATATCGAAATAAGCCCATTCCGGGGCTTTGTATGCGATGATTTCGAGCGTAAGTTCTGCGTAACTCTGCCAACGATTTCGAAACTTTGCAGATTCAACAAATGTTCCTTTTGCCCGGCTGTGCAGATTCAGTTTGCTGCCGTCTATGTGTGTTGTGATAAACTGCGTCATTGTCGTATAGTCTTATATAGCGTTGTACCTGTTGTCGGCGTAATGGTTACATTCTCAAAGTTTCCGGAAACGATGATGAAATGTCCGTCCTTACCGTCTGTATAGGTGTGTGTATGTGTCCCGGTAGCGGCATCCTCTTTATATGTGTTGTCGCCCCATGAAATGGTTAATACTCCCGGCGTGGAAATCGTGAATTCTGCGGTCTGATTTACCCCCGGGCGTGCATAATATATGTTTTTAACTGGCTCTGCCTCAACGAAAACGATTTGCGTTGTCAGCATTTCCTCGTATATAACGTCGGTAAGGGTTTCGCTTTCGGTATCAACATCGTAAACGCCCTCGGCTTCTCCATTTGCGTTGTATAGTTCGAGGCGTAACGGACGCCCGGTAGGGTAGAGCAGCGCACGAAGGGATGCGGCTCGGGTGCGTGCATCGCTGCTTTCTGCACGGAATGTAAGTTCGAGCGTTATCTTTCGACTGTCGAAACGCCTTGCCTGCCTGTGAATCTGTGCCCCATGTACTCCTTCCCAAGTGGTACGCCGCAAGGGACGCACCGGAAGCGCCTGCAAGCCTTCCAGTTTAGTAACGTGTGCCTTGTATTCTGCGGTGATGTCGTGTCCGTCTATTTTAATCGTTGCCATTTTTTTATACTCCTAAACCTGTACCGGACAGGCTATTGTTATTCCTTATTTCTGTCAATACCCGGGAAATCGTAAAGAGTTCCTCGGTGTTCAGTCTGATGTCCCTTACCTCGGACAGCATTTCGTAATTTAGCCTCACGTTTTCGGCGAGCGATACGCTGATGCCCTTTTCGATGTCCTTCATCTCTGTCTGCGTGATGCCCATTCCGTGCATACGCCCGACGATAATATCTGCCTGCGGCTCGGTTATTGAGCGAATCGTTTGCCTTCCTGCCGTTGCTGATGAGTTCGAGGCGTTGTTGATTCCGAGGACGTCGAATATCGGTTTTATCGCCTCGTAGTACTCTTCCGACATAGCGATTGCATCCTCTCGGAACTTGATAAGTGCATCCGTATTTATCGTTTTGCCGTCGCCGCTGTCTGCGAAAAGTTGCGATATTGCTGCCCGGAAAGGCTGTTCGAGCATTTCGACACGCAGGAATTCTGCTATCATATTCGATATCATCGAATTGACTTCCTGCTCGACGGCTTGCCTCATTTCCTCGACCGTTTTCGTTGTGTCGGATGCGATTGCTGCAATAGACTTTGACACTTCCTCGAATCCGACTGTCATAAACTGCATTTGACTGTCGTCGGCGAGTTGCTGTTGTAGTTCGAGAAGTGCATCATATTCGGCTTGCCATTCGGCGATTTTTGCCTTGTCTGCGTTGCTTGAAAATACCCCGAGCAAGTCCCACCAATATTTTTCCTTCTTCTGCTCACGTGCTATGAGTGTTTGCAGTTCTGCGAGCCGGGTATTGATGTTCTGCTGTTGCGACTCACGAATTGCGGCACGCTCTGCCCCTGCCGCCCGGTTTGCGGCTTTTGCAAGGTTGTCATACTCTTTTGCAAGTCGTTCAATGCCTGTCGTATCGTATTCCTGCGTCCCCAAAGCCTCTCGGACTGCCCCGATTACCTTCATTATGCCCCCGATTATCGCTGCGACTGCCGATAGTTTTGCGGCTATGCCGCCGTCTGCGAGGGCTGTCGTGAGGGCGAAAATGCCGCCAACCATGTCGCTGATGCCTCGCAAGCCTTCGGCGAGGTGTCCTACACCGAACGATTGAAGGATTGAGGCAATGGAATTGAGCGACGACTGTATGTCCTCGACTTGCTTTTTGAGTTTATCGAATTCCTTTTGTGCTGCGGTGGTTTCGAGTTCGTCAATCTTTCCCTGTATTTCGTCGAGTTCGGCAATGACTTCGTCCTTCTGCTCTGCTGTCAGTTCTGTGTTCGAAGCGACCATTTCCCGGTATGCCGCTAACGCTTTCCGGGCTTCATCGATACTTACCTTTGTCAAGTTTTTGTATATCGTTTCGTACTCCTCTGTCCCTTCAAGGGCTGCGAGGGCTGTTTGTGAAAGGTAGTCGGCGAGTTCCTTCTCGGCAAGTTGTGCTTCTTCCTCATAGCCGTTTTTACGTAAAACGTTGATGTTCTTCTGATATTCCTCAACGATACGAGCCTTCTCGCTTTCCTTTGTTTCGAAGTCCTGCAATGCGGCTTCGAGCCTTTGTTTCTCCTCGTCCTGTACTGCCTTGTGATAGTCTTCGAGGAATTTCAGTTGTTCAGCATAGGCGTCTATCTGCTTCTGATATTCTGCCCCTGTTTCCCCGGTAAGTTCCTCGGGCGATAGTGCTGACTTCAAGGCTTCGAGCCTTGCAATTTCGCTTCGAAGCCAGTCGATTGAGCCTTCTATATCGCCACCCTTCTGCACCTCGTAGAAGGCGGTCATAGTTTTTAGAAGTTCGCTGTATTCGTCTATTTGTGCCTTTATGCTTCCCCCTTTATCCTCGTCGTAGTAATCGGATTCCGATAGTGCGTTCAGTTCCTTCGTTAGCCGGGCGATTTCGCTATTTAGCCAATCGATAGAGCCTTTCGCCATTTCGCCCGACTTCGCTGTGTCGCCGAATATCATTTCGTCGAGGGCGGCACGGAGTTCCTCGAACCCCTTCAATTCGTTTTTGAGTTCATCGAGGCGTTTCCTTCCTGCTGCTGTCCCGAGTTCTTCGGCGGTCATGGACTTCATTTCGGCTTTGATGCCTGCAATCTTTTCGTCGTAGTATTCAAGTGTTCCGATATAGTCGTTTAGTTCCTGCTCCATTTCGGAAACCCGGCGTTTGACCATTTCGATATTGTCTGCCGCATAATCGTAGTCGGCAAGTTGGTTTTTCAGCGCATTTATGCGTTCGTAGTCCGGGCTTATTGCTCCTATTTCTGCGAGTAAATCGCTCAATATAGCCTGCATTTCGGCTATTCTGCGGCTGTATTGCTCGGCTTCTTCCTCGTTCCCCCGGCGCAGGGCTTCATCTTCCTGTTTTGTGAGTTCGGCGATGTCGTTCATCAACTTCATCCTGTCCTGTTCGAGCGTTTCGTAACGATGTGCTGCGTTTTCGAGGTCTTCGAGTTCCTGCCGTAAATGCTCGCCGTTGACGCTGTCGAGGGTTTCCTGTAAGCCTTCGAGGTAGGTTTTCATTATATCGATTGTCGATTTCATTTCCTCTGCGGTATCGCCGCTCATTCCGAAGATTGACAACCCTTGCGCCTTTGCGAGTTGGGACGCCGTGTCTAATTGCGTGTAGAATTCCCCTTGTTGGTTTATGATACCGTCGAAAAGTTTGGCGTAAGCGTCGGCGATTCCTTCCTGATTGCCTGCGGCGATTGCCGAGGCGATATTAGTGCCGAAATCTTGGAAGACCTGCCCCATTGTGGACGCCCACAACTGCCTCGATATCATATCTTCAAGCGATTCGTTGAGTGCGCTTGCGATTTCTGCGACGCTGCTTTTCCCTTCTCGTTTTGCTTCGAGAATAACGTCCAATAATTGATTCCCGATATCGCCCACCATATCCGATATTGCCCCTTCGAGTTCCTTCGTGTATTGCAGGGCTGTTTCGAGGGCGGTGCGTGCCTGTTCGAGATATGACTTCCCGAGTTCCCCGGACGTCCTTTTGCTCGCAGATTCGAGGTCTGCCAATGCGGTTTCGATATCGGCTGCTGTTGTTAGATTCATTTTTGACAACGTGGACAGATACCTGTAAGCGGCGGCGTTCTGTTCGAGGAACTTATCCTCGGAAAGGTTGAACGCACGTTCGACGTATTTGCCTGTCAGTTGGTCGAGTTCTGATATTAGCGACTTTGACAATAGTTCGTAGTGTTCACGCTGCTGCTTGCTGAACAAGGCGAACGAACTGTCGATTTGCGATAATGCTGTGTCGATTGCTTCCCTGTATTGTTTTACACGGTTAAACATATCGTCGGTAAACAGGCTATCGCCGATACCCTTTTTATTTGCTATCTGTGTTATGCGGTTGGCGATTGTTTCGACCTGTGCGGAAGCAACTTCTGCGTTCTTCAACATTCTTTTGTTCACGAGGTCGGATATCGTGTTCACGGCATACATTACTGCGCTGACGATGCCTGTTATCTTTGACGACAGGCTGTCTGCGTTTATCGCATCAAATACTCCTGCTAACGCCCTGCCGACGCCTGCAACCGCATCTGTCCATTCTGCTCCGATAAGATTGCCGACTTCGCCTGCGAGTGAAAACATATCGCCCATGAATGTCGATACTTCTTGCGTTGCATCTTTTAGCCGGGCGAGTTCTTCCTCGCCTTCTTCGCCCTGCTGTCTTTGCTGCCGATATTCCTTCCATGCCGTTAGAAGCGTTGAGAACGGATTCCTTTTTCCGATAACAGCATTTGCCTTTGTTACTGCCTGCTTTATGCGGTCGATATCCTCGACGGTAAGCCCGGACGCTGTTTCCAAATACTCCTTTGCCTTGTCTATGAGTCCGGAAAGGACGCTCGTCGATGTGTACTCTATTTCGCCGAAAAGGTCTGCGAAGCCGAGCATCCGCTCGTCGTTGCCGACGGCTGCTGCCTGCTCGTCGTAGTATTGCGTTATAGTCTGTTTCAACCTATCGAATACGACCTGTACGGCTTGCGGCAATTCTTGCAGTCCGTACGCTTTGAGGTAACGCTGTCTTTCGTCCTCTGCCTTTTGAAGTTCTTCCCTGCGTGCGTTTTCGATTATTTTTAGCCGTTTTTCGTTTTCGTCCTTTATGGTGTTTAATAGCCAAGTATTGAGCGATGTGCGGAGCACCTTTTCTGCATCAATGCCCTGCCGAATAGAGTCGAGGTATTTCGCTTGCTGTTCTTCTGCGACGTTGTTTATCTCTGCCTCTTGTGCTGATAATTCAGCGAGCAGGCTATCGAAGGATTCCCCGGATAGTCTGTCCTGGGTTTCCTTTATTTTGTTGGCGATTTCTTCCGCCTTCTTCTTGTACTCTTCGAAGCGTTCCTGCTGCGCTTTGAACGCTGCGGCGTCGGCGTCCCCTTCGAGCATTGTGGCGATTAGCCCTGTCAACTGCTCCTCGTATTTCGCCACTTCCCCGGCTGCTGCCTTTGCCTTTAATTCTAATTCGAGCAGTTCAGACGACCATTTGCGAAGTTCTCGATTGCTTTTACCCAGTAGGCTTTCGTTTTTCTTGTCCTCAATATCTTGTATGAGGGTCAGGTGTTTCGCTACGGCTTCCTTCATCTTTCCACGAAGGACTTCCGCCTCGATTTCTGTACGCAACGTCTGAACGTACTTTTCGACGGCTTCCCGGTTGTAGTTCACCGCTCCGGTCTGTTTGTCGATGCTGCCTGTAAGTTCCGGGACGAGGCTTTTCAACTCTTTGAGGGCTTGACGCTTTGCTTTGAGCGACACGTTCTCGCTTTCGAGTGCCGCCGCCAACTCTCTTACCCTTGCTGACTGCTCTGCGTACTTTTGATTCATCTGCTTCATTTCCTCGTGCAACGCCCGGGCTTCTTCCTTCTGCTTTTTCAGCCTGTCGATAAGTTTTGTAATCCATACTGTAAGTGCAGTAATGGCGACCGACAGTCCAAGCGTTATTGTAGCCATGAACGCCTGCGCCGCCCCTGTCGATACGCCGAGCGAAGCGGCAAGAGCGTTTTGTGCTCGTGTCCACGCCCGTGTTACCGTTGTAACGGTAGTTACCCGAAACGCTGATGTAGCGTGCAGGGTGTTAGCGACTTGCGACATTCCCATTGTTATCGACATTGCCGACTGCACCTTTGTCTGTATTTTGACGAGGTCTTCGTTCTTCTCGACGAATAATCCCATTACGCCCTGCGCTGCTGTGAACGCTCCTGTAATCCCCTGCACCGCACTCATTATACCGCCCCATTGGGTTGCCCCGGTCGTTAGGGCTGTCTGCAACTTCCTCGATTCACGGTATGCCGTCCCCACCTCGGAAACGACTTTTTCGAGTTCGAGTTTGTATGCCGTCGCTTCCTTCGTCGCCATATTTTCCTTCATCAGCATATCGAGCAGTTGCCTCTGCATCGTCATTGCCTTGTTCTTCTCGAAGGTTGTGCGTGTAATGACGTCGAGGGCTGCCTTTTCGGTTGCGAGTTCTTCCGCTTTTGCTGTGTTCCCCCTTTTGACCTCACGTTCAAGTTCACGGACTGCGATGCGCTGATTGACGTACGCCTGTATGATTTCCCTGTTCGACATAGCGGAAATTTCGTTCAAGCGTTGTTCGTCTTGTGCAGCCTGCATCTTTACCCGAGCATTCTCTATTTGTTCAGCCGTTGCCTGCTGTATTGCCTGTTTTGCGCCTGCTATCGCCCTTTCACTTTCGATGCCGTATGCTACGAGAGCGTTTTTTGCTTCCCCTGCAATACTGTACTGCTTCTGTATCTCTTTATTCAAGAATGCGAGTTCTGCTGCCTGTTTTTCATACAGTACAGGGTCGTAACTTTCGCTGTTTTTCCACGCTTCGAGGTGCTGCTGTGCAAGTTGGTATTGCTGCTCTATCTGCCGGATTTTGTCGATTTGTTGGTCGTAGGTTACGTTCATTGACTGCTTTGCAGTCTGTAATGCCTTCTCGGCATTCTCTATTGATTTCGTTAGGGCGAGTTCAATACCTTTTGCGGTACGCTGTTTATTTACTGCCGACAACGCCAAGTTTCCGGACTGCTCGTAAGCGGCGGCGACTTCCTTTACGCTTCCTTCTGTCTGTTTTAGCGATTGTATGATTTTCTGTGCGTCTTTGTCGGTAACGCCGGATAGTTTGTCGATAGAATCGAGCATTTCCTTTATCTTCCGGACGAAGTCCGAATTATCTATGCCGGAATGAAATTGTAAGGATTTGTCAGCCATTTTTGTATTATTTGAACAGGTTTATAACCTCTGAAAGTTTTGTCGTTTCTGCCGGGAATACGTGCCCCTTCTCTTTCGTTCCGCCTGTTTCTCCGCTTCCGTCCCCGGTGTATATTTCTGTAATTTGGTCGTACAGCATCATCTGTAAATTGATGTATGATACGCCCCAAACGATATAGTCGTAAGTCCAACCATATCGGGCTGCTGCTGCGTCTATTATGCTCCCCCAAGGGGAATTTCCCCCGACAATTATGCTATGCGTCTTGCCTTCCCTTTGCCGGGCGACGGAGCGTTTAAGTTCAATATCTGAACGAATCGCATAGCAGTCAAAAAAGCCGCCGGATTGAGTTTCTCGTAAAGGGCGATGATTACCTTCCCGAATTCTGCTACCGTGTTTACCGCCCGAATTTCCTTTGCCCGGCGTTCGAGGCGTTCCGGGTGCATAAATTTCCGGGGCTCGTTTTCGAGCGCAATGGCGAGTATCTTTGACAGGGTGTTGGTTTTGTGTGCTGATACCCGGAGCAATTCCTGCACCACTCCGTCGGCGTCTTTCATCTTTTCCCAATCGAGTTCAAGTTCAGCAAACAACCTGCTGATTTGCTCCTGCTTGCCGAGCGTAAGCGGTTGGATGTAGTGCATTGCCTCATATACGACGGTGGTACGCCGAAAGGGCAAAAATCGCCGTTTTGCGATGCGTTTCGATTCCCGGATAGTTACTGCTACCGGGGTGTCGATTATTGCCTCTGCGGCGAGCATTTCAACCTTTTTCGAGGGCTCAATGTCTTTCTTCTTTGTCATAGTTGTAAATAGAGCAAAGGGACGAGTATTTGCCTCGTCCCTGTTCGTTACTTGTTATCCTCCCTGGGGTTCTACGTATTCTTTCAGCGTCAGACGTGAGCCTGTGGCCGGAATCATAGGAATGATTGTCAGAGGCATATAATAGCCGTCTGTTCCGTTGTAGCCCAATCCTGTGAACACACGACAGAAGGGCATTTCGAGTTCGAGTTGTCCGGCTTCGTTCGGAATGACGTCAATGGACTTATGCCCTTTAATCATTATTTGATTGATACCGAGGCTCTTTGCGCCGGCTGCTCCGGTTGCCGTCAGTCCGAGGATTGATGCGATATCGTCCACCGATGGAGCGATGAGGGTGGTTTTCAGTTCGTAGTTCTGGTCGAGGCGTATTTGGTCGATAAGCCTTCCAAGAGCGTCTTTTGCGGATTTGGTGTCGCCGTCAACAGGTGTGAGTTCTGTCGAATCCTGTTTGATGCGTCCGCCGAGGGCGGTTAATGACGCTGACATTGCGCCGTCTGCGCCGGGTGTGCCCCATTTAATTGTGGGCAATACCCAAGTAATTGAATTTGCTGCCATTTTTGTTTATTTTTTTAGGTTGTTACTTTTCAAGTGCTTTGTAATTTAATCGTATAACGACGAAATGCTCCTTCTTTTCAAGGAATTCCGTCGAATGTATCGTATCGGCAAGGTCGAATTGAAATCCCGAAACGGTCTGCTTCTTTTTGAGTTCCTCAACCCATTCGGCTGCATACTGTTCGAGTTCTGTCAATCTGCCCTTGTCCGGCACGAATTGTCCGTTGCCGTATGCGTCAATATCCGGGACAAAGATGTTCACGACGACCGTGCCTGTTTCTATCTGCCCGGGAAGCCCTGCAACAAACTTAACGACTGCATCCTCGACGTGTGATTCACGAGGTCGAATGCCGTGTAGCATAACATCGCCTGTTATTTCCCCGGATATGCTGCTGTTTTTCAACAACCCGAAGACGGCGTCCTCAATCTCTTGTCCTGTTCTATTGCCCATTTATTTTCTTTCTTACGTCTTCCAACAATTTCGGTACGAGTTTATCTGCGAGAAGTGCCGCCGAATCGAGGACGTCCCTGCCTGTGTCTGCCACGTATCCTGCGTAGTCCATTCCGGCAACGAAAACGAGGACTATTCCACGAGGGAAGTTTGCCGCAATCTTCTCAACCTTTGCAAGTCCTTCTTTTGCCCCTTCATCACCTTTTTTAACGACTTCAAACGAACTTTCCTTTATAAGTTTGCCGTCTTTGAGAAGGCGGAATCCGATTGAACTGCGAAGGTTTCCGGTTTGGTCTGTATAGCCGGACGATGTTCGTGCCGCTGCGAGGCATTTGTCGCCTGCGTACGACAGGTTGTATATGATAGCATCCTCGACGCTTTTTCCCCATTTAACGAGGTAATCCCGTATCGCTTTTTTCGATTCTTCGGAGAAGGCTATCGGCTTTGCGCTCATGTCATACAACTATCTTTATCGCATTTACGGCTTCGAGCACCTCTATCGCAACGACCGGGAATTCGCCAAGCAACCGCCCTTCGTCGTTGAATAACTGAATCCGCCCGGGGTCAAACCCTGTTCGGCGTTCGAGTGTTACGATGTATGCGGCTATGATGAACGCTGTGCCTTCCTTCCTGCCGAGGTTGTTCCGATTGTTGGCTCTGATGTTACAAGGGATAGCCTCGCTCCATGTATCGGTGCGTTTTACAGGCTTTCCGTCATCCCCGATACCGCCCCCGGTTGTCCCTGTGAGGTATTTCAGCGTTCCGTTCTCGATTATCATAGCAGCCTACCTTTTAATCCATACCGACGTTTCGACGTTCCGAGTTCCAAGCGCAACGATTCTGCCTTTGCACGATAGTAACGTCGCTGTATGTCGTTCAGATTGTACGATACTCCGCCCTGCGAAACGTTAGGAGCATCCGCAAGCCACTCGTAGGCTTCTGCCAACGCTGCCTTGAATGCTCCGGACTTACGGATAGCGTTTGTAATTGCTGTATCGACATTCAGCCCCTGTTTTTCGGCGAATTCACGAACGACCTTTGCCGGGATAGGGTACGCCGAAACGGTCTGTATAGATTCGAGTATTGTCATACCGTTATCTGCTTATTACCATGACGTTGCTGCAACGTTCATGTAGATATTCTTGTACGCTGTGTCGAGTACAGGAAGGGCGTCGGCTTCGCCGATTGTGATTTCCGTCAAAGGCTCGGGCTCGCTGTACTTCTTAACGACCGTATGCGCACGTTCTGCACGAATCACGTTCTGTGTGCTGTCTTTCAACAGTCCGTATTGAGTGCTTCCCAATACAGGCACTTCGCTGAATACGACAACGTCCTCGGCGAACGGATTGCCTGTTACCTGTGTGCCGTCGCTCAATTCACGAGTAACGTCGGTATCGATAACGTGAATCTGTATTCCGTTGAGCCAAGCCTGTTTTTTCAACATAGCGTTTACGGCTGTGATGTCCGGAGTTTGTGCGATTCCTGTTGCGTTGTCGAGGTACGAGGCACAAGCCTTGATTATCTGCGCCGTTGAAACGTATTTGTAAAATGTCGAAAGAGCCATAAAGGCGTGCCGGATAGAAGCCCCAATCTTTTTACCTTCTTCGATAGCCTTGCGGAAGTCCCCAATAGCGTCAGCACTTGCGGCGGTAGCCCACGATGTGCCGTTCTTTATGAGTTGAGCCGGGTCAACGTCGTAATCGAGGTCGAACTCGGTTGCCATATAGGCGTTGTTTGTCGGCGTGAATGATAGTTTCCCACCATTGGACAGAAGTGCCCAAGCGATGTACTCCAATTCTGCCTGTACGCCTGTAAAACAGTATTCAACGTCGTCCGCCCAATACTGCACCAATTCCCGGGCGTAAATATCGCCTGCGAGGGCAAGGGCTACTTGATAATCTTTGATTTCGGAACGACGCATTTCACGGCTGATTGCCAACCGGGGAAGGTCGCCCGAGGCGGATTGAAAGATAGGACGGCGTTTCCTTCCTACGGAAGCGTTGTCGGCTGCGATGTCGGCAGCGACGTTGTGTCCGAATTTCTTATTTGTCAGCGTTTTCCAATTGAACGCATTCACTCTCTGTAAAGGGAAGTGCGAAGCGAACTGAAAGGGACGCACGTCAATCGCATTGACTTTGGCTTGCAGGATTTTCTCGTTCAAGCCTTGTATTAAAGTAGTGTTCATTTTTGTTCAGTTTTTACAGTTCGACAATTCCTTTTAATTTCTCTGCTACAAATGCAGGGTAGTTTGTCCCTTTGACGACGGCGTGAGTGATTGCATCGACGACGATGTTTGTACCTGCCACGACACGAACGTTTGTCCCTGTGATAGCCCAAGCGTCATACTTGCCGCCTGCGTAAAAGGGTTTCAGTACTGCCTCGTCTGCGGCT